>Ga0160419_100877_pt1 | contig 15531 bp, 15 predicted proteins | sample CelAP2metagpilot_2_FD_108196 | JGI IMG/M metagenome (GOLD analysis project Ga0160419, IMG submission 108196) | Phycosphere-associated microbial communities from Cellana algal ponds in Kailua-Kona, Hawaii, USA - Cellana AP2-4-25 metagenome pilot ... | reverse complement strand
GACCGGCGCGCAGATCGACACGACCGAGGAGCCGCGCGCCTACTACAACATCAAGACGGACCGCATTCATATGCCGCCGATTGGCACGTTCTATCGGGCGGCTGGGTATTTTGGCACCTTGGCCCATGAGACAATCCACTGGACAGGCGCGACAAAGCGGCTGGACCGTTTGGGCCGGTTCAATGACCGAAAGGCCTATGCGTTCGAGGAGCTGGTCGCCGAGATTGGCAACTGCATGCTTTGCGCACAGATCGGGGTGGAACCTGAATTCGATCAGAGCGCGGCCTATGTCGAAGGATGGCTTGAGGCGATGAAGGAAGACAACCGCGCAATATTCCGCGCGGCGTCCGAAGCGCAGAAGGCCGTGGATTACATCATGGTCCGGACGGCACAGGCCGACAGGATGGCCGCTGAGTAACAGCCCGCACCGCCGCAATGATCGAGGCCCCCGTCAGCAGGCGGGGGTCTTTTGCGTTGTGGTGTGATCCTGGGCGAGGCGGTTTCAGGGTGACCTGTCGGTGGGCAGCCTGAAGGCAACCCGCCGACAGGCCCGGCGCTTCGCGCGGGCGGGCATGGGATGCCCGGAAATCCCGCACTCCTCAGTCTCGACTCATTCCAAATGTCAGGTTTGAGCCTCGATAATGTTGACAATGTCAGATCGCGACCTCATATTGGCTCATTGAGGAGAGCGCCATGAGTGATGGTCCCCATAGGAGTTTGCCGCTGAAGCGGCGTTGGAAGACTGTCGCGGAGCGGTCTTCCAAAGATGCATGGTCTGTTGAAGACGTGGTGGAGGCGACTTGTCACGCACTTGAACGTGACCTTGGGGAAGCTCCCGTGCAGTCCTTGCAGCGCATCCTCGGCGTTGGGCCAGAGGTGTCATTGTTCGGAGGCGATCACGAGGCCGTCTTGAACGAACTGGACCATGCTCGGATTGAGTGTCGAGGTTCGGCGATTGGAAATGCCGCTATTGACGGTGCAATTCAGGCCGTTCTGGAGGGTTTGGCTGGGGGCGAGGCATGTAAGTATGCGTTAGAGCATGCTCTTGAGCGCACTTTTAAGAGTCATAGCCGTAGCATTGAAGAGCACTATCAGCGTAAAGCCGGTGACCGTAGTGCGCGTCATATGCGTGATCGCCTTGCCGCTGTAGGAAGTCGGTGTGACTTCAGTAGCATTGCCCTTCGTCATAGCCAGTCTTCCTCAAAGGAGGCGCGGACTTCAGGGCTTTCGCGGAGGGCTGGCCTAGATGACGGCCCGGCGATGCCGCTATGAGTAAGTCTGCCGTGCTTGCGGTTCCCGAAGTCGCTATTGACGTTCTCGAAGCTGGCGGAACTGCTCTTGCTGGACATCGAGGTCTGCCAATCGATGCCATTGGTTTTTCAACCGCATCTCTTGAGTCGTATTCGTTTGCAGGCAGTGATCCGGTTGTTTTCGATGCGATGCTTGTTGCGGCTTCTGTCGAATATGCTGACCGTACCGTTCGACGCCCAAGCCATGGCTGGCGCCGTTCGTTCTCTATGCGTCTTCCTGTTTACGATGCATCCCGGTGGCAAGCTGATGAAGTGCGGAGTGCCTTGATTGATGCGGTTGGCTTTCTGACCGGAGATGATTGGACTTTCGATTTCTACCAGAAGACTTCGGCTCCAATTGCGGTTCAGTCAGCGCAATTCAATCTGTCCCCTGATACTGGCGCGGTGATTGCCTATAGCGATGGCATGGATTCCAGAGCCGTTGCCGGACTGTTAAATGAGGAGTTGGGCCATCGACTTGTGAAGGTTCGGCTCGGCACCATGACGCCCAAACGAAGGAGGGGAGTGGCCCAACCAGTGCCCTTCGCTGGTGTGCCATATGAACTATCGAACATTGGTTCGAATAAGGAATCGACGGCTCGAAATAGAGGTTTCAAGTTTGCGTCGATTGCCGGTGTCGCCGCATATCTATGCGGTGCATCCGAGATCATCATTCCAGAGAGCGGCCAAGGTGCTATTGGGCCTGCATTGGTCGGTGTGGCGCATGCTTATCCAGACTATCGCAATCACCCTTCATTTACGGGCAAGATGGAGCGCTATTTTCGGGCCTTGTTCGAGCGTGACATTCGTTTTCGGTTCCCTCGTCTTTGGCATACGAAGGGGCAAACCCTTCGAGAGTATGCGTCCCTAGCTCAGGGCAATGACTGGTGGGATACCCGTTCTTGCTGGCGTGGTAGTCGTTGGGTGTCAATCTCTGGTACGTGGCGTCAATGTGGCGTCTGTGCTGCCTGCATGCTCAGACGAATGAGCGTTCACGCAGCCGGGCTGCAAGAAGCTTCCGATGTATATGTCGCGCCCAATTTGTCAGCACCCAGCATGGCGGAGGCGGTCGAACCAGGGTTCCGACATGCTGGGAAGTCGTTTGCGGAGTATGCACACGCCGGATTCCTGCATCTGGATCATCTCGCGGATTTGGCTGATGACGCGGCTCGTTCCGAGGTCCGTGCCCATGCGTTTCAGCTTGGGCGGGCGCTTGGCACACCAGTCGAAGAGACGGAAAGCAATCTTCGAAACTTGCTCAAACAACACAAGACTGAATGGGAGAACTTCATGGATAGTTTGGGAGGCTGCTCTTTCCTAGCGGAAAGGCGAAGTGGCAAGTTATGAACGCTGCAGCAGAAAGGCTATCTGATCGAGAAGTCGGCGAGCGCCTGAAGCTTGCTCGAGAGGAAGCCGGAAAGACTCAAGCAGATGCGGCCAGTGTTATCGGCGCAGCCAGAACGACTGTCGTTGCCATCGAGAAGGGTCAGCGTCGGATTCGCATCGATGAACTCCAGAAGCTCGCAGCCGCCTACGGCACCTCTGCGAATGCAATACTTCGACGGGAAGCCGTTCAGCTTAGCCTTGCCCCTCAATTCAGGAGACTAAGCGAGAGTGAAGACGAGGCGGTCGAAACGTCCAGTCGATTGTTGAACGATCTGGTTACGGCTGAGCTAGAACTAGAGAACGCACTTGGCATTCATCGGGAGCGGCGATACCCGCCAGAACGCCCTATCCTGCCCGGCGACAATCGCGCGGTTGTCTCGCAAGCTGAGGCGGATGCTCAAGACCTGCGCGACTGGTTGGGGATCGGGCCAGGGCCAATCGGCGATATCGTTTCTGTATTGGACCTTCAGCTAGGTATTCGTGTCTACCTGTGTCCGCTGAACTCCAAAATTTCTGGTCTATTCGCTTACGATTCAAGAGCTGGAGCCTGCATGCTCTTGAATGCGTTGCATCCCCGCTCGCGGCTCATGACTACTGCCGCACACGAACTTGGGCATTTCATTTCCTCTCGGACCGAGCCGGAAGTGCTTACTGAGAGCTCACTTTTTGTCTCCCGTGAGGAGCGCTATGCCAACAGTTTCTCCCGAGGGTTCTTGACGCCGTCTCGTGCTGTTCGCCAGCGGTTCCAGGATATCACTGCGGGGCATTCCCACTTGACCCGTCGCCATATCATTCTGTTGGCGCACGCTTTCGGTGTGGCCAGAGAAGCAATGGTGCGTCGCCTAGAGGAACTTGGGCTTGCAAGAAGAGGAACGTGGGACTGGTTTCAGGCAAACGGCGGAATTACCGACGAGCAAGCGCGCCAGGTTTTGGGCGACATTCCATCGAGGCACTTTTCAGCCTCTGAAACGGGTGTCCAGTTGCCGCCCCGGCTCGCCCTTTTGGCCGGTGAAGCGTGGAAACGCGGCATCTATAGCGAAGGCCAGTTGGTGCGCCTTCTACATCTGGATCGATATAGCGTTCGCGCCTTGCTTGACAGTGCAGCGGCCGAAGAAGGCGAGGAAGATGACCTGGTTAAACTACCTCGCTGACCCTGATGCTGTCTTCGTTGCCGATACGAGCGTTCTCATAAGCTTGAATGCGACGGGGAAAACTGCCGATGTTTTTGGAGGTCTTCCGTGCCAATTTGTTGTTCCAGAAAACGTTTCTGCCGAGCTGAAGAATGGGCGTCGGAACGGATATCGAGACGCCGATGTACTTGAGGAACTGTGTCGGGATGGTAACGTCCGGTGTGTTGGTCTCGGGGCCGCCGCATTAGAAGTCTATGAGAGCTTGGTCGATGGCTCGACGTTGCGCACGCTTGACGATGGCGAGGCAGCGACAATCGGATGTGCTGTCGAACTTGCTGGCGTAGCTCTGATCGACGAGCGAAAAGCACGGCTCCTGTGTTCAGAGGATTACCCCGAATTAACGGTTGTTTCGACTGCTGGGCTACTGCTTTGCGACCCAGTGAAAAGCATCCTTGGTGAGAGAGGGCAAGCAGAGGCTTTGCTGAAGGCCCTACAGCAGGCACGGATGCGCGTACCGAAAGAATTGGTGGACGCCGTTTGCAGAATTATCGGTCCTGATGCTGCAATGGGTTGCACCAGTCTGCCACGTTCATACGTCGCGACGCTCAAGGTCTGAGTATGTAGATGTGCTCTGTGGTCGGCTGGTAATAATTGGAGGTTCTAGTTTACAAGGTTCCACTCTGAAATCTTACAGGTGCGGTATATTGGAAGAGATAGAGATAGAAGGTGTTCTGCGCGATCTTAAGCACCTAGAGAGCTTCATTGTTACCCTCGCGGGGAAAGGCAAGGAGGGTGCCGATCTTCGTGTTGCTGTGCACTTGGGGCTTCACACGATTTCGAGGGCATGCCAGCCAGGTGAAGCTACCAACCTGTATGATGAAAATGGCCAGCCACGCGTTTTTTGCGAAGATCGTTATGCATTCTCATTTGGTTTGAAGGATATCGTGACCCGAATGGTCGAACAAAAGTACTTCTGTTGGGAATCTTCAGATCGAAATCGTGCGATGAACTACGCGGTCCTAGACGCCGCGCCAGGTCGGGTGCGTCAGTTGCAGGATGGTGAGCACCAAGTGATTTATTTTTACCTTTACCCTTCAGATGGGCAGCGTGCTGATGTCGATTTATATGTAACAAGTTGCTACATGCGTTATCTCAAATTTGACCGTATAAAGCGCCGTTTTGATACGCATATGCTCTTAAGGAAGTGTCATTTTGAGAACAAAAGGCTTCCGTGAAAATAAAGAGGCCCTCGCTAACGCGAGGGCCAGAAAATTCGAGCGGGTGTGCCTTACCGTGGTGTTCCGGCCTCTTGGGCGCACATGCAACGGCGACCCTTTCAGGAAGCCCCGCTGTCCGTAGCTGAGCATCATATAGACCAGTAGGAGCTTAAAAGCAAGTGAAAGTAGCGTACGGACATTGCTGCCTCTGCCAGAAACGGTCGTTTTTGTCCGTGCGCCCTGCCCCGCCCAAGATCAACCGCTTAGGTAGGACAAAAACCCCCGGCAAAACCTTTGCGGTTTTGGCAGGTTTTTGTCACAGTGAGGCATGATCATCGGATATGCCCGCGTCAGCACTGACGACCAGAGCCTGGATTCACAGACGGATGCCCTTTCGGTAGCCGGTGCCGAGAAAGTCTTCGCAGACAAGCTTAGCGGATCGAGGCGCGCCCGCCCGGAACTGGACAGAATGCTGGAGCAGCTCCGCGACGGCGATGTTGTGACAGTCACGAAGTATGACCGCCTGGCGCGGTCTCTGAAGGACCTCTTGGAGATCGTAGAGGCGATCCGGGAACGCGGTGCCGGCTTCCGGTCCCTGGCTGAGGATATCGACACGACGACGCCGGCAGGGCGGCTGGTGTTTCACGTTTTTGCATCCATCGCCCAGTTTGAGCGCGAGCGGATTTCGGAACGGACCAAAGAGGGCCTTGCGTCAGCGCGCAAGCGAGGCCGGATCGGGGGCAGGCCCCCTGCCTTATCTGTCGCCCAGAAGGACGAAGTGCGGCGCATGAGGGACCATGAACACCGCGCCGTTTCTGAGATTGCACGGTTGTTTAAGGTCAGCGAACGAACAGTGCGGCGAGCGTAGTCTCGACGTCGCCGTGGCAAAAGCGCCAAAGCAAAGCTCTATGCCGAACGGACAGAGCATTCTCCCATCCAAAATGCGAAGTCAGATTTTCTTCGATTTATCGAGCAGATAGACGATGTTCGCCTTCGGCAGTAGTGTCGGGATTCGAGCAGATGAAGAATTGTGACAAGGCGATCCAATCTTATGGCAGACGAAACAAAGATTTATGAAGTTGATTTTTTTAGGTGGTTCAAAGACCAACTGAAAGACAAGGGTCTGCAATTCTCCCAATGCGGCTTCAAACTCGGCGATAGCTTGGGCTCGCGTCACGACATTGATTTGCAAACGGGCTTCTGGAAGGAGCCGAGCTACTCGGCGAACAAGCCGTCGAGATGGCTTTTCCAAATCGAGCCTGACGGCGCGGGCTGGAAAGCTGTAAATCCTGCGGATGGCCCTCTGAATTTAGGTGCGATCAACGCCTCCCAAGAAGACAAGGCAGGAGTGGTGTTTCGCTTGGTGCCGTTGGTGCAGCAGGGGATGAACGACTATTTCCGCGACGATAGCCTCGAAGTACACGCGCTCTTTGTATTCCACGGTGCAACGCCGCAAGGCTCTTCTGCGGAGCCCTTCAACTTCGATCCTGACAGTGGGGCAATGACGTTCAAAGGCGCTCCCCTGCCCTATCTGTTGGCGGGGCTTCTTGGGGTGCAGCCGCGCGATCATGAGGTCGAGGTAACGCTCAATGGCACGCCACGCACGCTGACCTATGGCGAGGTGAGTGACACACTGGCGACGGGCATTACGGTTTCGCCGGAAGGCGGTGCGACGGCACCAATCCCCGTCTATGACCTGAGCGACAAGGCGGAGTTCGAACGGCTGAAAAAGAATATCTCCGACGCTTGGAAGGCAGCGGGACCCGTAGCGGCTCCGATTGCTGCGACGGGCTCAGGCATTGATGACGAGGAAGTCGAAGCAGTAGATGACGACGAGATTGTCGCGCCCGCCTCACTGCATATACCCGAGATGACCGATCTCCTGGGCATCGACCCTGCGGTCTATCGCCAGATCAATGCTGCGCTCGCCTCGGGCAAGCAGCACATTATGCTATATGGCCCGCCAGGAACGGGGAAGACAACGCTCGCGCGCCATATTGCAACAGTGCTGACTGGCGGGAAATGGACATTGGTGACGGGCTCCTCGGATTGGAGTTCCCAGGACATCATCGGTGGCTATCAGCCTATCGGGAGCGGATCGGTTGCTTTCATCCCAGGGGTTTTGCTACGACGCTTCGACCGCCCGCTCATCATCGACGAGCTAAACCGGTGCGACATCGACAAGGTGATCGGACCGCTCTTCACGGTGCTATCGGGTCAGCAAACTACCCTACCCTACCGGCTCGACATTGAAGACAAGGATAGTCTGCAATACGTGATCCTGCCGGAGAGTAAGCCTTCGGCAGCAGCGCATGAGTTCGCGCCGGGGCCGCATTGGCGGCTGGTGGCAACGATCAACTCTATCGACAAGGCGTCCCTCTACCAAATGTCCTATGCGCTCGCCCGACGCTTTGGCTGGGTCTATGTCGATGCCCCCAGCGACACGGCGGGTTTCATTGAAGCCTTCCTACGCAAGGAAGAGCCCACGTGGGCGGGACCGGTGGCAGGAGCCCCCTGCCCTCTCGCCGAATTCTGGGAGGCGATTAACTCGGTGCGGGTGATCGGTCCTGCACCGATCATCGACGCGATGAAGGCTGTCCAGGCGATGGAAGAAGACGTCGAATTCTTCGCCGCCCCAGCTGCGTCAACAAAGGAAGCCTTGCTCGATGCGGTAGACATGGTGCTGCTCCCGATGCTCGACGGAATCGTTGTGCAAGATGCGGAGTTTCTGGCCGGTAAGGCCATGGATGTCTTTGGTCTTGATGCTGACCAGAGTAAGCGTGTCAAAGCGCGGATGGCCTCAGTGGCGGTGTGATGGAGACGCTCGACCGGGCTATCAACGACTACGCGGCAGGGGTGTTCCTGCGGTATTTCCGGCAAGGGACACTGGCGGGGGCGGAAAGCCCTCATCTTGATCATGCACGGGACCTGGACCTGCTTCGCGCGCATTGGGCTCTATCGGAACCCGTGCGGACCTTTCTATTCTATGTGCTGACGCATCGTCACGAAGCACAAAGCCTGCTGCAATTCGTCAAACGGTCCGACGATGCCGTCGCGCGGGGAAGGATCGATGCGCGTGGCACGATGCTGGCGCGGCGTGTAGCCGGGCATCCGTCGCTCGTGGTCTACGAAGAGCCTGTGCGCAGCTTCAATACCGGCCCAAATCAAGTAGTGGCATGGGTTGTTCAGACGGTCTCGACCTACGCGACGCGGCTCTTCGCCGTTCAGCCAAAAGGATCGGCCTATGCCGGTCTGGTCGAAGAAATCATGACTGACGTGACGGCGGTAAAGCGCCTCGACGCATTGCGCGAGGTGCTTAAGAGTGTGTCCGTCCATCGCAGGCCGGGGCCAGGCGCGTTGCGGGACGCCGCGCGGTCGCGGCGGATGATCTATCGGCTGGCAATAGCCGCCTACGATACTTTAGCGCAAATTGAGGCGGGAGACGAAGAGGCGCTGAGCAAAGTTCTGCAAAGCACGCTCATTGGACCTTTGGAACAATGGCGTCGCTTTGAGTTGGCTGTCGGACTCGGAATCGGCGAAGCTCTGGCTGCGGAGACGGGGGAACCGATGAACCTTGCCCTACTCGGTAAAACATCTGGAGCGCCGGTCATTTCGTGCGGGCGCTATGACATTTTCTGGCAGAGTGGCGGCAAGCTGTTCGCCGCTCCAGCCCTGGAGCCCTCCGAAGAGCGGCTAGAAGCGGCTCTGACAGCCTATGGAATGCATCTCGCGGCAGATCGGCCAGATTTGGTGATCACCGACCGGCATGCCGGTCAGGCGAAGGGAATTGTCGAGGTCAAATATCTGGCGGGAGACACGGCAAACGCCCGCTTTCGCGAAGCTGCGGGACAAATCGTGCGCTATGCGCGGGGTTATGCCCCTGAAACTGAGATAGACGCTCTGGTCCGCGCCTCACTCATTGCTCTTAACCGCAGCCCCCCTGCCCTTCTAGATGAAGCAGCCGCAGCGCCGCGCGCAGTGGATTTCGAGGGGTTAACCGATGGACGGTTGCGGCTTTGGGTTCGGGAGAGGCTGCTTGCTCCCCCTGCATAGCAAATGGCAGAGGGAGAAGTGTCTACTCGGCGGCAATCTTGGACGAAGCCTTCTTGCGCATTGAGGCAGGGCGTTGAGCGCCGCCGTCGGCAAAAAGCGGAACTTCTTCCTCATTCACAGGAAGGGCGCACGGCGATGCAATTTCGTAGGGAATGCCGCGATCCTTGGGCAGAGGTTGGAGTGTCGGTTCAAAGCGAGCACGGGCACCGAGCAGATACTCCTCGGATAGCTCGCAGCATGTCCAACGGCGCTTCAGATTTTCAGCAACAACGCCTGTGACACAGGAGCCGCCGAACGGATCAACCACTAAATCTCCTGGATCAGTCAGGAAGCGAATGAAGTATTCAGGGAGCTGCGCAGGAAAGCGCGCCGGGTGAATCGGGATATTTTCGGCGCGACAATTATCCTGATAGCGCCCATTGGACTCTGTGTTCGCGATAGCCAGCAAGTTCGGCGGGACAGAACCGCCATTGTCCTTGTTAAACTTGTCAGAAATGTCGTGTCCAGATGGGCGTAGCTTAGCTTTATAGCCATTCTTCAGCAGATGTTTCATCGACTTGGAATACGGTTGAAGGACGCGTTTGTTATTGGCCTTCGGAAACGGTGTCTTTGAGAGCCACCAGACGGTGTTCACAGCATCTTTGACGCGCACCCTGCGGACATTGACCCACTCCGCTGGTGTTGGGAGCTTAGACGGGTTGAACCAGTAATGCTCTTGGCACAGATGAAAACCATACTCCTCGACCAACATGACGAGAAGTTTGAAGTGGTAGAGGCTGCGAGTTGGCTGACCCGGCACCCAGGCGCCGCCAATGTCGATAACCAGACTACCTGTGTCTTTCAAAACGCGATGCGCACCTTCGGCAAAAGGTCGAAACCAGTCGCAGTATCGGTCCGCATCTTCATTTCCATAGCTCTTCTTTCGCACCAGTCCGAAAGGCGGAGAAGTCATGATGAGATCGACACTGTTCTCCTTCGCCTTGTTCAACAAATAGCTTCGACTATCGCCCCAAAGGATTTCACCATGGTCGGTCTTGTGAAACGGTCGCAGTAGCTTAGCGGGGAAGTCGCGCGGATCGGTCCGTTTAGGCCCTAAGTCAGGCTCTTCCACCTGGGCAAACTGTGCATGAAGAGCCCGGAAGTATTCACTAAGAGAGCTAAATCCTTGTGCTGCCGCTGCGGCTTCTATCTCTGATCGCTCTTCCTCTGTGAGACGAACGTTTGCGGCCTTAGTCCTTGGATTCGTTGCTTTTGGTCGCGCCATTTGATTCCTCGCCTGTTTTACAAACGCACCCTAGCTGAGGGTTTTTTGTATTACAATAACCAGATGGACTAACCGTCACACAAAAATAGAAAGAATGGCTTAACGTCAGTCATTTCCATTTTGGTATGCAGCGAGCATATCGACTAACACGTCGTTCAGCCGCCTGCCTTCGTTGTCTCTCAGTTCATTGAGCCGATTTCGAAGGTCTGAAGAAACATAAATGCGCCAGTACGTCATGTCTTCGTTTAACGGCGGCCTTCCACGCCTCGGGGTTGGTGATGGCTGCACAGCTTCCGTAGACCGATTGAAGCCGTTTGCACGTCCTGCGGCGGCTACAGCTTCAGCGTCGGCTCTCGGACGAGAGCCCTTCTTCTTGCGCTTTAACCCTGCCCCAATCTTTGGCTCTTTAGCCTCATCTTGGTCGTCATCGCTCAGGTTCAGAAACGTCCCTGCCATCACTGTGCCTCCAGTATTTCTGCAAGCTCTTTCCCCAGCCTAGCAGTGTTGCTGATCGCACTCTTCACAGACTGGCTGTCTTGCAGTTCGAAAAGGGTTCTGCCCTCTGCCATGACACGCTCAAAAGGCGCTCGTCGCATGAGTTCGGTCTGCAGGCGCTCCACCCCTGCCCCGTCCAGCTCAGCCAACAGTTCTTTGTGAGACGTGGTGACGATTGCAGCGTCCGTTTGTGTGATCAGAATGCGAGCTGGCACCGTCCGCCTGGCTGCTCGCCCTGCGTCACGGATCATTTTGAGCGCCGCGCCCGCCGCATCGCCGTCCAAGGCGCTTGGGCGCATGGGAACGATACAGAGATCAGAGGCCGAGGCGGCATAGGACGCCATGAGGCCTGCAACACCTTCAAGGTCGACGAAAACCAGGTCGTTGTCATCGCCCGCCGCCTCCAGCGTGTCGAGAATGGTGCTGTCAGAAGGGTCTGAGATCACCTTGAAAGGAGCGTCCCCAAGGTTCTCTTCATTGCGCTTGCCCAACCAGACACGCGCGATGCTTTGCCGGGGGTCAGCGTCAACGATGGCAACTGAGAGGTCTTCGTTCTTCGCGAAGACTGATGCCAAAGTCAGTGTTGCAGTGGATTTCCCACAGCCACCCTTGGGTGAGAGGACGCTTACAATCATTTGTCTGCTCGTTGTTTTGCTCTTTTATGTGACGTGCCACAAAATATGTCACGTCATTTTTTATATGCGGAATATATTATGCCGTGCTATATTATACGGCATAATATATTCATTATTGCTGGCGCGCTGCCCACTTGCGGCAGAACCCGATGAACGCGCTGTCAGGATTTCGCGGCGGCTCCATGCCTTGCTCAAGCAGGCTCATGACCCACGCCCGCCACTCCTGTTCGACCACATAGACATCCCAGCCAGGCGCGGCTCGCCGCGCCGCCTCGTAGGTGTCCGGCATGAGCTTAGTGGAGAATCCCGAGCCAACGATCATCTGTTGTGAAGCACGACTGCGGAATGAAACCATGTCGTCTTCCATACTTACCGAATAGTCTGGCAAGTGGTCGAAGTCGCACAGCGCACGGACGGCCAGCCGGAAATTGCGAATGGCGTCGCTCGAACCGCACTTCTTTTGCAGCTTCTTCAAGCCGATCTGCCAAGTTTCCTTTGAGCCACAGTGTTTTCGAGCAATCTCGTAAATCCGGCGCTCGATTGGCTTCCGGAGACGGAAATAGTCCGGGTGAAGTGTCAGAACCTCGTTGGCCTCAATGGCTTTGAAAAGCCATTCTGAGAGCTTGAGGCCCCATTCGGTGACACGGCCATCATGTCGTTTGCGCTTGATTTTTGCGCCTTCGATCAGACCAAACGCCTCCCATGTCTCTTCGCCTCCCGTCTTGATCGTCGTCCTGAGACGAGTGCTGTCCAGCCGGTCAAGGGAATCACGCAGCAGATCATAGTCGTGACCACCCGTGTGGCGATTGCTGAACTCCAAGAAGTCCTGAGCTTGGAACTGGATTTCGCGCGAGTAGGGGCGACCTTCGTTACGCGCCGCCATGATCTGGCTAATCGCAAAAATCAGGATGTCCTTGTCATAGATGTTGGCGATGCCCTTGGGACCGGGAGTAACCTCCAGAACCACATCTCCATGCTCATATCTCTTAACATCACGGATCGGCTTCTTTGACAGCGTGAAGATCGGATGCTCCATGGACGCCATGTCGCTTTTGATGACAGCATCGGCCACGTCACAGATGAATAGGTTGGCCTGGGGATGGCGATCCGGGAGGAGGGGGCGGTGGTCTTCGTCCATTGATTCACCTATCGGGATAACGGCTGCACTCTTATTGCTATCGGGATATTAGCTGCACCACAAGACCTATCGGGATAACGGCTGCACTTTTCCGGATAATACCTGCATTCTATCGGGATATTAGCTGCGCTATATTTTCGCAACGCACTGAAATCATTAATTGAATCCAGCATCTGCGCGTGCGTAACACAGATTCTAACACATATATAACACCCAGCTTCTCAGGGAGGGCTGGCCACCACCAGCGTTCTGTCGCTCACCGCTGGTAGAACACACAAGCATCGACACCCGTGGTTGTTGTTGTCCAGGACGCTCCAAGGGCAGCGCACATGGAAGCGTTGCTGGCTAAGAAACGAGGAAGCGTCACCGTCAGGACAAGAGCCAGAACGACAGCACCCAGACCGAACCATGGAAGACGGCTTTTGAAGCGACCCAGCTTCTGTTCCCGTTCCCAAAGTTGGCGCATGGTGTCCGACCTGGCATCCTCTGCTTTCCTGAGAACCTCCTGAGTATGGTTGGACGCCCGGAGCAGATCACCGGCCATCTGGCCAACGCGGTTCAAGGTATCGCCGATCTTGCCCTCGATGGTCGCGCCGACAATCTCGCCATAGTGTTCCGGGTCCGTCTGCTTTTGCGCTGCGAAGGCGGCAGAGCGGGCTTCCGTCGCCGTCTTGTTCACACGGTCGAGCACCCGCGTCTGATCATCCACCCGATCCGAAATGCTGGCGACTGCCGTGGCAAGCAGATCAAGCGTCTCGCGCAAATCATCGTCCGAAAGCGGGGCAGGGGAGGCGGGCGTGTCAGACATGGCGGAATACTTTCAGGTTATCGGGTTTCAGACGTGAACAGCCCGGCAAATTCAGGATCGGCGTAGTAGCGCAGCTTTTGTGCAATGGCGGTGGCCTGCCCCTGGACGCGCAGGAGCTGACGATCCGGGGGAAGCTGCATGATCTCATCGGGGGTCAGCAGATCGCGGCCCGTGAGGTTGTTCGAGAAGCTGGGGCTATCGCCGGGCTTGAAGCTGTCGGTCTGGAACCCGGCGGTTTCCTGGCCGATCATTTGGCTCAGCCACTTGGCTGTCTCGAAGTCGTTCACCCCGAAAACCTGTTGCACCCCGGCATTGGCGATGAAGGTGCCAGCGCGTTCGCCGTAAAGGTCCTTGAGTTGGCTCATGTCCTGCAGGATCGGCCAGAGCTGAAGCCCATAGCCCGCCATCAGCCCCATGGCGCGCTCTACGGCTTCCAGACGGCCCAGGGCGGCAAACTCGTCCAAGAGGAACAATGTGGGCGTCCTGAGGCGCTGAGAGGCCCCCTGAGCGCCCACAGACGCCTCAGCGTCCCGTGCGATGTCCTGGAGAGCCTGAGAGACCAGAAGGCGCAGCCAGCGGCTGTAGGCGTCCATCCGGTTCGGCGGCAGCACCAGGAAGACAGAGGTGATCCTGTGGCGCAGATCGGCGAAGGCGAAGTCCGAGCGGGCCAGGCACCGGGCAATCCGTGGACTGTCCAGGAAATGGGTATGCCGCTGTGCGTTGGACAGGACGGAAGCGGCTTCCCGATCCGCCTTGCCGAGGAAGCGGTTGGCGGCGCGGGCAATCAGCCCGCCTGCCTCTTCGCTGTCCTGCATCAGCTCCAGCAGCGCCCGAAGCTTTTCCGGGGGCAGGGTGAGATATTCCCGGATGGTAGCGAGCGACCGGCGGTCGCGATCCTCGTGGCAGACGCAGAACATGATCAGCCCGCCGAGGATGGCCTTGGCCTCCTCGTTCCAGTGCGCCTCCGTCACCTGTCCCGGCGGGTCCATCACCAGCGCCTCCGTCAGGGAGGCGGCATCCTCGCCCAGATCGAGGCTGTCCGGTGTCAGCCGGTCGAGCGGGTTGTAGCAAGCCGAAGGGTGACCGCTGACCTCGAAGGGATCGAGGACATGAACCGTCCCGAACCGCCGCCGGGCCTCGCCCGCGATCCGGGCATTCTCGCCCTTGGGGTCGATGACCAGGACGGAGCGTTCCGTCGCCAGCAGGTTCGGGATCACGGTGCCGACGCCTTTCCCGGCCCGTGTCGGGGCGAGGGTGATCAGATGGGCCGGGCCGTCATAGCGCAAGAGCCGCCCGGTGTGCGGATTGCGCCCGATCAGAAGGCCGCCTTCCCGCTGAAGCTTCTTCATCTCTTTCCGGTTCGCAAACCGCGCCGAGCCGTGGCTGTCACCTGTCAGACCGAAGTAAGCATCGGCCCCGGAGGCCATGCGCCAGTACTGGAACCCGAAGACAGCACCCACGAACATGAAGGGACCAAAGACCAGCCATTGCCAGGCGCTTTCGCCGGGCGTCTGGTCGAAGAAGGCGAAGATGAACGGTGTGGCCACCAGAGAGCCGAGCATCGCCCCGAAGGCTATCGCCCCGATCAACCAGCCCAACAGGATGGGGGTGAAGATCAACCGACCGAAGAAGCGGAACAGCCCCCCGAAGACGAGCATCACGCTTCGCATCAGGACGCGCCATCATCGGTAGGGGCAGGAAAGGGAGCGTCCCATTCTGCGAAGGCTTTGCGGTCCTGTTCACGGGAGAGGTTACGGATCAGCCGGTCGAGCATCGCGGCAGCGCTGGAATCCCGTTCCGCCAGGTCCATGAGCGCCCCGCCCAGAATCACCTTGCGGCGTGTATCCAGCTTGCGCTGTCTGGTGGCTTCCCTGTTCTTCAGGGCCTGCAGGCGGGCCTTGGCCTGGGCATAGCGTTTCTCGGCGCGTTCAAGCTCAGTCTCGGCCAATTCGGGAATCCACTTCAAAGAGGGCAGGTGTAAAGGTTAGGCTTGCCACAACCAGCGATAGCGCTTACCCGTAGGCCTGTAAAGGACAAGGGCGCACTTATGCAAACTCTCCACCTGCGGTTTCGAGATTTGCGTGCGATCTCCTTGAGGCAGGGCCTCAGCCGATGG
>Ga0160419_100876_pt1 | contig 15541 bp, 21 predicted proteins | sample CelAP2metagpilot_2_FD_108196 | JGI IMG/M metagenome (GOLD analysis project Ga0160419, IMG submission 108196) | Phycosphere-associated microbial communities from Cellana algal ponds in Kailua-Kona, Hawaii, USA - Cellana AP2-4-25 metagenome pilot ... | reverse complement strand
TTTACCGCGTACCAAAGCGCCTGCCCTCATCTATCCCCTCCCTCTCCCTCCCTCCCCCCCTCCCTCTACTCAGACAGCTTCGCCTTCTCCGCGTCCAGGTAAGCAGCCCCAAAGGGTTGGAACTCATTCTCATGGGTGCGAGCCAAGGCATGGTAGGCCTCTGCTGCCGTCACATTTGCCACTACCTCCTCATCCTCCAGCTTACGGATAAATTTGACGGGGTTGCCGCCCCAGAGCTCTCCTGCAGGGATGCGGCGCCCGGGCGGGACCACGGAACCGGCCGCGAGCTGGGCGCCGGTTTCGACAAGCGCGCCTTCGGAGACGACGCTCCCGATCCCGATGAGTGCTTTGTCTTGGATGGTGGCTGAGGTGATGGTCGCGCCGTGGCCTGCGGGGTTAGGAGAGGGAGGAAGGGAGGGAGGGTGGTGAGGGTGCTGATGAGAGCCTTTTCGTGGATGGTGGCGGAGGTGATAGTCACGCCCAAGCCCCAAGGGAGAGAGAAGACAGGGGAGGGAGATTTCGTCAATACTGAGCAGACGATAAGGGCCGGAGAATGAGAACTAGAAAGGTAGAGTCGACACATGTTGCACTGAGAGGGAGGGAGAAGCATCACACCTCCTCAAAAAAGACTTACCGATAGTGACCATGTGTCCGATGTCAACCTTGGCGGGAAAGCCCGTATCGAGTGTGGGGACTGTGGTGATAACCGCGTGGTCTTGCACATTGGTACAGTTCCCGATCTTGACGCTGTTGCGATCGCCGCGGATGACAGCGCCGTACCAGATGGAGACCTTGTCCCAGAGCTCGACTTCACCCACGACCGTGGCCGACGGGGCGACGAAGGCATTGCTGGCGACGCGCGGGCGTTGGTCGAAAAGGTTGGAGACTTGGCGGTGTCGTGACCCTGTTGCCCAGACATGGATGATGGGTGAACAGACCGAGAAAGAGGGGATGAGAACGGGAGAGGGGAAGAGAGAGCAGGGGATGCGGAAGCCTTCCTGTCATACACGTCACGAGACGGCACAGGAGCACTAGCAGGGTCCTGTAGAATCCAAGCACATCTACAAGCCTATAAATTCACATCGAGGTCAAGAGCATGCACTGATCCAAACGCGCAAGAGTACTTACAAAGCTCCTTGTGCTTCTCCGTACCCAAAGCCTCGAGGCCTGCTCGGTCCAAAGCTTGACCGGTCTCCCGCAACGCCTTGCCCAGCGTGTCCAATCCTTTCCGAATCATACGCGACATGCTGCTGCGTGTCGTAGAGTAGCCTGTGCGGGAGTAAAGGCGATGCGGGTGACTAGATTTTGCTTGCCCTGCTTGCTTCGAGGATGAGGATGATGATGCTTGGTCTAAATGTCGGTTGTTCGGGCCAACCACCCCAACCCCAGAACCAAATACACCATCCGGACACAGCAGTCTCAAATAGAATGGCCAGGAGTGTATGAATGAGGTGCAAAAGCGTGAAATGGACGGATAATCAAGAATAAGTACCCTGCCATGTTTGGTCTGCCTCCTCCGAGAGTCCCTTCGCCAAGCTCGCCTCCTCACCCAAAGCTGGAAACGCAGGCACGAAAAATGCAACCATGCCGCGCCTCGCACTGCCTGTACGCTCATTCCTCATTCCGTTTGTATCTTGTCAGGCGGTACTTGCACGTGTGTCGGAGCTTCACGGACCCGCTCATTTGCCTTTCCTAAATTTCTTTGCTCCTTTTTCCCCCCGTCACTCCCTCCCTCACTCGCCTCCCCTCCCGCCATCCTTCCTTTACCACCCTACCCCACCCCACAGCACAGCCCGGGCGCGGAGGCGAGGCAAGTACGCAAATATGGGCATCGCCGGATTGCTCCCGCTGCTTAAATCAGTGACGCACACGGTGCATTTGCGGGAGTACCGGGGAACGACGGCGGGTATCGATGCTTTTTGCTGGTTGCATCGCGGCGCCTTTACGTGCTGCACTGAGCTGGTGCAGGGCAAGACCACGGACAAGTACATCCGCTTTTGCATGGAACGAGTGCGCTTACTGCAAGAACATGGAGTGACACCGTTGTTGGTTTTTGACGGGGCCAGCCTCCCCTCCAAGCGCGACTTGCATCTAGCGCGACGCCAAGCCCGGGTCGAGGCGCGGGCCAAGGCGCTGGCCCTGCACGAGGAGGGACAACAGGGGCAGGCACGCACTTTTTTCCAGAAGGCCGTTGTCATTACCCATGAGATGGCCTACGAATTGATGAAGGCGTTGCGGGCAGCGGGTGTGCGGTATGTGGTGGCGCCCTACGAAGCTGATGCCCAGCTGGCCTACCTCTCACGGAAAGGCGTGGTCGACATCGTGATAACCGAGGACTCAGATACCATCCCCTACGGCTGCCGACGGGTCCTCTTCAAGCTAGACAAGGAAGGCAAGGCCCACGAGATCGAAAGCCACAACTTGGCCCTGAACGACGAGCATGACTTCGAGGGGTGGACTGAGAACATGTTTCTCGACATGTGCCTGCTTGCCGGCTGTGACTACTTGCCCAACCTCCCCGGGCTTGGCATCAAGACGGCGCACAAGCTCGTCCGGCAACATCGTACGTACAAGAAGATCCTGCAGGCTCTCAGGACCATGGGCGGGAAAACCGTGATCCCTCCCGACTATATCGAGAATTTCGCCCGTGCACGGCTGACCTTTCGGCACCATTACGTGTACGACCTTGACGAAAAGTGCGTCGTGCCCCTTACTCCCTTTGCTCCTGCCCATTTGGAACTAGACTTGGGGTTTTTGGGACCACGGCATGCTCATGGGTTGGCGCGTGATATTGCCGAGGGGAGGGTGAACCCTGATACGTTGGCGAGGTACGAGGAGGAGGGGGAGGAGGGGGAGGAAGGGGGGAAAGGTAGTGGGGGCATGGAGGTTGGAGGAGTAGAAATAGGAGATGCAGCGGGAGCAGGAGTGGCTGGAGCAGCAGCAGCGGCAGTGGAGGAGATGAGCGCGGAAAGTCATCTGGAAATACAGCCACGGTGGGGCGAGCAGACAGGGAGAGAGGGTGAGAGGGAAGAATTGAAAGAGGTACTGCTGTTGGCGATGGGAATGGAAGAGGAGGAAGCGTTGGCGTCGGTGTCGAGCCAGTGTTTGGGGGGAAGGACTTTGTATGCTGCGAGGCAAGGACACGAGGAGGCAGCGAGAGCAGCCCATCGTGAAAGCACCCTTCGGGCGGAGCGAGCGGTGGCGCTGATAGAGAGGAGGGTGAGGGAGGGAGGGTGGGAGGGAGGAGAGGGAGGAGAGGGAGGGTTTCTGGTGGAGGGAGGGATGGGGGTTAGGGGAACAGCGAGGCAGGCCTTGGTTCGTCCTTCAGGGAGCGAAGAAGCTGCTGAATCTATTGCTACCTGCAGGAACATTCGGTCGGCGGACTCTCTGATGACGCAGCTGGCGATGCCGATAGTAGGACGAGGACGAAGGAGGGAAAGATGGAGGAAGGGAGGAAGGGCGCCAGCTGTGTCGGTCAAGCGCCGGGAGCTCTGGCGTTTTCAAGACTCACCGAGAAAGGAGGCCGTGGAGGAGGACGAGGACCAGGAGCGACAGCAGCAGGAACACCACCACCACCACCACCACCACCAGCATGTACAGCGGCAGGGAAAGGAAGATGGAAGCTTGAAAGGAACACACCGAAACGAGCACTACCACAGCTTGGCTTCTTCCTCCTCCTCCTCCTCCTCCTCCTCCTCCTACTTTCAGCATCAGCGACAGCCTTTGGGTCCTCCAACTGTCGGATTACCCCCATCTTGCTCTTCTTCCGCTACCTCGCACCTCTCCCCACACCCCCCCCTTTCTGTTGCTTCTGACCACCATCATTCATGCGATAAAGGGAGGGAGGGGGATGCAGGAGGAGGAGTGTTAGGGGGAGGGAGGGAGGGGGGAAACGCAGCTGCTTCCATTCATGACGCCAAAGCGGCCCTCGGCCGGTGGGAGGAAGCGGAACGCCTTCGCCGCAATGCAGCCGCAGACGGCGCCAAAGGCGGCAAACGATCGAGCGGTGGTAATGCTGTGGGTGCTACTGCCGCCGCCGCCGCCGCTGCTGCTGTTGCGTTACGGCCACCGATGACAAGCATGGATTACCAGTCGCCGATGGTCAGTGATCATCTGGAGACCTTACAGCGGCGGCGTAAGAGGAAAAAGAAGACGGGAGGCATGCTGGGGGCCAGTTTGATGGCTACTGCTTCGTTTCCTCGTGCTGCTGCTGCTGCTGCAGCTGGTGCTGGTGCGACAGCTGAGTATGACCCTTCCCCCTTTCCGTCCTCTTCCCTTGGTTGGACTCGAAATGAGGGGTGCTATATCCAGCAACATCAGCAGCAGCAACAGCGGCAGCAGCAACAGCAAGAAGGACGAGAGGAGGAAGGAGAAGGAGGAGGCGTAGGAGAAGGATTCAAGCTACCTTACGCCAACACTCTCACCCTCCCCACCGGCCTCTCCTCCTCCTCTTCCTCCTCCTACTTTGCCCGTGCTCGCTTTTCCTCCCTCCCCCCCTCTCCTCGTCGACCTCAGTACATCGAGTTCGTCCCTCCTTTCAGTCTGCAGGGCCGGCAAGGGCCTCTTGCTTTGGCCATCGAATGCAACGAGGAGGACGACGAGGAGCAGCAGGAAAAGGAGCAGCAGCTGCTGCAGCAACAACAGCAGTACAAGCAGCAGTGGCAGAATCTCCAGGAGCAGCAGCAGTGTCACGTCTCAAGGCTGTACCATGAGGAAGAGGTCATGGATGAGGAGGTGGAGGAAGGCGGACGTTTGCGTACTTTCACCTTGCAGCCTAAAGGACCTTTCGGACTCGTATCCATGGCCGTAGGACGGGAGGGAGGAAGGGAAAGAGGGAAGGAAGGTGAAAACAAGATAAGCTCAAGGCCGCCTTGGGCAGCGGCACCTGTCGAGCCCTCTTTGGTCGCCCTCTCTCCGTTTTTCATTCCCCAGTCGGAGCGGTATAAGCATCATTCCGTACCTTTCCCTCCCGGCCTCCCTCCATCCCTCTCGCCCTCCCGCCCGGCCGTCACCAAGACGGTGCCAGCATTCCTGTCGCGGCGGGCACAGGAAGAGTTTGGGCATGAATAAAGGAGAGAGGGAGAGAGGGAAGGAGGGATGGGGTGGTGTTGTGTGTAAGATAGCGGCCGGGGACTGTCTGTTTGTGTACATTTGTGTACACAGATGTCTGTAAGTGTGTAGGCAGGTGTATAACGAAACGATAAACTACGAGCGAGGAGACGGCTCATCCTCGACAAAGAAAGAAATGAGAGCGGGGTGCAACAGAGGAGGAGAGAAGGAGGAACGTGACAGTAAATCAGTCAGTCTGTATATATATATATATATAAATTAAAAAAAAATGTAGACATATATATATATATATATATATATATATATATATATGTGTGTGTGTGTGTGTGTGTGTGTGTGTGTGTGTGTGTGTGTGTGTGTGTGTGTGTGTGTGTGTGTGTGTGTGAATTACAGAAAGAATATTTGTGAAAATTCGCATGGACGTGTGCGCGAAGACGAAGAAGCGTGTGACCACCAGAGAACTTCCAACCAGCAAAGTAAAACGAAAGTCAGAATGAAGCCCAATGCAAGCATCAACAACATGACATGTCAAACAACTTGTTCTCGTCGTTTTCCCTCGCACGTACTTAATTCTTCTTGTAAGCTCCTTCTTCTTCCCTTCCCCCACGTCCGCCCATCCCTTCCAGGGAGAGCGAGAGGGGCCTTGGGCTGCATTTATCCATAGAGAGGGAGGGAGGGAGGGAAGAAGGGAGGGAGCGGAGGAATACAGGCTCCTCACCTGTCTCTCTCACCTCTCGATCGTCTTCGAACTCTTCTTCCCTCTTTCTCCTCCCTCCCTGTCCCAGCCTCATCTATCCTCAGCCTTGTGTGCTGCTGGTGCTGTGTCTCCACACTCTTCATATTTATTTCTGTTTTCGCCCCCCCCTCACTCCCTCCTTCCCTCTTTCATTCCCTTTAAATCGTCTTCTTCGGCTTGAACATGGCAATCAACCTCCCTCCCTCCCTCCGTACGTCCCCCTCCTGCACCGCCAGCTCCACAAAATCCACCTTAATCTTCCCGAGCAGCTCGTGGCCCAGGTCAATGTGCTGCTGCTCACGACCACGGAATTGAACCATCACCTTAACTTTGTCCCCCTCCTCCAAGAATCGGGTCATCTGCTTCATGCGCACCCCATAGTCGTGCGTCTCGATCTTGTACGACATCTTCACCTCCTTAACCTCCGTCGTCTTGGCCTTCTTCTTCTGCTCCTTCTTCTTCTTCTCCAGCGAGTACTTGAACTTGCCGTAGTCGATGATCTTCACCACGGGGGGGTCGGCCGTCTCGGAGATCATGATCAGGTCTAGCCCCATCTCCTTGGCTTTCATCAATGCCTCCTTGGTGGCCATCACCCCCGCCATCTCGTCCCCCTCCTCCGGGTTCGATATCACCACACGGACGTTGTTCGGCGCCAGCCTCAAGAGAGCATCATTCATCGGTGGCCTGTCTGGATCCACTTCCGGCGGACCCCAACGATTGCGTTGACCGCTTCCTCCCCCGGGACGAGGGGGGCCGCCAGGACGGAAGGGGGGACGGCCTGGTCCTCCACCACCACCGGGAGGGCGGGGGAAGGGGGGGCGCGTGCTGTATGTTCTTATTGAGGAGGTGGTGGAGGAGGCGGACGAAAGTCTGGAGGGGAGGGTGGGGGCGGTCAGGAAGGCGCTGACCTGGTTTGTCGGGGGGGAAGGAAGGGAGGGATGGAGGGAGGAAGGGATGGTGAGTGCATATGATGTGGCCGCTCGTGTATGTTTATGGGGCAGAATCAATCTTTATCTCAAGCTCAACCCGCATTTGCTGGACTGACAATTTTTTGAACACCGCACAAGAAGCAACTAACACGCCCTCAAATTGCACCCATGCGACAGCAGCAGCCTTTAGTCGCTGCTGCTGCTGCTGCTGCTGCTGCCACTACCTCCTCCCCCGCCTCCTCCTAGTGGTGGTGTTGTTGTTGTTGTTGTTGTTGTTGTTGTTGTTGTTGTTGTTGTTGTTGTTGTTGCTGCTGTTGCTGGAATTACATGCCACCGCTCTTGGGCTCCTGTACATACATACAGACAATGAGACACATGACCGGCCTACGCACGTACCATGGCTATTAGGCAAAGAGTTAGGCAGAGCGCCAATAGGCACCTGCTGCCGCTGCTGCTGCTACTCGGCTGCATGCTTGCGGTCCTTCCCAAGGTGCTTGGGTGCGGAACCTGTATGGGTTTGGATAAGCGGAGAGGTGCGTATGTGGGTAAGTTTGGAGAAGCCTCGCGCGCTGTAGAGCGATGTATCTTGCCAAGGTCATGTGCTCGTGCGGCAAACCTGGCATTCTGGTTATATAAAATGACGTGGCTGGTGACAATGCTGCTGGTGTGTTATGAGAGCAATACGACACATGCATGTCAGCTGAGCATGACCAGCACGCACGATGGCCCCTGAACTAACCCAGCCAGCGACATGGTCTGTTGTTGAGCGGGGACGGGCGTGGTCAAAGTGTGAGGGGATGAGGCAGAATGGAGATATCCAATCAGGCGTGCGTGCCCCTGCTATGAATAGTCACAAAATGCACTGCATTCTACCCACAACGCCGCCCCCCCCACATACAACTGCAACACCACTAACAGCGTGGAAGCAACAACCTTGGCAAAATAGCCAGCCCATGGCCTGCCTGCTGCTGGTGCTTATCATCCCCAATCGCCAGACACTTCGATCTTCCATTATGTCCGTTGGCTTCTTCAGTGAGAGAAGGAGGAGGGAGGAGGTCGCATTTGGCATCCGCCTTCTCCATATTTAAAAGCACTTACCGCACTGAAAGCGTCTGCAAAATTATCCTCTCATCTATGTTTTGCTGATTTTTTTTACTGATTTCTTTTTTTCCTCCTCGGCGACATCTCCTCTTACCACTTTTCTCCCTCTCCCTCATTTATCTCCTCTCACACCATCTTCTTTCCACCCACATTTGTATACCATCAGTAGCTCAGTATTCTTCTCATTAGATATACACATGGCCTCTTCCTCCTTCACCGCCCGGCTGGAAGAAACACCTCATGTTCCTCTTCCTTCTCCTTGTTCCGCCAGTTTATCGCAGCCGCAGCAGCCGCAACAACAGCCAGCCAAGGTCATCCTCCTTCTGCACCCTCATAAAGAGAGCCATGGTCTACTCCATAAACTTAAACATTACGCTGACCTCGTCAAACTTGCCAACATTGATACCGCCGACGCCATGTACGTACCCGGGTTGATGAAGGCATGGTAAATCATCCCTCCTCCTCCTCCTCCTCCTCCTCCTCCTCCATTGGTTTATCATCATAATTTCCTCAATCGTGGGTATTAAATTTTATCTTCTCCTGACTCCTTCCAACCCAACGCTTTCCTTTACTTCATTTTAACCACAGCATCTCCTGCCGCAACCGCACCTTCTCCCTTCACCTTCTCACCCCGCACGATATCAGCCAGCCAGCGCTTATTGCCAAGGTGCGTACTGACTCTTAATGGATTACAGTCAATGGTGACCTTTTCGGTAAAAGAGAATCCTCCGGAGAAGACATGCATTGTTATGCGCTCACTGACGCTATGCCTCCTTCCATCTTACTGTCCCTGCTTCTCTCCCTGTCTACCTGAGACTCTTACCCGCCTTTCCACCTTCCAGTCCAAATCCTCCCGGCATCCTATCGCCGTCCTCATCTCTTCCACTCGTGATCGAACCCCTCCAGGGTGGTTCGCTCTTCAAGAGCAGCTCCCTCCCTCCCGCCCCCTGAACTTCCTCCTGGCCAACAGTCTGGAGGATGCATACCAGGAGGTGGTGAAAGTCATGAATGTTTTGAAAGATGAAGGGAAAAGACATGCTCAAAACCAATATTTTGCCTCCTTGCTCTCTTCAGCCACGGCACCAGAAGCAGCGGAAGAAGTGGGAAGGACATTGTTTAGGGATAAGATGGGGGTGGAGGACGAGAAGGAGCTGTGGCGCGTACTGGCGATGTACGGGTACTTGGGCCGGGTGGGGAGGGCGACGAGGGAGGGGGTGCTGGACGAATGCCCGATTGAGAGGGAGACTGGACAGCGGCTGGTGGAGTTTTTGGATGGTCTTGGCTCACAGGAATAGGGAGGGAGGAAAAGAGGAGGGAGGGATGATGCGAATGAGTAGACGCTCGTTCTCGGCTATGAGCTGCGCATGGATGGAGACATTTTCGTGAGTGAGATAGGGAGAAGAGGGAGGAGGAGAGAACGGGGAAAGGACCCAGGAAGTATCTCTGTGGCTCCCCTTATCCAAGAGACATATGAGGATGGTAAACCGTAGGCCGACTAGAGCAAGCGAAAAAACAAAGAAAAACAGGCCAACGATCAGCCGGGCCGATGGCGACTGAAAGAGAGAAAAATGAAGCAAAAGAGGATACGACAGCAAGGAAGAGAAATAATGGCAGCAGCAGGAGGAGCCGAAATTGCGAAGAAGAGAAGGGCGGGAGCAGAGGAGACGACAACGACAGGGAGAAAGAAATACACAGAAGATATCCTCAAACTAATAAGACCGTGGCGCAACGTCCCGTATCTATTGTAATGCTGTTTCTTAGTATCTTCTTCTTTCTGTGCCAACAATCTCGCCCCATTCTGCATCATTTCACTTATCTGCGCGTAGGCCTTTGGCGCGCTTATCCATTCCTTCCATGGGCCTTCCTTGTCTATGCCTATATTTCATTTATCATCTTGTCAGCGACCCTAAAGAAAAAGAGCTCTTGGCGCTGCCTTCCCTTCCATTTCTTTCATTATCCTTGTTGTAGTCGTCGGATTAAGCTCTTGGGGCTGTTGTTATGTGATTGATGTGTTTCTTGCTTTTCCCTCCTTCCTCTCGCGAACCGTCTAAATTGTTTTCGCCCTGCTCCTCCTCCTACTGCCCCGCCGAATCCAATCATCCATCAATCCGTCCCGTCCCGCTCTTCCATCTTACCCTCCCTCCTTACATTACACATACCAATACAAGCAGTTCGACATGCATGTACATATACTCCGTCCCTCAATCCCTCCCTCCTGCCTTCCGTCCTCGATTCCCTTCTTTCACCCCCTTCTCACGGAGGAGCATACTGCCCTCCCCCCCCCCTCCCCCCCTGCATCATCATCATCATCATAGCCTGCTGCTGCTGATGATCAAATCCCGCTCCTCCTACTCCTCCCCCTACCCCTCCTCCGACCCCTCCTAACTGCGCTGATATATAAGGAGGGACGAGTCGAGGCGGCATGTGGTGCTCATGCCCGGGGCCTAGAGGGTGCGCCAACTCCTGGATGCTCGGATTGGTGTTCGCGAGTTCGCAGAACTCCACCCAGGCCGCTTCAAGACAACGTTTGATGTCTTCAAACGAGACGATGATCATCGTGTGCGCGTCCCGGGACATGAGCAGGATCTTCTCGGGGTCGCCGCTGTCGAGTCGGTTGAGGGAGTGGACAATGTGGCCCAGGTCCAGGACGGGCTGGCCTTCTTCGTCGACTTGATGGTACACGTAGTCCTAGAGAAAGGAGGAAGGAGGAAAAAAGAAAAGAAATGGGCGTGAGTGCTCGCTATCCTTTTCGAGCATGTACGACAACAAGAGGACCCTCGTTTCTCTCTCCCGTCCTCCTTCGCTCCCTTCTTTCTTACCTTGAACAGCTTCAAAATATACCTATTGCCCGTCTCAGCCCACGCTGGATCCCGCCCATCTTGCGCCTCGGGCCGCTCCGTGACTTGCGCTAGCTTTATGGACAAGCGGAATAGGCGCCCCGACTCATATTCGTGCGACAGGTGCCCTTCCAGGTCATCGACAGCCGCGTATTGCCTATCCAACTCGTCCATCACGTGTCGAGAGAGCAAGGTTCCCAGGTCAAAGACAGAGAGGGAGCCAGGCTTGCTGCAGAGCTGGATGGCAAGCGCCTGCAGATCGGGAGAGTAGTGCTGGGATAGGAGGGAGAGGGCGGTGGAGAGGGTTTGGGGGTTCGTGGGGAGGGAGCGAGTGGCGAGGATGACGATCAGACGCCCGAGCATGTGCAAGTCTTCGGTTTGGAGTTCCGCGATGGATTTGCGTGTTTCGCTTTCCAGCACATCGGGGATCCCGCAGCAGCCGAGGCGGAGGCGCGCGCCCGTCGTGACTAGGACGTAGTTGGGGTGGAGCATTCGGCAGGCAGCTTGCGCGGAGTGCACCGTGCGCAGCGCAGAGACTAACTGAGTAATGAACGACCAAAGGAGCTTTTCAGGCAAGCGCTGCTGTTGGTGCGGCTGTCCGCGTGCCGTGTTGACATACCGGTGGGTGATGCTCTGAGCTCCGGGACAATATTCGTGGACGAAAAACAGAGCGTTACCGTGCTGAACGAAGGCCTTGTTCAACTTCACAATGTTCGGGTGCTGGATCCTCCGCCAGTTCTCCACAACAGATGAGACAATTTTTGGATTGGTCCGCACGGAGTCATAGCGCCGGAGCGCGTACACGTTTCCATCATCGTGCGACAACACTTTATAAATCACACTAGGGTACCCGGAGACCCCCGTTGTCCCCCGGGCCTTGTGCGCGTCATCCAAAGGGTAAGCCTGGTGGTATCTCGGGGGAATCTCTTTGTAGCGCGGATCGTCAGGAGGGAGAGCCCGGAGCTTGTCCAGGTCCTTGAGCAGGAAGAACTGACGAAGCTGCTCAGGTACCCCCATCCGCTGCAGGGTCTTGCGAGGAGGAGCAGGCAGAGAGCTGGCACCCACGGACCAGTCAAATATCTCGTCGCCGTAGTAGTTTTGGTGGTGTCCTCCGCCATGCTGTCTATCCTCCTCATAATCCTCCCCTACACCCTCCCCCTCGTCCTCGCCATAGAAGGCCGACTGTTGCTGCTGTCCTCCTCCTCGTCCTCCTGGTTGGAAGGGCATGGCCTGCGTATTCAAACCATCCACCGACACTGAAGACGACGCACGCGTTATGCCCTTGTCCAACATGCTGCTGCTACTATTGCTACTCAAACCTCCACCACCACCAGGGACAAACGGCGCAGCTTGCACCCCGAGCTTGTTCAACGCCGCGCCTGGGTTGAAAGGAGCAGCACTCGATTTGAGGTATCCAAGGCCTCCTTGCGACAAGGAGGAGGAGGAGTAGGAAGAGGAAGAGGGAGGAATGGAGGGGCTGCTGGTGGGTCGAAATGGAGGGGTGTTTCCTGTCCCTTTAGGCACAAATTGAGGGGCATTGATGGCAGAGCGGAGGACGGAGGAAGGCTCTTGGTACTGCTGCTGCCGTTGTTGTGGTTGTTGTAGTTGCTGTTGTTGTTGTTGTTGTTGTTGTTGTTGTTGTTGTTGTTGTTGTTGTTGTTGTTGTTGTTGTTGTTGTTGTTGTTGTTGTTGTTGTTGATGATGCTGATGCTGTTGCTGCTGGATTAGTTGTTGCTGAAATTGCTGCTGCTGGGGAGGAGGGGATGGGGATGTGATGGGAAGCCTCGATGCAGCACTCATGTAGGTGATGGAGGGATTTTCGGCAGGCATGGGAGGCAACGGTGGACGATTTCCAGCCACCGCCGTCCCCACCGTGCCAAAATTGAGTGTTTTCTCGGTGGGAGAAGGTGCACGACCTGGTTGCGGTTGGTGCTGTTGTTGCTGGTGCCAGGGGTTTTGGGGTAGCGGGGGATGGCCCTGTTGCTGTGGCGGTGGCTGCCCGCCTGGGTAGAAATCTCGGTTGGGAAACATGCAGTTTGACGGAGTGACTGAAAGACCGGAGACTATCGGCAATACATACGTCTGGGAGAATGATCCCTGGCGTGGCGGTGCTGTGTGTCTGTCCTTTGGAGGGATGTGGCGTGGTGTAGTGGTGGGGTTGAGAAAGCATGATGATCTTGGCTTAGGTCTTTGCCTCATGGGCTTGCCACCATCCACAACTGCCTCTACACTAGGCACGGTATTGAAGAATGCCAGATATCCGCAATCTTGTGCTGATACTGGTGCGGGTGGGTCCTGCGTGGTCAAGGCAGTGCGTGTGCTTCCGACATGAGGACACAAATCTGGCGCGAGCGAGGTCTGCTGACGTGACGAGACGCAGAACAAATCGCCTTTTCTATGTGCCCGAAAGCCCATTTTCGTTTTCTCTATTGTGTGTGCCTATTCACAGCACTGGTACACACACACAAAGCAGACACATCCAAAAACGCCAGCATACGCTCAGGAAGAGGAGTGCGCGGACAGCAAGAAGCAGGACTAGCCTGGAGCAACAGAAAGAGCAGGCGTACGTCCCTCCCTCCTCCTCCTTTTTCCTCATCCTCCTTCCTCCCTGTCCAAATCGTGCCGTGCCTCCCCTCAGCCGTGTCCTCCACACCCTAGCCTATCCATTCCTTCTGTTGTCTGTGCGATGGAGCGCTACATCCTCCTAGGGAAGCTGGGCGAGGGGACGTTTGCGACGTGCTGGAAGGGGAAGGACAGAGAGAGTGGGCAGGTGAGAACAGCCACGAGGAAGGGAGGGAGGGAGGCAAGAAGAGTACAACGATAGAGGAGGGAGAATAGATAAGAAGAGAATTTCTCTATAAGATGGTTACGCTATTTACCCTTTATCTTGCCTTTCAGCGTCGCCTCGTGCCCTCTATCCGAATTTCGTATACCCCCTTTTCCTCACCCCTCGTCCTCCACTCCACCTCGCCCTCACCCTCCAGCAGGTGGCCCACGAACATCCAAAACTAAAGCACCACACCTGACTTACTGCCAGGCTCCGCGAAAAATCACAGCTTTTCGTCTTATTCCTCCCCATCCTCTCTCCCTCCCTCCCACCTTCCCAGCTTGTGGCCATCAAGCGTCTCAAGCAGAGATATCAAACATGGGCCGACTGCCTGGCCCTCCGAGAGATCACCGCCCTGCAGCTCCTCCCTCCCCATCCTCATATTGTTCGACCGCGCGAGGTGATTCGGGGGCAGGACGGCACTCTGTGCTTGGTATTCGAATACATGAATGGAGGAGATGTGTACGAGACCGTTATCAAGAAGGGAGGGGCCGGAGGAGGGAGGGAGCGAGAGAGGAGTGTGAGAGGGATGGTGAGACAGCTACTGGAGGCCTTGGTGTGTGTGCATAAGAGGGGGTTGCTGCACCGGGATGTAAAGCCGGAGAATCTGCTGTTGCAGATCGAGGAGAAGGAGGAGGAGGAAGGGAGGGAGGGAGGGGTGCAAATGAGGAGGAGTATCGACAATCAGCGTACCACCAAAGGCAGTGACAGCAACAGTAGCAGCAGCAGCAGCAGCAGCAGCAGCAGCAACAGCAGCAACAGCAGCAGCAGCAGCAGCAGCAGTAGCAGCAGCAGCAACAACAACAACAGCAGCAGCAGCAGCAGCAACAACAACAACAACAACAACAACAACAACAACAACAACAACAACAACAACAACAACAATTATTACGGCAGCGGCAGCAGTAGCCGTGCCCCCCCGAAGGCTCCGCTCCTCAAACTCGCCGACTTCGGCCTCGCCCGTCCCTTCCTCCTCCCCTCCTCCTCCCCCTCCTCTTCTCCTTCCACATCCTCCCCCTTCTCCCCCTCTCCAACCGCCGCGTCCCCTCCTCAGCCCCCCCTGACAGACTATGTCGCCACACGATGGTACCGGGCACCGGAGCTGCTCCTTCGTTCCCCTTCCTACAGCTGGCAAGTCCTCCCTCTCTCCCTCTCTCCCTCCTTTCCTCCCTTCTCCTCTTCAAGATCAAAGCTGTGCATCGGATAAGCGCTCACCCCCTCTTTTTCCCTTCCCTCCTCCCTCAGGCCTGTGGACATGTGGGCTGTAGGCTGCGTGTGCTACGAGATGCTGACACTGCAGCCACTCTTTGCGGGGGCTACAGAGGGGGAGCAGCTGGAGAAGATCGTGGACGTGCTAGGATCCCCCTCTAGAGCCACGTGGGAGGACGGCGTGAGGATGATGAAGCACCGAAGCGTCTGGAGGGAGGGAGGGAAGGAGGGGGGCGGCGGGCTGGAGGGGCGCTTGGCGAAGGAAGGATGGGAGGGAGGGAAGGAGGGGATGGCATTCGTGGCTGATTTTTTAACGGAACTGTTGAGGTGGGATCCGAAAAAAAGGCCGACTGCAGAGCAAGCGCTAAAGCATCCGTGGTTTACGGGGGAGGGAGGGAAGGAAGGAGGGAGGGAGGAAAGGAGTGTGAGGGAGCAGGGCAGTGACAGGTGCATGTCGCCACTGATTCCTAGTGAGGAGAAAGGGAGCGAGGGAGGGGAGGAAAAGGTGGAGAGGAAGGAGGAGGGATATCTTGCCTTTTCGTTGCGCATGGGCATGCAGAGGTCTTCCTCCTCCTCCCCTTTCTACAGTCTCTCGGATGTGAAGGAGAAGGGTGAGAAGGAGGAGCAGGAGGAAGAGAGAGGGAAGGTTTCAGGTCGATATGATGTGGTATGCAGCAGTCGCAGCAGCAACGACAAGAATGAAGGAGAAGAGGAGGAGGAGGAGGAGGAGGGGGAAGAAGAGAAGGAGGAGGCGGGGGGAAGGGAAGAGAGAGAGGATGAAGAGGAGGGGGAGGAGGAGGGAGATGAGGAGGAAGAGGACGAGGAAAACGAG
>Ga0160419_100874_pt1 | contig 15558 bp, 25 predicted proteins | sample CelAP2metagpilot_2_FD_108196 | JGI IMG/M metagenome (GOLD analysis project Ga0160419, IMG submission 108196) | Phycosphere-associated microbial communities from Cellana algal ponds in Kailua-Kona, Hawaii, USA - Cellana AP2-4-25 metagenome pilot ... | reverse complement strand
GGGGGGAGGGGGGAAGGGGCGGGGGTGAGGTGGGGTGGGGGAGAGAGGGGGGGAGGGAGGGAGGGAGGGAGAGGATGTCAGAGGAGGAAGACGATAGAAGCAGTGGCAGCAGCAGCAGCAGCTGTTTGAGGCAGCCGGGGAAAGGAGAGAAGGAGGGAGGTAGAGAGGGAGAGCTTGCTTTCGCTAAAAGTAGGCAAGGAGTGAGAAGTCGTCAATGGACGATGGATCAAGTCACAGGCCAAGGCAGAAGGAGGGAGTAAAGGAGGGGGGAGAAGGGAGGGAAGGAGGGAGGGAAGGAGAGCTTGCCGTGAAGGGCACAAAGGCAACGAGGGAGTAGCCGTAGATGGCAACGGTCTGGATGAAGGGAAGAGGCAGATTGATGTAACGCAGAGCAGCCCAGAGGAGGAGTGGGACGAAGGCCTGAGGGAGGGAGGGAGGGAGGGAGGGAGGGAGGGAGGGGTGGGAAGAGAATACGATGTGACTATCTTCCATGACAGGCCATTCGGAGATTGTGCATCCCCTCCATCTATCTCTCCCTGCCCTCTTCTCCCCACGCACTGCAAAGCCGTAGATGGTGGTGGCGCAGGTGACCACTGCCGCGAAATCATAGGTCCTGCAGGAGGGAGGGAGGGAGGGAGGGAGGGAGGGAGGGAAGAAAGGGAGGGGGTTTGTGGTGAGCGCCCATGATGATGAAGGCCATCACGTGAATCGTGCCCGTACAATGAACCCTGCCTCCTTACTCCCTCGTCTCCTCCCTCCCTCCCTCCCTCCCTTCCCCCCTCCCTCACCACTTGCTCCCCTCTTCCCCGTCAAAGTGGAAGTACGAGCTCAGGTTGGATACCACGGCAATGACAAAGATTAATGATGTGGCTACCCAGAATGGGCCATATGCATCAGGGTTGGGGCCTAGGAGCTAAGAGAGGGGGGGGGGGAGGGGAGAAATGAGAGAGTTTTCAAGGGTTGTGATAATGCGCGAGAGACGAGCGACGTGAGATTCTCTTTAGAGGAGTTGAAGAAGGGCCCTTAGGAGGGGAGGAGAGGAGGGAGAGAGAAAGAGAGGGAGGGAGGGAGAGAGAAAGAGAGGGAGGGAGGGAGAGTGGGAAAGAGAGCCATTACCTGGATGAAAGTCGACTCCTTATTGAAGGGGAAGATGGCATAGAGGATGCGGTCCTTGACGTGCGCCGTGTCCACGTCGAAGTAAGGTTGGTAATACCGGACGGACAGACAGCCGCACAACCCTCCTGTGATAGAATGAAATTAAGGTTCCCTCCTCCTCATCCTCATTCTCCTAATCCTACTCCTACTCCTCTCCTCCATCCTCACGTACCGCCTCCCGGTTGATTCTCCTCTCCTGCCCCTGTGGCTTCTGACCTAATCTGCCCCCCACCCGTCTCTGGATCTCGAAGCAAGGCTGCCGAGGCACTCTCTGTGTAGGACGGTGCCATGAAGTCACCTGCTGGAGGAAGGAGGAGGAAGGATGTGGGGGTTTGCTGTGAATTCCATGAGAAGGGAAAGGATTTATGGGGAGATTCTTGCCTGATCCATCGTTTGTTGACGACATGCTGCGTGTCTACGCCTGGCACCGCGGTGTGTTGACGACCTGTAAGTTGTGTGTGCATGGAGATGAAGGGGACGCAATTCAACAGGCATGTTCGAAAGGGGTGCATGAGGAGATGAGAAGGAGGCTTCGCCAACAAGAAGGGAATGCAACGGCCAACTGTCCTTCGTTTCCCTAGGACTGTGACGTGCCCGCGATGCACATGGCACGCACACACACACAAGGACACGCATCCCCACGACTTCGTGGAGCAAAGAAACCCAAGACTTGTTTGACGGCAAACACATACACCCCACCCTACGGCGTGCGGGTCCACAGAGACTCACTCCCTAACGAGGCCGAGGCCGTTACGAACGTTACACGCAAATTTTGGCAGAGCATCGTGTCTCGTTGCCAATTCCTACATGGAGATTCCAGGTAGAAACAAATGGTTCTCCTCACCCCGCCGGCGAATGTGCACCCGTACCATTCAAGAGCACAGGACACTTCAAGCCTTTCTATCAGCTTGCAGCCTACCGTACGTGGCACTTGGAATGCCCCATCTAAACAACGCCTCTAGCTATGGCGCCAGCACAATGAATCTGTCCCGTAGCCGAGGGGCGCCGTCCATTTTGAAGAAACAATGCTCCTCTTATCGCTTCCATGATGGCACAGCGTCGGTGGAGGAGCACATTGCCTTGTTGCTCGAGGACTTGATTCGCTACGGATCTCAAGCCACATTATCCGCGGCCGAAGACATGGTGTTGCGTGAAGCCTTCTTGGGTCTGCATTACGTCTGGCGGATGCGCATTCGTGCCAGCTCCATTACAGCTTTTACTCCGGAACTCATGGAACGTCTCCGGGGGGCACTGCTTCTCTTTATGGGCCGCGTCAATATGCGGGGGCCTGTGCCCTTCTTGGCCAAGCCGGTGCCGACCCGGGAAGCAGTTTTTGCCTTTACTATATTTTGTGGAATGCTCAAGGACGTGATTGCTTTTCGGGAGGTTGTAAACAATAACATGACGGTTGCAGATCTGCGTCGGGCATTGGCAGTGCACCAGTGGCTGTCCATCACAGAGGTGGAGGAGGACGAGGGGGCGCCCGACGAGGACATCACGAACACGGTGGGCTGGTCTTCCATCAAGTTTTCGGTCGAGGACATCCGTCGACTGGCGGTTGTGACGGTGCTGTTCTTAACGGGCCTGCTTAATGCTTGCAACGATTGGGAAGAGCTCGTAGAACCTCGGGCACACGCCCTCTTCCAAAAGTATCAAAAGGTTGCGCAGGTGGAGAATTACCCAGACCGGAAGCCTAAGCCCTTGCTGGCACCAAAGGGCGAGTACTGGGACACGGACGTGAAAAAGGTGTTGGGCATGTTTCGGACCCAGGTCGAAAAAGGCCTCACCGAGGCCGAGGTACTTGCCCGGAGGGAGGTGTACGGCGACAACCGCACCCCCCCCATGGCACGGGCGTCGCTGCTGGGTATCCTGTTTCGGCAACTCGCGGATTTGATTGTGATCATTTTACTGGTCGCCAGCGTTGTCAGTGCCTGTTTGGGCGACTACAAAACGGCAGTGGTGCTGGGGATTGTGGTCTCGATCAACACGGCAATTGGTTTCTACCAAGAATGGAACGCGGAGCGCGCCATCTCTGCATTGGCGTCGCTTTCGGTGCCACAATGCACGGTGATCCGGGGAGGCACATCTCGTATGGTGGAGGCGGGTGACCTGGTGCCGGGAGACATTGTGGTGCTGGATGAAGGGGCTGCCGTACCCGCGGACTTGCGCTTGTGCAGTGTGTCACAGCTGGCGATCATTGAAACACTCTTGACGGGTGAATCCGTGCCTATGGAAAAGATCACCGACGCGATCCACGGCTATCGCCGCGTAAATATTGGAGACCGGACCAACATGGCTTTCCAGAGCACGGTAGTGAGCCGTGGCCGCGGTGTCGGCGTAGTGGTAAATACAGGGGAGACCACGGAGATTGGACGCATCAGTGCAGCCATTGCCGGTACTCACGTGGGGAAAACGCCGTTGCAGAAGAAAATGGATGCGCTAGGGAAAATGTTGGTGATGATGGCTATCTTTGCCTGTGGCCTTGTGGTGGTTGCTGGCATTATCTGGGACCCAAGGGACATGGGTATTATAAAGGTTGGCATTTCACTTGCTCTCAGCGTTATTCCGGAAGGCTTGGTAGCCATCGTCACTTTGACCATGGCGCTGGGTATGAAGCGCATGGCCAAGGGAAATGCTTTGGTTCGACAACTTCCCGCAGTGGAGACGCTCGGCAGCGTCACGACAATTTGTTCGGACAAGACCGGGACGATTACTGAGGGGGTCATGCGGGCGCGCCTTATGTGGACACCCGAGGGTCATCTCCACATCCCCATGGCCCTTGGGAGGGAGGGGGCGGCAGGGTTGGGCCTCTCCCGTATGGAAGGCTCCTCTACGCATATAGTAGCGACCGCTTTAAGCGCAGCTGTGGGTACCCAGGGGACCGGGAACGCCAAGCCAGTGCGGGCCGAGAAATTGGTACCAACGGATGCAGCGGCACAGTGGCAGCTTGCAATTATGGCCATTTGCAACAACTCGACGCTTAATGCTCATCGGGGCATGGATGGCTGCTTCACGGGGATTGGGGACCAAACAGAGGTAGCGCTCAAGGTTTTAGCTGTCGAGACAGGCTTAACTTGGCCCGAGACTCGTTTAAAGCGGGGAGCCGAGATCGCGTTCGATTCGGACCGAAAACGCATGTCGGTGGTGTGCTCGGTTATGCACGAGTCTGAGGATGGACCGGTAGAATTGGGCAAGTGCAAGGGAACCTCCCGGTTGGTTTTGTCCAAGGGCGCACCCGAAGTTGTCCTGGGGTTGTGTTCGGAATGGATGGGCACCGATGGCAAGACAAACAAAATGGATGCCACCAAACTTAAGGAGGTCGACGCTTGGTGCGACGCCTTTTCCGCCCAGGGCTTGCGTACGTTGGCGTTGGCAATGCGTTTCGATGATTCGGGCAACCTGGTTGATGACGCGGGGCTGGATGAGGAGAAGGTGGAGGTGGCGCTTGTTTTTGTAGGGCTTGTGGCATTGGCCGACCCCCCTCGCAAAGGTATTGAGCAGTCCATCAAGGCCTGTCACGATGCAGGTATTCGTGTGGTGATGATCACGGGCGATCATGTTCGCACAGCCACATCGATTGCTCAGTCTGTAGGCATTTTGGATGTGTCCGAGGATGAAGGGGGGTCATTGGTGCTGAACGGCTCGGCGCTCTCTTCCATGACGGTGGAGCAGCTTGCCATCCTGGACCCTTTCCCCGTAGTTTTTTCTCGCGTCTCGCCCGACAACAAATTGAATATTGTTAAGGCCCTGCAAATGCGCGGGGACGTGGTGGCCATGACGGGCGATGGCGTGAATGATGCTCCGGCGATTCGTCAGGCGGATGTTGGGGTGGCGATGGGCCGTTCGGGTACTGATATAACGCGGCAGGTCAGTAAGATATCTGTATGCTCCGGATATGTTCTTATCTAAGTTGTCCCCACGTCCTTTCTCACGTCTATATATTATTTTGCATTTCTTTAATCTCACTTCCACCCTTTTCAACCCCCTTAACCCCAGGCGGCCGACATAATCCTCGCCGACGATAACTTCTCTACCATTGTGGTGGCAGTGGCAGAGGGGCGAAAGATCATGGATAATATCATCAAGTTTTTGGTTTATCTTCTCTCATGCAACCTTTCAGAGGTGATTCTGATGCTGGTGGCCGTCTCTGCCGGGTATCCAGAGCCGCTCAACGCCCTGCAGATTTTGTACGCCAACATTGTTGTGGACATTCCCCCCTCATTGGCGTTGGGTGCAGAGCAAATTGAACCCGACGCAATGTTTCGCACGCCCCGCAACCCACAAAAACCAATTCTGGGCAAACGCTACACGTTGGCGCTGATCGTGCAAGCTTCGTCCATCGGTCTCTTGTCGTTTGGCAGTTATGTAATTTGCCTGGACGTGGAAAAGTTGTCGTTGGAACAGGCGCGTTCCGAGGCATTTGCTGTTGTCTTCATAGTACAGTGCGCCCACTCGTTCATGTCTCGTTCCATTCGAAACTCTCTCCTCACCTCGGGGCCGCGGGAATTATTTTTTGGAAACATGTGGCTGCTTTGGGGGTGCACCATCTCGGTCCTTGCCGTCGTGGCAGGCATTTACACCCCGGGGTTCAACAGTATTTTTGGCCTGGTGCCCATCGATGGTCGCGGTTGGCTCAAGGTCCTGGTGGCCCTGATTGTGCATTTATGCATCGTCGAGTTTGGAAAGTGGCGCATCCGTCATGTTATACCCAAATCGACCTCGGTAACTTCTCCGTTTGGTGGTGAAAGGACGTCGATGCCTCTGGCACGATTGCCCGTCGTTGCAGGGGTTGAGAGGGCGATCTCGGGCTCTAAAAAAGTGGAAAAGACCTTGGCAGGGGCGTCAGTGACCAGCATAGGAGAGGCAGCAGCCTAATCAATTGATCACTAAAGAATTACGTGGCATTTTGATTTTGATAGCTAAAGCGGGGTGGAGAAGGCCTTAGCAGCGATGGCGTTGGCGGGCGCGAAGAAGGACCTTTAAGATTTGTTCAAAGGGACGTTGAAATTCGATAAAGATCTGTGAGCATGCACGATGTATTCCATGACAATAAAATGATAAGTGATGCTACCTCTACTGACACTGTTGAGCGAGTGAACGAATGGACAAGTTTATGTTATAAACAAAAATGTATCAAGAAGTCGATGATCTGTAATTAAAAGAGAAGGAAAAGGGAGCGGTATCACGAGAAAAGCCGAGCCGTGAATGGAACAGGGGCAATCAAGAAAAACGAACATTTCGAAGTCTCGATGTGGCTTGTGGGAGATTACCGGTTTATTGGCAAGCCCATTGGGCAAGGCGTCTCTTGGACATGTATACCTTGTTCTCCTTTGTAAAATGAATTTATACATGAAAGTCTCCTGGATTTTTTAAAGTGTGGTTGCCTACAGTTGATTTTATTTTATCCCCTTTGATCTACTCTGACCATCGTTGAGCCTTACTGATCTACTTGTGTATTCGTGTATGACATCTTTACATCATTTTTCTATTTTATCAAAAAGCAATGAAGGAAAGAATTGAGTTAACTCCGCAAGATTAATGTAGACCATAGAGGAGCCCCGAGTGTACCGATATATCAAAATAAGTCTTCGCGACAAGGGGCTTGACATGCCAAAACCTCCTACATCCCCTCCATCATAGGCCTTCTCAAGCTACTTTTGTTCCTGCTCAAGTGAGAGTAATCAATAACGCTTATTCTGGCCAAGATGATGTGCAGAGCTGGAAACTCCAATGGGTATGGATGGGTATGCCTAAATTGATCGGTTGTTTGACCAAGTAACCTCCCCTCTTTCCGTTTATGCGTCATGTTAACGTACTGGATGAATTCCTTCCAGGATGTATTGCGACTCATGCTACGACATTGCCCCCTCACAAACCACCTCGACATGCACAATAACCTCAGGGTCACCAGTATGTTCTATCTGATGCGGCAGCGCTGTCTTTCCTCATGGTGCAATGGCGCAAGAGTTAGCCCCCGGCGCCTTTTCCATGTCGGACCATCATCGTCATCATCACCATTATCGTCCTTGCGGCCGTCCTTCTTATTTTCCACTCGGTCACCGTCGCACTGTCTCCGCGCGTTGTCCACTGGCAGCGTCAAAAGCGATATCAGAGAAGCTGCCGAGCTGCAAGACAAGGTATTGCGGTGTCTGGACGCGACGGTATTTGACCCGAGTTTCCCCACCCGCTCCATCGTGGACTTGGGCCTGGTCAAGGTAGGAAGCAAGGGTTCAGGTGGAGGGATCGAGGGGGGGGGAGGGCATCCCGCAAAACAGGCTTGTAATTCTACATAACCTTGTACCACAATTTTACCACCTATCCATGGGTGTAATCTCAGCTAGAGCAGACTCCAATTGCTAGGTTACAAAAGTCCCCAAAATAAATTCAGATGCCCTCATCCTCATTTCCCCCTCTTTCTCTTCGGTCCGTTCCCATCCAAACCTGAAACTCCACAGAGTGTCCGCGTGAACCCCAAACAGGGCGAGATCCGCCTTTCTCTAGAGTATCCAACCGCCGGGCATCCTCACACGGAAACGGTCAAAGCGCGCATCTACCAAGCACTACAAGCGGCCACCTCTCGACACACTCAAGGCCTCCTCCCCTTCTCTCTCCCCCCCTCCCTCACAACCGTCCGCATCGACACCCCTGTGCCTCGGCTTACCTCTTCCCCGTCCTCGTCCGTGCCATTGGGCTCAGGCCTCACGCATGTCCAACATGTCGTTGCCGTTTCATCCTGTAAAGGAGGGGTGGGGAAGAGCACCGTTGCCGTCAACCTCGCCCTTGCGCTGGCCAGGCAAGGAAATAGGGTAGGCCTGCTCGATTTAGATATCTATGGACCCAGTCTACCGACGCTGCTGCATGTAGAAGGTGAGGTGGAGGGATGGAGGGAGGGAGGGTAGAGGTAGAGGCTTTGCCATACCATCCAGTACAAAAGGGCTCAGTCTCTTCCCCCCTTTTACTTCCTCCCTCCCTGCCTCCCTTCCTCCTTCACTTCCTCAGACAAGGCAATACGGCCCTCTTCTCGCAACCCAAAATTCATCCAGCCCCTTCTCTACCCTTCCTCCGCCTCGTCTTCCTCCCCTTCCTCGCCCTCCTTCCCCTTGCCCTTCCCCGTGAAGCACCTTTCGTTCGGACACGTCAAACCCTCCCCTTCCCTTCCTGGAGCGGGAGGAGGAGAAGCCGCCGTCCTCCGTGGCCCGTTAGCGAGCAAGGTTGTCAATCAATTGCTTCTCTGCACAGAATGGGGTGAATTAGACTTCCTCCTTCTTGACTTGCCCCCCGGGACAGGAGACGTGCAAATAACAGTGAATCAGAGCATGGGCGGGCGGGCGGGAGGGAGGGAGGGAGGATTGAGTGGTGCAGTGGTCGTAACGACGCCGCAGGAGCTGGCGGTGGTGGATGTTGTGAAGGGTGTGAGGATGATGGAAGGAATGAAGGTCCCGACCTTGGCATGCGTGGTAAATATGGCCTATTTTGTGTGTGGGTCTTGTCAGGAGAAGCACTACGTGTTTGGAGGAGGGGGAGGAGGTGGAGATGTGAAGGAGAGGATTAGGGGAGCAATGACCGTTGGGAAGGAGAAGGAGGGCGGGAGGGAGGAGGAGGGCGTCTTGTCGGAAGAGGCGTTTTTTGAATTGCCTCTGTCTCCGGCTGTATCGCGAGGGAACGACAGGGGGAGGCCCGTGATGATGATGGAGGAGGGGGAGATGGGAGGGGAGGAAGGCGGGAGAGAGGGAGGGCAGGCAGCAGTGCAAGGCGTGTACTTTAAGTTGGCGACCCGAGTGGCCGAGGAGATGTTCCGGCGATGGTACGACGGGAAAGTCGTGCCATTGGTGGAGTACAATGATAAGAATGATGTAATTGTCATGCGCATATTCAGTAAGGAGGCTGCCAGACAGATCCGGCTGCGGCCAGCTGACGTCCGTTGGTCGGATCCACGGACGGGGGAGGCATTGAAGGAGGGCGGGGAAGAAAAAGGCGCGAAGGTGACGCCAGTGACGTTTGAGAAGAAAGGGAATTATGGTGTGAGTGTGTTGTGGAGTGATGGGCACTATGCCTCCATATACACGTACGAGGCGTTGGAGAGGATGGCGGCGCGGATCGCGGCGGAGAAGGAGGAGGGAGAGAATCTAATCAAAATGAAGTGATTTTGATTAGAATGATGAAAATTTGATTACATGCAAGTGAATGAATTGAAAGACGTAGGATGGGAATATAAATGCTTGGTCGAGGAGGTGGATGAAGCAAATCAAATAAAGGAAGAAAAAATGATAAAGAAATGACCGAAAAATGTAAGAAAGGAAAGAAACATTCATCCTTCCACCAGCTCTTTCCTTTTCTCACTGCTTTTCCTTCAAACCCATCGGTGGGGCTTCGTGCATTTTGTTTTTATTCTTTCTCTTAATTGCTGCTGCTGCTGTGGCTGCTGTGGCTGCTGTTGCTTATGCCTTAAACCCTCTTCACAACCTGATACAAACGGACTGTCACACGTCTTTATCCCTCCCTCCCTTCCTCCCTCCCTCCCTCCTTCCCTCTCTCCCTTCTGCCTCCCTTTCTCGTACTTTTCATTTCATTATCAAACAAAACACTTATGATGCTTTTGGCCTCTTTCCCTTCCCGCCTCCCTCCTCCTCTGCTGCCCTCCCTCCCTCCCTCCCTCCCTCCCTTTCTCCCTCCTTGATTTTCTTGAGCAGTGGGCAGGGTTTGTAGAGGTCACTATTTTCCCTGTGTGGAACTGAGGGAGAGGAGACGGCAAACACGTCACACAGCTCCTTCCACTCGCCCATGGAGAGAGAGAGGACGGCCTGAGGGAGGGAGGGAAGGAGGGAAGGAGGGAGGGAGGGAGGATAAGTGTGGTCAAGGACAGGAGATGAGATGAACAAGAATGAGAGAGAGAGAGAGAGGAGAGAGAGAGAGAGAGACAGAGAGAGAGACAGAGAGAGACAGACAGACAGAGAGAGACAGAGAGAGTGATGACGGCCTAAGAAAGGGAGGGAGGGAGGGAGGGAGAGAAGAAGGGAGGGAGGTACCTGCGTCTTCTTGCGGACGTTTTGAGAAGCAGCTGCAGCACTGACGGGACGCACGACGGGTATACCATCCTGAGGGAGGGAGGAAGGGAGGGAGGGAGGGATGGATGGGAAGGACGCTGGAGAAATGGTGCAAGGGAAGGAGGGAGGGAGGGAGGGAGGGAGGGAGGGAAGGAGGGAGGGAGCATGCACCTACCGCATCCAACTGGATGGCGGTCTTGTCCTCTTTGGCCAGGAAAGAGACGTCGAATATATTCTCAACAGTCTAGAGGAGGGGGAGGATGGAAGAAGGAGGAAGGGAGGAGGGAAGAACGAGGTCCGAATCAATAAAATGACTACTCTTCCCGTGCATTGACTGTCTGCCCCTCCCTCCCTCCCTCCCTCCCTCCCTCCCTCCTCCCTTTTGACCTGGGTAAACGATAAAGGATCGAACAAGAAGTTGAAAATATCTACTTCCGTCGTCTGCTGGCTTCGTTCCGTCCTGTTTGTCTGAAAGGTCTTTCCCATTACATCCATCATTGCCTTGACCCGCGCGGCGCCTATGTCCTGAGGGAGGGAGGGAGCGAGCGAGCGAGGGAGGGGAAGGAGGAAGGGAAGGAGGGAGGATCAATGCGTGAGACGGTAAAATGGAAAGGAAGGGAGGGAGGAAGTGGCCTTTATGTAGCTCCATCGGTCTCGCGGCCTGCAGCCTGGAAGAACGAATTTGGAGAGGGAAGAAGGGAGGGAGGGAGGGAGGAAGGACTTCAGCAACACCCCGCCAAACAAACCTACCTCCGTCTCCTTCTCTGTCTGCTGTGTCACCTCCTCCGGCTGGACCTCCGGACCCTTCTCATCCGCATGCCTCATCCTATATTAGCAAGCAATAATATATGGCAATTAATATAAATTACCAGCAATTATTACAGGATTTAAATTAAATTACGAATGAATCGGCCCGCCTTCCTTCCTTCCCCTCTCGACTCCTTCCGTCCATCCCTTTGATGAACGATATGTAGAATCCCCCCTTCTCCACCACCCTCACCCCATCCCTCCCTCCCTCCCTCCCTCCCTCCCTCCCTTCCTCACCTCTTCATCCGCTCCTTTCTGACGGGCACGGGCTTCTCCAGGGGCCCGAGCATGAAGTCTATTTCTGGAACATTCTTAAAACAAGCAGCGACCGAGGCCTGGAGAGAGGGAGGGAAGGGACAGGATGAGAGGGAGGGAGGGAGGGAGGGAGGGAGGGTGCTACCTACCCCGAGTTTAATCCAGTTTATTCCCCGCCCATCCCTCAATTCGGGATTCTCTCGTAAGCCATCCAGCACCGCCTGCCAGTCATAACTGTTGGTTCGAAAATTCAAAATTAATGAGTGCGATAGGGACGGTAATGGACATAACTTCCTCGACTCGATCCCTCCGTCCCTCCGTCCCCCCTCCCTCCCTACCGTCGGACAGTCGACGACAAGGACTCTGCTTGCTTCTTGGCGGCATTGGCCAGCTTGTTCACGTTCTCGGCGTCCAAGATAGCCTCGCGGGGATGGGCCACCTGCAGGAGGAGGAAGGAAGGGAGGAATGGAAGGAAGGGAGGGAAGAAGGGAGGGGAGTAGTAGAAGGGAAGTGAGCTTCAGGACCCGTCGACGTTTTGTACACAACTTTCCAGCACATTCCGTCGTAACAATCAAAGAAATTCCATCCCTACTCATCCTTATGCCTTCCATCCCTTCCCCTCCCTCCCTTACCATCTCTCCCAATTTCTCATTTCGGGTTATCCCCTCGTTTAAGGCCTTCTTCGTCGGGTCTGCCAAGTCCTTGGCATCTTCCAAGAGCGCGCTCCCCTCCGCGCGGAGTACTTGCCGGGCCTTGAATCTTTCTTCGGGATTTTTCGAGGCGATGAACTTCTGGAAGTTTTCCTGATCGGAGGGAGGAAAGGAGGGAAAGAGGGAGGGAAGGAAAGAGGGAAGGTGATAGGAAGGGAGGGAAGGAAGCAGGAGGGAGGTCAGCAATCGGTCCAAAGACGGAAAACGGAGTACGGCTCTGTCTTAACCGAAGTTTACCGTGTGCTGCACGCGTGAGAGCTGTAAGGAGAGACAACTTTGGGCGCACGGCGTAAAGGAGGGAGGAACAAGGGAGGGAGGGAGGGGGGGAGGCGAGGCGAAAGCTCACCTGCTCTTGGCGCTTCTGTGATTTGGTTCGCTTCTCGCAAGCCGCTGCTTGCGCCGCAGGCATTGTCCGGCTTCGTTGTGGTCGTTTTTTGTACCGGCTCCTATCGTAGAGGGTGGGGTTGGGGGAGTGGGATGGTGGAACGATTAGCCCCGAGTCTGGCGTGTCCGTGTCGCCGTCGGCGATGACCCCGCAGTGACGAATAGCATCACACCACGCCCTCATCCTCCTGAAACAAGCACGTGCAGAGGCGCCCAGACCATGTGTGGACACCGCCACCACGGCGATAAGGCGTTCGTTACCTTCTGGCCTTTTGTGGCATTTATGGGTTCAATACCTCTGGCGTACTCCAAGACCCTCTGTTGACCCTCCCGGTAGAAAAGCTCACTCCTATCCCCCGTAGTGAGGGCAAATTGCCCTCGAGCTAGCACACCCTAACACGACGACCGTGCGGTGCGGTATACATCACAACGATAACGTCGAGCACATTCCCCTTACCCTTGTCTTCCCACCACGCTTATTCCCCTCTCCCCCTCCCTGTCCACAAAGCCCGATAAACAGAGAGACCAGCAGTGCAACAGCACTTGTTCCGTCTAAATCAAGCCCAACCAGGCGACCGCTGGCAATCACACCAGGCCGCAACCATATTCTCCCTCTCCTCCTCCGTCGCCGTGCCAGAAGAGGAGGAAGCAGCACAGGAGCGGCACCAGCAACATCGGCAATTGCACCACGATCAGCAGCTCCAACAGCAGCAGCTCCAGCAGCAGCGGCAGCACGAGTTACGGCGAGAGATAGGTAGGCCTCCCGCTGCTGACATCACGCCCTCTGTACCTTCTACAATAACTGCAAGTACGGCCATAAACGGCGACAAGAGCAGCAGCAGCAGCACCACCACCCTCATGAGTAGCGCGAGCCCAGGTCGAGGAGGGGCACCTCGTCCTCTTCCTACCCCTCAAGATATAAGCATCCCTCCCATCTCTGCCCCATTTTCCCGCCTTTCCACCACCCGGCCTTCTCCCTCGCCAACTGGTCGTAGGGTGATGCACGCGGACGGAACCATGAGTGGTGGAGGAGGAGGGGGAGGGGCTGGAGGGGGAGGGGTGGGGTCAGGCGGAGGGCAACGGCGCAATGTCACCCCTCCCCGGAACCATCTCTCGATGAATTTAGCACCGGAGGATGACTCGGAAGGTAAAATGGGAGGGAAGGCGGGAGGGAGGGAGAAAGTGGCTTTGTAAGTGTCCTCCACCCGTTCTCACATGGAACGTATTGTACATTGCCTTGACTCGTCATCCGCCTTCCCTCCCTCCCTCCCTCCCTCCCTCCCTCCCTCCCTCCCTCGAAAGCCGCAGAGCGTGACATGCTCCATTCGGAAACGGACATGGAAGGCGAGCTCCTGGGACAACTGCAGGAACTACACCGACAGCTGGCGGAGGTGAGGGCGGGAGGAAGGGAGGGGGGAGGGGAGGAGGGCATAGCACTCTCTCGTGAGGCTCCTCGAGACCAAACTGAAATGGGAAAAGAGGAGCAGAAGTGGGATTGCCGATAATCGCCTCTATTCATCCCTCCCTCACTCCCTCCCTTCCTCCAGCTCCGGCAGCAGTCTAACCGGGAGGAACGGGAACGTCAGCTGTTCGATACCTCGAGCAAGCTGATTGTTTGTGCCACAACCAAGCCTGTGCGTCTTGTCAAAGCCAAGGAAGGAGACGCACAGTGGATCTACGAGGAGGTGAGGGAGAGAAGGAGGGAGGGAAGGAGGGAGGGAGGGAGACAGAGGTTGTTTATGGCTCCCTCTTTCCCTCCCTGACTTGCCCCCCCCCCCCCTCACACACTCCCACACACACAAGTATGACAAACGCCCACTCACTCACTAACCAACCTCACCCAATAACAGTACAAGGGCCGCTTCCGCTCCGCCATCGACTCACTCGCTGGCACTAACCGGCAAGTCGCCTTCCCTCCCTCTCTTCCTCCCTCCCTCCCTCCCGTCCTCCTCTCAACCCTCCCTCCCTCCCTCCCTCCCTCCCTCCCGTCCCGCAGTGTCCGCTGGGTCTCGTGGCCAGGGACGACCGTGGATCTGGGGAGTCAGGAATCCGTTAGGCGTCGGTTGGACTCCGAGTTCGCCTGCACGCCCGTCTTCCTCAGCCACGAGGTCGCCAATGCCTACTACCACAAGGTACGCCTTCCCTCCCCCCCCCCCCCCCCTCCCCCCCCCCCCCCCCCCCCCCCCCCTCCTTTTCTTCACGCACTGTTTTGCCTCTGAAGCAGGCCATTTTCCCCCTCTCTCCTTCCCTTCATCCCTTCCTCCAGCATTCCACTTCCCCCCCCCCCCCTGCTCTGCTCTTGTGCAGTTGCTACTACTTACACGTCTCTCCCTTCCTCCCGCCCTCCCTCCCTCCCTCCCTCCCTCCCATCCAGTTCTGCCATGGGGTCCTGTGGCCCCTCTTCCATTGCATTAATACCAACTTCTTCAACGAGGGCCTCCTGGAGTCATTCATGGAACAATACGATGCCTACGTGCACGCCAACCAGTGCTACCTCGAGGTACCTCCCTTCCCATCACTACCTCCCTCCCTGTTCAACGCGCCGCGCGAATGTCATCATGTCATCATTAGCTTCTCCCTCCCTCCATATCGTCACCCTACCTCCCTCCCTCCCTCCCTCCCTCCCTCTCCAGGTGGTGGCCGACACGTACGAACCGGGAGACCTCGTCCTCGTCCTCGACTACGAGCTCATGCTCCTGCCCATGCTCCTTCGAAAACGGTTTCCAGACGTTGTGTGCGGTTTCTTCCTCCATTGTCCCTTTCCCTCTTCGGAGTTTTATCGGATGTTGCCCGTCCGTCAGACCCTGCTGCAGGTACGTGTGTTGGCACGTAAACATAGGTGTGTACACCAACCAGCCTCCTCGCGCGCATGCCTTCATCAATTCACGCACACACTGGAAGGGGAGGATGAAATTGGAGGGAGGGAGGGAGGGAGGGAGGGAAGGAGGGATGCGGGGCAAGCTAGTGGGCAGCCGTGTGGATGCATGCCACCTTTACCCACCCCTCTCTCCCTCCCTCCCTCCCTTTTTTTGGGGAAGGCTTTCTGGGCGCGGATTAAAACAAACACTTCGACTACGTCCTTCATTTCCTCGCCTCTCTTACTCCCTCCCTCGATCTCGACCCCCCTCCCGTGCCCACCACTTCACCTAAGTCAATCAGCGTGGCCGGTTGTGGTCTTCTGAATACAATTAATATATTCGCCG
>Ga0160419_100873_pt1 | contig 15573 bp, 18 predicted proteins | sample CelAP2metagpilot_2_FD_108196 | JGI IMG/M metagenome (GOLD analysis project Ga0160419, IMG submission 108196) | Phycosphere-associated microbial communities from Cellana algal ponds in Kailua-Kona, Hawaii, USA - Cellana AP2-4-25 metagenome pilot ... | reverse complement strand
TCATATCAATCCTATGACACTCCAATTCCTATCGCACACAGTGTCCAAGGAGGAGATGCTGTTCTTGCTACTGATGAGCTCGCCGAGTTTGGGATTTCTGCAAGTGTCAGCGAGAACGAGGACGTTGACAAAGCATTTAAGAAGCTAAGTTTGCACCCTACCATGGTTTCGATGAACATGACCCGCCCACCGACGGTGCAATTGCTGTACCGGGCTGACCGACTGGTGAACTGTGCCTGATCTCCGGTATATATGTACGCGCCACAACATCCTTCCCTCTCTTTCAGTCTTTTGTTCTCGGTTTGTTTGGTGCTTTTTTTTTCCTTCCTCTTTTCATTCTCTCTCTTCTCCTTCCTCCTGCATATATCACAACGACATTCGTGGAATCTCCGAGTAGTGTATGTATCTTTTGCATCCTCCCTCCCTCCCTCCCTCCCTCCTTCCTTCAAATTTCAGACCACATGATGGCGAACCAGGAGCACACCTTCCTTCCCTTCCTCCATTTCTCCCTCATCCTATTTCTTCTTCACATTCCACCTGTCATCACCTCGTGCTCATTGCCGTTAAATTCCACGGGGGTGCCCATGAGGGAGGACAGCAGACGAGAGGGGTCGGCGCTGCCCATCTCGCTGGCCTGGAAGGGGGAAGAGGAAGCAAGTGAGGGATGGAAGGGAGGCGTAAGAAGACGGCCTTAATCCTCAGGGGCACAAAAGGAAGAGAGAGGAAGAGAGTAAATGCGGGAGGGAGGGAGGGAAAGAGGGAAAGAGGGCGGCCATCCTTACGTTTCTGTCCATGTTGACAATTTGATGGAAGGGGGAACGAGAGCAGAGAGAGAAAGAGGGAGGTAGGAAGGAGGGAAGGGAGAGAAAGAGGAAAGGAGGGGGTGGGGGCGGTCGTACCTTGTGGAGCTTGAGCTCGGGATTTCTGAGTACATCCAGGACGTCCTCATCGTCGATGAGCCGGAGAAGGTCCTCGTTGGCGAAGAATTTCGAACGGGCCCGTTCAATCCACTCGCTGTCCTGGAGGGAGGAAGGGGTTTGAGGGTATGGAACGGGTGTGAGGGTACCGTGCCATGAAGGGGGACGCCGTGGCATTGGCACTGAGAGAAGAATGCCTCCCTTCCTCCTCACCTACCGCGAACGTATCCAAGTCAATTCCTCCCATATACTTGTCTGCAAACCTTTGTTGCAGTGTGTTGACCGCCATGCGGTCCCCGCCCTTGACGGCGTCGAACAGGCCGGCAGTAGAGGGGTCATTATCTTTCAGCTGCGAGAAAAGGAGAGGGAGGGAGGGAGGGAGGGCTTGAGAAGGCCTGAACGAGACGTGCCCGACAGCGGGTCTCCTTCCATTTCCATCAAGAACGCATTTGTCCCCTCTCCTCCCTCTTCTCCCTTTCTCCCTACATTCTGGACGAATTCATCAGTGAAAGCCGTGACTGAGTCCGCGTCCTTAGTGATGGGGCGTGCGGCAATCATCACTTTTCCCATCTCTTGCACCGACTTGATCATAGCGGCGGAGACCTAGAGGGAGGACCAGTGGAAGAGAAGGCGGCAGGGAAGGAAATCAGCTTCCCGAGTTTTTTTATGGTCCTTGACACTGCAGGTATTGTCCACGTCAGCAAATCCTTACACATGAAGACAAGAACGCAACCGAGGAAGAAAGGAAGGGAGGAAAGGAGGAAGGGAGGAAGGGAGGGAGGGAAGGCATGCACATATGACACAGAGAGAGAAATAGCGAGTCAGGTAAACGTACTGCCTCCTCGTCATCGGCATTACTGGTGGCTTCGAAGGCCTTCCATGCCTCGGTCGTCTTCATGAACTTAAAGTTCTCGAAGATAAGTCCAGCTTCCTCTTTGGTGACGGTGCTGAAGGGAAAGAGGGAGGGAGGGTGGACAGAAGATGTGGGTCTCTTATCACGAGGTGCCACGGCAAGGATAAAATGGTCGAACTTTGAATGGAGGAATACGATGCACACGGCACCAACTACATACAGGCTCTCCTCCTTCCCATTCCTCCTGTTCGTCCTCGTCCCTCTTGTTAGACGGGAGCTTACTCGAGCATGCCGGGGAGTGCGTCCTTGAAGAAGTCGAAGGTGCCGGCCTTGACCATCCTGTTGGTCGTACAGATGGATGCGAGAGCGTGAGATACCTTAAAGCTTCGAGGACACTTTCTTCCTCGAACAGGCCACTCTCTCATTCTTGCAAAGGTATTTCCTAGGCAACTCTCAAAATTATCTTCCTGCTTCTTCTCTCCCTTCTCTCCATTCTTCGCTCCTCTCCCTGCCACCTGACTCACTTGAGGATATTCATGTCCGCGTCTAAGTCAGTCTCTGCCTTGGTGGCCTCCGCTGTGGCTTCCTCCTCCGTGTTCATACGACGATGTTCAAAGTTGAACTTGCCCGAGGCTGCGGCGGCTTCACTTGCTTGGGCGTAGTCTTGTTGACGGATTTTATTAAATAGCGAATTAACGCGGCGATCCCTGGCTTGTACCATGATCTGAACGACTACAGCGAGCAGGAGGAGTGTTATAGAGAAGCGTTGTGACATGGCGGGCAGGTGAAGATGATTAAGAGAGGGGGAGGGGGGAACGTTCCTCTGCTGTGAATGGATTGACCTCTATCGTGTAAATGGGGGGAAGATTGAGATAGAGAGCATTTGAAACTCCTTAGAATGGAGCGAGGATTGTTCAATGAGTGTACTTTGCCTATAGCTCGACTATGAAGGCGAAGGAAGGGGGTGTCAGCGTCCTTTTGCTTGCTCCCCTCGTGCCTTAATCACCTTATGCTACGCATCGCGAGACATTGTTGTACTACTTTTTGCTTCCTAACAAGAAGTGAATGGGGTCGTTTTTACTGTGGATAACAGTCATGTACAGGTTCAGGGTTGAGAGTTTGAAACGTATGATCCAAGCAAGAGTGGGTGTCCCGCGCGTCAACACAGGCAAAGGCCATCATGGTGGATTTCCTCGCGCGTATTCCTACTGGCTTTACCGAGGAAATAATCCTTCGGTCACTACATAGGGGAAAAAACGACGTGACGCCATAATCCGGAAATCGTCGATACGCTGTAAACGACACGTTGGTACTTAAGAAAGTGAACGAGAGAGAAAAGAATGGTCAATTGCCGCCCCGACTGTTTATGTTGGACTGACAGACTGGACATGTCTGTCCAGGGTTCGGAATCGACTACCGATGGCAGCGTTTATGAAATCATACGTGGACGCATCGCGTTTTCTTTGTAAGCGTCTATGGCTGCATTTTATGGATGGCTTGTCCTTTTAAGGCCGCCCTGCGCTTCCGACTCGTTCACCCTCGTAGCATATCTCAGCTGTCAACCGGCGCTCGCCGTCTCTTTGCTTCCCGAATTATCCTAATAGTAGTCGTTGAGCGATGCGCCTGACGCTTCAACCAATGGCCCTTCCATTACGTGCTTCATTCAAAGCTCATTCAGGCTACGTATTTCTCCAGCTGCTCCATTTTTTTCATTCCAGCGTGCAGAGCGATTTGCATGGAATTCACCCCCGGACCCACCGGACTGTACGAGAGGCTGGGTCGGTCGCATGAGAAATTCACTGTGCGCCTCTCACTTTCTTGTACGTGCCTACCAACCATATATGGAAATAGTACTTTGCTTTTGTCAATGCAACAGCAAAACAAATTGCGCCGCTGGGCCTTGGCTCTGGGAGCACTCGTAACGATAGGAGTTGTAACAGCGCTGGCGTTGCAGTTTGGAGGGAAGCGGCGCTCTCCTACAGGCATCCAGAAGCCTCAGTCGCAGGTAAGGGTTAAAGAGAGGGTATATGGGGAGAAGTAGTAGAAGGAGATGAATCGCGAGCCAGCTGCCTATTTAAGGACCTCTTACGTAGGAAACGCCCACCGAGTGGACCGCCCATGCTATGGACGACATTGTCTCCTCAATCATCAAGGCCGCGACGGGCGACAAGGCAGGTAATGAATACGGAGAAGAAGATCAATCGGACGAGACTGACGACACACCGGCCGGAGATCCCCCGCCACCTCCTTTTCCTTCCGGAGTGATCGAGTCGAATGAAACCTCGACAACGCTGGGGGCGGCCGCGTTTGCACCTTTCCTTGAATCACGATTAGGCAATATGCTGCCTGGGTGTACGCCCAGCACCGGAAAAGAGCTTCGAGAGGTCGTTGAAAGTAAGTGGACAGGTTATATGTGTGTGGTGTGATGCGTTGTTGTCAATGATGGAATGTCTGCGTGAACGCAACCGAGGATGGGCCAGCACAGGTACCATAAATTGGATTGTGTGTGCATGTTGCACGTGTACGAGCCAAAATTAGCTTTTTGCGTACGTTTTCGTTCAGGAATTGTCATTTATCCCAGACTTGTACAATAAATCTCAGAGCGCACGGCAAAAAGATGACATGTTTGTACAAAAGGTTCAGTGGAGCTACAAATCCACAGGCCCAACTCTCATTTGTCCCCTCCCAAAATACTCACTTATTTCTCGCCACTCAAAACGCTGCTCACCCCGTATATACCTTTAGGCTCCACCTGTACGGTCGTCACCCTGATGCCTGGTGTAACCTATCTTTTGTCGGACTTTATACGCGTGAGCCGACGCATAAGTATTATTGGTCGACCACTTGATATGCCAACCATTGACGCCCACCTTGCTTATCGTGCCTTCACTGTAGAGCCGGGTGGACTCTTGGATCTGCGCTTCGTTCGCATTTTCCGAGGGAAGCCCATCCGAGTTGCCAGATCGCTTTACGAAATCCGAGGAGGAGCCCTCTATATTAGGCGTGGGGGTCGTGCCGTAATCACTAGTTGCCTATTAACTGTGAATCCCATCTTGATCACGGAGTTCTTGATAAGTCAGAGCCAGGCCACGGTACGGCTTTTGGGAGGCTACATTCTGCAAGAAGAAGGGACACTCGTCATAACGGATGTGCGGATCTATGTCACGCGTCCCGGTGTACTATTTCGAGAGATTTACACTGTGGGAGGGCAGGTGTTGGTGCTAGGTGGCAATCTAGTCGCAACGGGCTGCACCTTTTTGGGAAACTTCCTATTTATCAATGTCTTTGGGGTTGGAGACGCTCTTGCAGTGTTTGGAGGGACAGCCATATTTACAGGCTGTTCTTTTACTTTAAATGTTGCTTTCATTGCGGTGAGTGAGGATGTGGGTTGGAGAGAAGGAGGCAAATATAAGGGATATTATAAATGCGACGTTCAATCTTCAAGCACTTACCATGTGTAAGTATTTGTCCGTGCACCCTCACGAAATATAAGGCTTATCTTCCCCCCTCGTCTTTCCTAGCTTTCTTAATTATTAATCCTTACGTTCAATAAATACATCTTATTGACTATGAGCAGCGTCTTTCCGCCTTCAGTCTACCACTGCTGCGGCCTAGTTTCTTCCCCAACCCAACTGGGTCTTTAAATTACTCACACCATTCCTTCCTTATGCCTCTTTTCCCTTTTCGCCAGTCCCAGGGCACAGGCTTGCTCCTTTTCATGGGAGGTGGCGTCACGGTTTTCACAGGCTGTCAGGCAAGAAAATGGGGAAAGGCAGAAAGGATGGAGAGAGGCTGACAGAGAGGGAGGATACGGTTTGCCAAGGTCTCCTGACGATGCTTCATCTCTTGCATTAACATTCTTGTCGCTCACCTAGTCCTGACTGCCGCCGTCCTATTTCTCCACCTCCCTCACTCTCTTATCTGCCTCCTTCAGTCAATCATCAATATCGGCGCAAGGTCGTTCTTTGGGGCCGGTGGGGCGATCTGGAATGGCGCAGGCGTGACGATCATGACAGGCAAGGAGGGACGGAGGAAGAAAGGGGTGGATGGAGTGGTCCTCTTATTCCAGATATCCTCGTTATTCAATATTTATTTATTTCCCTACAACAGGCATGTCGATTCATGCGAACCTGGCCTTGCTCTTTGGTGCAGGCGTGGGATTTGTGCTGGGACAAGGGGCAGGTATATTTATCAAAACGGTACGTCGTTCTATTTCTTAATTTATCTGTCACGCTCTCACTGCATTTCGATATGATTTCTTACCCTTTCAATTTGCACTCCTTCATCCATTTTTATACAATAGGGCGTGTCACAAACAGGCTACGTGGCCATCAATGCGGAGGCCTGCCTCGGCTTTGCTTTATTTGTAGGCTCGGGCATCGTGGTCCAGTCTGAGACGGTTTGGGCGCGTGTTGCGGCAATTACGGCATACTACGGTGGAGGAGGTTCAGTCTACATCCATGCAGGCGCTGGTATGTAATGTGGGGAGGAAGAGAGGGGGGAGAAAAGGAGAAAGAAAGGTGACGGAGAGATGCGAATGACACTGGAGTTTCGCTTCTCTCCGAAGAAACTATGGAGTTTATTCATTCCCCCCTCGCTCATTCCTCCCGACCCTGACTCCTGTTTTCCCGTTCCCTTACTCTCTCTCACAGTGTCGTTCATTAATACGTTTGGCCTTATCATCAATGCCATCGCCTTCATTGCTGCCAGCGGTGGGCATCTCTTTCTCCACGCCGGCTGGTTCACATCGGTTAATGTCTACTTTTACAAATTTGAAGCCATCACTGCCCTTTACGGCCAAGGAACAGAAATTCTGATCCTGGCAGGCGGCGCAGCGATGATCAACACGGGGTAAGTTGGAGGGAGGGGAAGAAGGAGCGAGGCAAGAACGGGAAAGATTAAATGGAAGATTCGCGGAAAGCACATATACATTATGTTGGGGATGAGATGACATGTGCGTGCCAAAAAGCTAGCCTTTCGCTCTGAAAGGCAATGACCGTGCTTCTTGTGCGTCTCGCCTTTCCTCCTTACCTCCTTCCCCAAATGCTTTCTTCCTCCCCCTCCCCAGCATTAAATGGTTCCTTCGTGGACGCTGCCCAAAATCTCAATAGTACATTTCAATGACGACCCTCCCTCCCTCACCCTCTTATTCTCTCTCTTTCTCCCTCTTCAATCTACTCACCTCCTTTTTCTCCTTTTCTCCGCAGGTACCAGGGTGGGACCTACTTTCTCTTCCACGGCAATCGCCAGCTGGCCCAGATCTGGATCGCGGGTCATGACGTCGTGCTCAAGAGTAACAAAACTTTTAGCGGGGCGTTGGCCTCGAGGGACGGTGTGACTTATATCCCCAAGCGCAATAAGACCATGCGAGTGAGCATGAAGAACGTCGCATTCAAGGAATATAACGAGATGGAGGTCGAGCGCGTCTTCGGATTGAAAACTCATCATCGGCAACTTGCCTCTTTGCGGTCCAATGTGGATAAGCTTCTTGTTCAGGGTGCGCAGCAGCGGTTCTTGGAGGAATCAAAAGCAGTGAGCACGCCACTGGTGCTTGCCACCTCAGCTACCATCGCAACGCAAATGGGGGCTGATGTTGAGGCCAATATTGCGGCAGTAGAGGACGGGATGCTTAGGATGCCTGTGCTGGGTGAGGTGTACATCCCTCCTATTCCTCAGGACGTCAGGACAGGCAATGTCTACCTAGCTGGGGCCTTGGATGAGTGCTCATTGTGCGACATTCATCCTGGACGTACTTTTGACAACGTGGACGGACCGGGCGCAGCTGCATGTGCCATTGCTGACAGTTGTGACAGCGTGTTGGGTGCCGACGGCAGCCTGTTCCCGGGCAGCACTAAGGCCGAGCAAATGTGGAATCCTCCAGCAGGTAACGACCAAGCCAACTCCTCTATTGCGGTGATTGAGCTTCAAGCGTGGTACACACCTACCTCCCCCTCGGCCTCTCGTATCGACCCGTCTAGCGTGGCTATTGCCGTGGAGCAGGCTTCGATGGCTCTGGGGCTCCCGCAGCGATATCATTTGAAGGTACAGCCAGATACAGTGAACCCTCTCGCGTTCCATAATGACGAGTACGTGATCGCCGCACAGACTGATTCGAAGGAAAACGGCGGCTTGAATGCCGGTGAGTACGGGACGACGCTTGTGGACGAAGAGGCTGAGCTTCTGGAGGCACTTTTGAAGGAGGGGGAAAGAAAAATGATGTACGAAGAGTGCACGCTGGGGAAGACATTCAAGTTTTACCTAGTGAGCGACTGGCGGAATGTGACGGACGCGCACATGAAGGCATTCAAGAGGCAGGAGGGGGCAAAGGCACTGGGGCTAGCCTTGCAGGACGCACAACCGGTGGACGAGCGCGTGCAGATCTGCGAGGCGCGTGTCAAGACAGCGGTGCCCTTGTTTGTGCCCGGCCGTAAGGTGTCACTGTTCAAGGACTACGCCGCAAATGACGGCAAGACCTCGTCGTTATTTGCATTGGGACAGCAGGATATGCTACCCTTGGCGGTGGCGGAGCTAACGGACGTGGCAACGGGTAACCGTGTGGATGATGTACAGATAGGCGAGACCTACACTCTAGATCTCCAGCACTTTCCTCCTTCTCTGCCTGTCACTGTGAAGCTGGTCCCGCGGAACGGGCTCGCCGTCATGACTTTGGGCATATTTTCTTCACAACCGACGAACGACGTGGCTCAGGCATGGAATTGGACGGTGAGCAAGGCCGTGGCCCCCGGTGCTTACTACTTGGAGGTGGTGGGTAAGAAGGGTGGCGTATTCGATGGGCCGTTGAAAGGCTTGACGGCGCTGATGGCGACGACGGATATCAGTGCGTTTGCCTACACCCAGGCTTTTGTAGTGTTTGAATAAAGAGCAAGAGCTGGATTAAAAGTATGCACATGTATATGTATACACATATTCATATATATGTATACACATATTTATATAAATATAAATATTAAAGACGGCATTTCTAGCTGTAGATTGGATGCATGCGCCTTGTGGGGTTGAGGAGAATCAGCGAGATAACTAAAAAGAGAGGAAGTAGCGCGTGGGTGCGCTTGTAAGTGTGTTCAAAGCCAGAATTTGAGTGCAACGATGCAAAAATGAAACGTGAGAAAGTGAGAGGGAAAGAAAGATTGGAAAGTCATGTCTTCTTTTGTCGATTGTCGATGTGACACGAGTGATCAAACAATAAATATCGAGGAATGAAAGGGTAGGGTACGCGTCTGACGCGTGAATAGGCTATCGCGAGGAGGTATGCAGAAAAAGCACCCGGTTACAGACAAAGTATCAAACAATTGACTATCTCTCACCTCAGCAGACTATTCATGCGGATGGGCTGATGTACGGTAGTAGGTGGGCGGAGATGAAAAAAAAGAAGTAAAAAGTGCAACGTCCAAATCAAACAAGCAAATTGAGAATTTTCTGCATTCGAGCTTTTTTTTAAAGAACGTCTTGCTGGATGCAAATGGAAGTCAAGGACCGTGACCTTCCTTGTCTTTTTTAACTAAGATTCTCAAGAATTCGCAACTGGCACCACCCTCGGCGCGTAAACGTGCTATCCAGTATTGATGCCCTTCGCACGTGTTTCATTTTCATGTCAACGGGGACAGTGGTTCGGCTTCGAGCGAGGTCGCCATTCTCTGTTGTGCTGAGTGAAGCGGTCTATGGCTGGAATTGTGTTGGGTGAGAGCTAGGGGAGGGATCGGGCGTGCTTGTATGTAGCGCGTACCGCAACGACCTTTTCGTTTTTTTTTTAATTAAAATAAAATTAAGTAGTCGTTGGTGCGAGAGGTTCTTCCGAGTTGCGCGAGAGAAAGAAAGATTTCCTCAGTGGGGCATGGGGGATGGAGTGCGTTCTGAGGGCAAGATAAGTGGGGCTTTAGCCTCACCCCACAATAGATGGGGCTTGCGAGGTGCGAGACAGTGGCATCTGGAAAAAAGAAAAAAGATGGCGAGAGAAAGACGCAGAGGATGTCGGCGAATTGCGAAAAAAAGCGGGAGGGAAATCCTGAAAAAGCAGTCGCCATGGACGCCGCGTGATCGGAGGGGCACTCATCCTATATCTTCAAGACACACCACCATGGAGCCAGGATGTCACTGGTCTGTCCACGATATTGACCAGGCATTATTTTAGCTGAAGCCTGGCGGCCCAGTATATCCTCTCGGTCAAAGCCCCCCCCGTAAACTTTCCGCTGGCCTCATGACGTTTGAGCGGCAATATAAGTCAGCCGGCTTCGACTGTGTTTTGCACCACCACCTCTTCCCCTCCTTCACCTCATACCGCGCGACCATTTCCCCCCTTCATCTCCTGCCACACCATCAAGCATATCTACCCCACAGACACTGACCACTTATTCCATTTCTCTCTAGCTTAATGATGGCTGTGCTTGACGCGCGTGCTTTTTTGCACTTGCTTGCTTCATCCCCCTCATCCCTTTGCTTCACTCCACGCCCTCTCATGCCCCCCCTTCACCCATTTTCAATATAGGGAATGTACACCACATACTAGATTTGAGGCTTTTACGAAGTTTAGACAAATATCAAGAACGATACAGCGCCAGCAGCTCCCCTTATACGCTCAATCTTCTCATGAACACCCTCTCCCTTCTCCCGCTTTCCCTACCACTCCCTTCCTCCTCCTCTTCCTCCTCCTCCGTTTCACAACAGTATTTTGCAAGCCATGGGCAGCCCCGAAGGATGGAACAGCGCTAGTAGTTCCCCCCCCCTCGCGGAAGGCATTGGCTGGGCAATTTGCCTGGGCTTTGGTGCCGTCTTTAGTCTCCTTACTACTCTCCTTGTGTGGCTGGAGAATCGCTACAGTGGGACCGAGCAATCGAGCGAGCATTTTAACACCGCCGGGCGTACTGTCAAGACGGGCTTAATTGCCGCCGTTGTCTGCTCGCAGTGGACCTGGGCTGCCACCCTCTTACAAAGCAGCAACGTAGCCTGGCAGTATGGAGTTTCTGGTCCCTTTTGGTACGGGGCGGGGGCGGCTGTGCAGATTTTACTCTTTGGCATCCTTTCAATCGAAATCAAGCGTAAGGCCCCGAACGCACACACTGTCTGTGAGATCATTCGCGCACGGTGGGGCAGCACGGCGCACAAGGTTTTTCTCGCCTTCTGCCTCCTGACCAACATGCTTGTGACGGCCATGCTGTTGCTGGGAGGGGCGGCCACTATAGAAGCCATGACAGGCTTGAGCGTCTACGTGGCTGCTTTCCTCATCCCCCTGGGCATCATCACCTACACCTTCGCCGATGGCCTGGCCGCCACCTTCCTGTCGAACTACCTGCACACCATCATCCTCCACGCCGTCCTCATCGTCTTCATCGTCGCCGTATACCTCTACCCCCTCCCCGGGGGGCGCAGCCAGCTGGGCTCCATATCGGACGTTCACAGTCGCCTCATCCGCCTTAATTCCTACACCGTCGAAGAATGTGCTAGTCGTGGCTTTCTCGCTGGCTCCACCGGCGGCAGCGGTGTGTCGGCCTGTGGCCCGGTGATTGGGAATCGGGAAGGGAGTTCTCTCACCATGTTTTCACAGGGAGGGATGATGTTCGCGATTATCAATCTCGTGGGCAACTTTGGTACAGTGTTTGTCGATCAGTCCTATTGGCAGGCGGCAATTGCTGCTCGGCCCAGTGCTGCCGTCAAGGGATATCTACTTGGGGGGTTGTGTTGGTTCGCTATTCCCTTTGCTTTAGCTACTTCCCTTGGTCTGGCTTGTCTCGCCCTCGAGCTTCCCTTGACTGCGGCGCAAGCGAATGCCGGTCTGGTGCCAGTCGCTTCTGCGGTAGAGTTGCTCGGGACGGGGGGAGGGGTGTTGATGCTGCTGATGGTATTTATGGCGGTGACCTCCTGCGGGTCCGCGGAGCTGATTGCCGTGTCTTCCCTCTTGACGTATGACGTGTACAAGACTTACCTTCGTCCAAATGCCAGCGGTGACGAGCTGCTCAAGGCATCCAGGTGGTGTGTAGTGGGTTTTGGTCTCCTCATGGGGGTATTGGCTGCTCTGTTGGAGATCGTGGGGTTGGCGCTGGGGTATGTGTATCTGCTGATGGGGGTGTTAGTGGGCTCGGCAGTCTTTCCTATTGCCGCATGCCTGTTGTGGAGGAAGGCTTCTGCCCAGGGAGCTATCCTTGGTGCGGTGGGAGGGATGGTGGTGGCGGTGGCGGCGTGGCTAGGCACGGCGGCTGCTACTGCTGGAGATGCGGGACTGACGCTGGAGACGACGGGGGAATCGATTCCGATGTTGGTGGGGAATTTGGTAGCGATCTTGGTGAGTATGGGATTGACGACGGGGTATGGGCTGATCTGGCCGGACGAATATGATTGGTCGGACACTCGGGCCCTGCAAGGAATCGGGGAGGGGGTGGGGAAGTTGGATGAGACACAGGTGGAGGGGGAAGGGGACGAAGAGGTAGTGGTGGGGGGAGGGAGAGAGGGAGGGAGGACGACAACGGCTGCGGCTGTGGTGGATGCTGTCATGGAGGCGGAAATGGACCCCAAGCGGTTGAGGGAGGCAAAAAAATTTGTGTTGAAGTGGGGCGTGTTTTTCAGTGTCGTGATGCTGTTGTTGTGGCCGCTATTGTCGCTCCCGGCGGGGGCTCCATTCTCATTACCTTATTTTAGCCTGTGGGTGTGGATAGGAATCCTGTGGGGGTGCCTGTCTTCGGTCATCATAACGGTCATGCCATTGGCCGAGAGCAAGGAGGCCATCAAGCAGGTGGTGATGGGAATGTGGACTGATTTGGGGGGAGGGGGGAAGGTGGGGAGTACGGAGAGAGGAGGGGTGGTGGAGGGTACGGTTGAGGAGGTGATACCTGCCAAAGCAACCGTGGTTGGTTAAAAGAGAAAGGGAGAAGAAAATTAGGAGAAAAGATAAGAGAAGAGGAATGGAATTTTGAACAAACAAAGAAATGCAAACAAATTTTGTATTTGTCTCCCCCTCGGAAAGTTTGAGAGTATGAGGCAGTATGAGGCACGAGGTCGGAGGAAGAAGGACGACAAGAGACAAAACGGAGAATTGGACAATGATCGCCTGGAAGAAGCTGGATTTATTCGATAGAGGAAGTGCGTGTTTGATGGGGGAATCGAAGGCAAACTTTTGAACGGAAATGACGAGGACCTAGTGTGGGTGATGATCCGGAGAAGACTGAAAAGTGTGCGTATCTGTGCTCGTGTGTGTTATGGTGTATACAAACAGGAAGAATTACGACAAAGAAGACTACGCTGAGACGTGTCCCATCTCAGAAAAGTGGTTCCACAAAAAAGATGGAAAAAAATTGCGATGTATTAATGTGGTTCCATTATTGCCGTTTGCCTCTGGCTGGGGATGCCTCTTCATGGCGTACCACGCACCATTTGTCTTTTCATTTTCTTTGATTAAAAATGCGTCAACTCGGTCCTACTCACAAGGTAGCACTCGACTATCTACGAAAAGAAGTGTTCACCGCACACCCCGCAGCCGACGGCTTTCGCAGACCCTCCGACCACTGGCCATCCCCAACCCGGCCGCTTGGAGACGCTGGAGCACATGGCGCCTATTGAGAGAGCATGATCCACTCTACCATTCTCAAGACATTGATTTCGCTTATCAGCCTTATGAATGATTGTAGGAAGTAACGCATGACGACCCTTCCCGGACGACAGAATTTACAGCAACCAATATGTAAAGTGTATCCCGCCCACCTTTCCGAGAGTTATCTAGCAATCAGATATGTAATGTCCCATCGTAAAATGGGACCTGAGGGTAGTCTACAGGATGGAGCAAGGGTGAAAGGAATGGAGGAGAGAAGCCGAAATAGCAGTGCATACCTTTACGGAAGAAAGGAAAAAAAGGGGGGGGAAGAAGAGGGAAAAAGCTAAGATCGGCCGCGCGCAAGTGGCTCACAATGCAAACTATTACGGGCGTACATCGATGTCTTCTGTCCGTCAATCCTCGCGTCTATAACAAGACTTTGATTTTAAGAAAAAGGATAAGTTAGGAACACAATAAGACGACTTGTTTTCTGTCAGTAAGCCGCATCGGAATGCGCTCTTTTGCTTTTTGTCTCCCTACCTCCCTTCCTCCCTCCCTTCCTTCTAACCGGGCACCATCACCTACTAGTCAATTTACACCCTCAGACACTCCACCACCTCTTTCCGTACCTCCTCTTTCCTTATCTTCGTCGGGATAAGTGACCAGATTAGTTCAGTGGAATTAAAATAAGATTGTGAGTAGGATACTCAAATACCTGCAGTATTGCAGACGGGTAGTAATGAGAAGAGCGTGCGCGCACACCCTTCATCCCGACGGAAAAGATGAAAGTCCCCCCGATCGATGACAACAACATCCTTCCCTCAAACCCATGAAAGTGTATCACTTTTCCTTATTGTTAATTTTCCATGTAGTTGAATTCGCCAATGACCCTTTCAGATCAAATAGTGCGTACGAAGAAGTAGGGAATGATGCCCGTCATGCGGGGCGGGCTTATTTTGGTGCTCAAATTATGATGGAAGGAGATGTCAATATGCCGGTGGCAAGGCTCGTAATGGTGATTAAAACCCCAAAAAAGCAAAAAGAGCAAAAAACTTACATAACTTTCTGTATAGTCTGTAGTGATGTTTCGACGCCTCTATCTGATTGAATGAGCTTGAGCTGCCCGCTGGTTTGTCCGTGGTCAAGCTGAAGGCCCGCCTGTCCCGCGTCTCTCCCCTGCGCAGAGCATCCAGTATCCGGATGGGCGACGGTCATCTACTGAGTGGACTTCGACTTCAAAAAGAGCTCCAAGAACATTTTCAGGCCGTGGTAATGGCCAATGACTGTGCCTCTGAGACCCTGGATGTCACACCCATGGCATACCTTGTCAACGCCACGGACCTGTCCGCTTACGGTGCTGTACCCTTGGCCGAGCCCGTGGTCGTGCATGTGCGGTCGATGACACTTCGTCCCCGATGCCGCCTTTGGTATTTGATACCGCGTGCTCTTGGCCAGCTGCTGCGTGTGCCCGTAGAAAGGATAGGCAAACTGCCTGTCTTCTCTCTTGTGAATCACAAGGGGATTATCCGCCGTGCCAACGTCGTCAGGTACCAGTCAGGCTGCTGCTACTGTAGCTAATGCTGCTGCTGGTGATGCGGCTGCAGGTACAGGGGTGGAGGAGGGGGATCGGGCATGGCCTCTTCCAACCGCCTGCCTGGAATGCTCATCCCCCCAAACACTGGCCGCATCTCTTCTCCCCGTCCTCCCCTACCACATCGGCCAAGCACTAGTTCAGCACAGGCAGAGTCATGTACAAGTAGGGAAACAGCAGCTCGGCAAATAGGCCCCATATCCACAGGCCCCATTGCTTATCATCTTTATCCTCGCTGAGAGTCCATGCCGGGAAGGGAGTCAGTGCAAAACCCTCGTCATTCGTGCGATAAGTGCCCGTTGGTCCCGCTCGACAAAGATCCGGCCATGTGGTGGCTCGTGACCGGGCTCTGCGACGAATCGAAGCCGGAGATCTGCTTGAATGTCCGAGTATCCCTCTTTTTTTGTTACTACAGAAAGGTCCCAGGGCATGCTCGAATCGAGCGTTGGCTTCTTGATGCCGGTGCTGGGAGAGGAGGAGGGGGCAGCTGGGAGGCTGGTTCTGAGGGGCTGGAAGTTGCTGGTAAGGGGTACGACAAAGGCATGGGTGCATGGGAAGATGCATAAGTATGCCAACAAGACTCTAGCTACGGTAGAGGTGGTTGTGAAAAACATGATAATGTTGCCGATGCCTCTGGTCACTGCAGCAGGTGAGTCAGGGGGAAGAGGGCGACGGG
>Ga0160419_100870_pt1 | contig 15640 bp, 14 predicted proteins | sample CelAP2metagpilot_2_FD_108196 | JGI IMG/M metagenome (GOLD analysis project Ga0160419, IMG submission 108196) | Phycosphere-associated microbial communities from Cellana algal ponds in Kailua-Kona, Hawaii, USA - Cellana AP2-4-25 metagenome pilot ... | reverse complement strand
CGCGGCGGATGCAGTTGTGCTGGTACTTACGGACATTATTTATTACACGTTGACAAAGAAAAATCTCATTCTTTAACTTGTGAAATTACAGCAGGTGACTTATCGCACAAACCTGGTTGGATACGCATGTCTATTCACCCAACTACAACTTGTGCAGAAGTAGATTATGTATGCGACAGTATTGAAGCTTTAGCTAAAAACCATAAAGAATGGGCTGAAGACTATGAGTACAACAAAGCAAATAACGAATTTATTCATAAAACATACATCCCTAAGCAAACAACTAAAGTTTCAGATTGGTTTGAATTATAATGTTTTAAACTAATACAACTAAAACATTTTCAGCTAATTAAAAAAATATCGATTTTCTTTCGTTATAAAAGTCAAAAAAAATTGTTAATTGCTGTACACTTTTCAAATTGAAAACCTTATTTTCAAAGAAAATTGTATTACTATAATTTTTAAAAGCTATAAAAAGAAAATTGAAATTTAACTACACTTTCATTGTATTTTGCTTGCTTTCCATTACGGCGTTAAGCCAAAATAAAATGGATGTTAATGCTGTTTTTGATACCAGCAATCACAGTATTGCAATTACTCAAAACATCACTTATTACAACAATTCTAACAAGGTTTTAGATACTATTTACCTTAACGATTGGAGTCATAGTTATTCTTCAAAGACATCAGCTTTAGCCGAGCGTTTTGCAGACGAGTTTAAAACCGTTTTTCACTTTGCAAAAAATGAAGATCGTGGTTATACGGCTATTACGAAAATAAGTCAGGATAATACTTCTTTGTTTTTTGACCGTTTAGACAAAAAGCATATAGACATCATTAAAGTTGCATTAAAAAAGCCTTTACAACCTAAAAGCAGTTATAATTTAACTTTAAATTACATTGTACAAATCCCAAATAACAAGTTTACACGCTACGGTGTAACCGATGATGGTCAATATAACTTACGTTTTTGGTACATAACACCTGCTATTTTTGATGGGACTTGGCATTACTATAGCAATAAAGATTTAGACGATTTATATTTACCAAAATCTGATGTTAATTTAACGGTAACCTATCCTAAATCCTTTACTCCTATTTCTGAGTTAAATACTATAGAAAACATAACAAGAGGAGATAATGTTACTACTGTTTTACAAGGAAAAGGTGTTTTAACAACCAAGTTTTCTTTAGTAAAAAACAATGATTACAAAACGATAGAAACAGACTTTTTCAACATCAAATCTAATATTGATACAGAAGATTTAGATCCAACTGAAGTCGCTATAGTTACAGATAGAGTTACTCAATTTATAAATACAAATTTAGGCGACTATCCGCACGATAAAATGCTATTAACGTGGATAGATTATAAAAAAGACCCTATTTACGGTCTTAACCTATTACCAGATTTTATAAGACCGTTTGATGATACGTTTCAATACGAACTTAAAATCTTAAAAACAGCTCTACGAAGCTATTTAGAAAACACCTTATTAATCAACCCAAGAAAAGACCAATGGGTATTGGATGGTATTCAGATTTACTATTTAATGAAATATGTAGAAGAAAACTATCCACATCAAAAAATACTTGGAAAACTAGCTAATATTTGGGGCGTACGTTCTTTTCATGCTTCAGATTTAGAGTTTAATGACCAATATCCATTTTTGTATATGCACATGGCACGTACCAATTTGGATCAACCGTTAGATATGCCAAAAGACAGCTTACTTAAATTTAATAAAAACATATCTAATAAATATAAAGCTGCTGTTGGACTTAACTATTTAGATGATTATATAGGAAAAAAAACCATTGAAAATAGTTTGTCAGAGTTTGTAAAAACTAGTAAAATGAAACCGGTTTCAGCTACAGATTTTGAGAATTTCATTAGAAATAAAACCGACAAAAATTTAGATTGGTTTTTTGAAGATTACGTCTCTACAAGTAAAAAAATAGATTATCGTATAAAAAGAGTTAAAAAAACTGAAGACTCTTTAGAAATTACAATAAAAAACATTCGTGACAACACAATGCCAATTGCCTTGTTTAAACTAAAAAATGATACGGTAATTTCTAAACAATGGATTGAAGGTTTTAAAGGCACAAAAAAAATAAAAGTAAAAAAAACTGAAGCTGATCAATTAGCTTTAAACTATGATAATGTTGCGCCAGAATTTAATCAACGTAACAACTTTAAAAAACTTAATGGATTTTTCTTAACCAATAAGCCTTTACAATTTAGGTTATTTAAAGACATAGAAGACCCAAATTACAGCCAAGTATTTTTTATGCCTGAGTTTGAGTATAACTTCTATGACGGACTTTCACCTGGATTAAAACTATACAACAAAACCATTTTAACTAAAAGATTCAACTACAAATTAAGTCCAAAATTTGGTATAAAAAGTAAGCAATTAGTTGGTAGTGCATCGGTTTCATATTCTGCAAGACCAGAAAACTCAAATAACTTTAGAACACGTTACGGTATATCTGGTAATTACTATAATTACGCACCAAATCTGTCTTATACAAGCTTTACGCCTTATATAGATTTTACTTTTAGAAACCACAAAAATCTTAGAGATAACAAAAGAGAGTTTCTTAATTTTAGATACGTAAGCATTGACCGTGAAATTGATCCTACTGGTGAATTTGAAACTGAAGGAGAGCCAAAATACGGCGTATTTAATGCCAGATATGGTATCAATGACAGAAATCTAAAAGATTCTAAATACTGGAATGTTGATTTACAACTTTCAAAAGATTTCGGAAAAGCCTCTACTACATTAGAATTTAGAACACTAACCGAAAAAAACAACCAATTTAATTTAAGAGTATTCTCTGGTATTTTCTTGTATAACAATACCTATCAAGACTCAGATTTTTTCAGTTTTGCTTTAGACAGACCAACAGATTATCTATTTGATTATGATTATTTAGGACGTAGTGAAGAACAAGGTTTATTAAGTCAGCAATTAATCATTGCAGAAGGTGGTTTTAAATCTAAACTAGAACAACCTTATGCCAATCAATGGATTACAACAGTAAACACAAGTGCTACAATTTGGAGATACATCATGGCATATGGTGATGTTGGAGTTATAAAAAGCCAAAACTTAAGCCCTAAATTTGTTTACGATTCTGGTATACGACTAAATCTTGTAGAAGATTATTTTGAAATATATCTTCCCGTTTATTCTAATTTAGGTTGGGAAATTGGTCAACCAAACTACGACCAAAAAATACGTTTTATCGTCACACTTTCACCTCAAACTTTACTAGGCTTATTTACAAGAAGATGGTATTAAAAACTCTGTTATTTTAAGTTTTTGATTATTAAAAAATTCTTAACCAAATTTGATATTTTTCTTAAATAATAAGAAATTAACAAAAAATTGTTTATTTAATTTAATTTTTCGTATTATTTTAAGATAATCACACATTGCAAAAATCAGATTTAATACGTATTTTTGCACGTAACTTATTCCTATAATATGCAAACAAAAACTAACACAAAAAAAGACCTTTCTTTTGAAGACTTTAAAGCTGAAGTCCTTAACGATTACAAAGTAGCTGTAACTAGTAGAGAATGTAGTTTACTTGGTCGTAGAGAAGTGTTAACGGGTAAAGCAAAATTTGGAATTTTTGGTGATGGTAAAGAAGTACCTCAACTAGCATTAGCCAAAGCTTTTAAAAACGGAGATTTTCGTTCTGGTTACTATCGTGACCAAACGTTTATGATGGCTATTGATGAGCTTAATATTGAGCAGTTTTTTGCTGGTTTGTATGCCAATACAGACCTAAAAGAAGAACCTATGAGTGCTGGACGACAAATGGGCGGACATTTTACCACGCATAGTTTAGACGAAAACGGAAACTGGAAAGATCTTACAAAACAGAAAAACTCAAGCTCAGACATCTCTCCTACTGCGGGACAAATGCCTAGATTATTAGGTCTAGCACAAGCGTCTAAAATCTATAGAAATGTAGACGGTATTGACGCTGCAAAATTTTCTAACAAAGGAAACGAAGTTGCTTGGGGAACCATAGGTAACGCAAGTACAAGTGAAGGTTTATTTTTTGAAACCATCAATGCTGCTGGTGTTTTACAAGTCCCTATGGTTATTAGCGTTTGGGATGACGAATACGGTATTTCTGTACACGCAAAACACCAAACAACTAAAGAAAATATTTCTGAAATCTTAAAGGGATTTCAACGTGATAAAGACAATAAAGGATACGAAATTTTACGCGTAAAAGGTTGGGATTATGTTAACCTAATCGAAACTTACGAAATGGCAGGTAAAATTGCCAGAGAAGAACACGTGCCTGTTTTAATTCATGTATTAGAATTAACGCAACCTCAAGGTCACTCAACCTCAGGATCTCATGAACGTTACAAATCTCAAGACCGTTTAACTTGGGAAAGAGAACACGATTGTAACGTAAAAATGCGTGAATGGATGATTGCACACAACATTGCTACAGAAGACGAGCTTGAAACCCTTGAAAAAGACATCAAAAAACAAGTAAGAGATGGTAAAAAAGCAGCTTGGACAAGCTACTTAAAACCAATTCTTAAAGAAAAGTCAGAAATTATTTCATTACTAACTCAATTAGCAGCAACTAGCGCTAATAAAGTATTTATTGAAAAACTTGCTAACGAGCTTAAAGATATTAAAGAACCTAACCGTAAAGACGTCATTTCTACAGCTAGAAAAGCTTTACGTTATGTGATTTCTGAAGAAAGCCAAGCTAAAAATCAATTAGTAACTTGGATTGAAGACTATTTTGCAGAAATTCAACCAAAATATAGCTCTGATCTTTTAAACGAAACAGAAACAGCTGCAATTCACATTAAGGAAGTAAAACCAACATACGATGAAAGACCAGAACAAGTTGATGGTCGTGTAGTGATACGTGATAATTTTGATGCTATTTTTAGTAAATATCCAGAAACTTTAGTTTTTGGTGAGGATTCTGGTAATATTGGAGACGTTAACCAAGGTTTGGAAGGCTTACAAGAAAAGTATGGAGACTTACGTGTGGCAGATGCCGGAATTAGAGAAGCAACCATTGTTGGTCAAGGTATTGGTATGGCAATGCGTGGTTTACGTCCTATTGCAGAGATTCAGTATTTAGATTACTTAATGTACGCGTTACAAATTATTAGTGACGATTTAGCAACGGTACGTTACCGTACAAAATCAACTCAAAAAGCACCATTAATTGTACGTACTCGCGGACACAGATTAGAAGGTATTTGGCATTCTGGATCACAAATGGGTGGTATTTTAAACCTTGTAAGAGGTATTCATGTTTTAGTCCCAAGAAATATGACTAAAGCAGCTGGTTTTTACAACACATTATTAGAAAGTGATGAGCCTGCATTGATTGTAGAATGTCTTAATGGATATCGTTTAAAAGAACCTATGCCAAATAATATAGGTAAATTTAAAACACCTATTGGTGTTGTTGAAACTGTAAAAGAAGGTACTGACATTACATTAGTTTCTTACGGTTCTACGCTTAGAATTGTAGAGCAAGCAGCTAAAGAATTATTAGAAGTTGGTATAGATGCAGAAATTATTGATGTACAATCGTTATTACCTTTCGATTTAAATCATGATATCGTAAAAAGTGTAGCAAAAACAAACCGTTTAATGGTTATTGACGAAGATATGCCTGGCGGAGCTTCAGCATATATTTTAGATGAAATTATTAATAAACAAGGCGCTTTTAAATATTTAGATAGCGTGCCAAAAACATTAGCTGCGCAACCACATAGACCTGCTTACGGAACAGATGGTGATTATTTTTCAAAACCATCTACAGAAGATGTTTTTGAAGCTGTTTATGCTGTAATGCACGAAGCTAATCCATCCGATTTTCCTAAATTGAGATAAATAATTTTAAGTTTTAATTTAAAAAAAGCGCATCTAAATTAGATGCGCTTTTTTATTGTATTTTATTAAATTCTATTGTTCTAAAAACTTAATTAATAGATTATTTAATTCGTCTTTATGTGTGATATTTAAACCATGTGGCGCACCTTTAATGATATGAAATGTATTATTTGCTATTCCTTCAGCAGCTTGTTTTGATGAGGTTTCAATAGGCACGGTATTGTCTGCATCTCCATGAATGATTAACGTTGGTACGTCTACATTTTTTAATTCGTCTCTAAAATCGGTGTGCATCCAAGCTTTAGCCGCTTCAATTGTACCGCGTGGTGATGCATGGGACGCTACAATAAAGTCATAATCTAATTGAGCTTGACTAATTCTATCTTTATTTTCTTCGTAGTTGTAAAACCCTTTAGAGAATTCCTTTAAAAATCCAACACGGTCATTTTCTAATGCATCTTTAATTCCTAACAAGTCTTTTTCTGGTACCCCAGAAGGATTATCGTCTTTTTGTTTTACTAAAGGAATTATACTACTTATTAATGCCACTTTTTCAATATTATCTGTTCCGTAATCAGTACAATATCTAACAACTTCTCCTCCTCCCATAGAAAAACCAACAATAATGGCATTTTCTAATTCTAATTGCGTGATAATTTCATTTAAATCACTTGCTAAAGACGAGTAATCGTAACCATTCCAAGGGAAAGAACTAATCCCAAATCCACGTCTATCATAAGATATACAACGGTAACCAGCTTCTACAATCTTCCAAACTTGATGCTCCCAAGATTTTCTGCTAAGTGGCCAACCATGAATTAAAATAACTGGCTGTCCTTCGCCATAATCTTCATAAAAAATATCAACGATTTCTTCTGTATTTTCATTTGTAATAAAAGGCATAATTAAAATTTTAATTGGTTATACTTAAAGTTATGTATTAAAGCGCGTTTTGATGTTAAACTAGTGATAAACTATTCTTTTATTGTGTTAAATAATAAACAAACAGAATGATAATAATTTAATACCTTTAAACTAAATTTTTTAAACCATGAGTACACCTAAAAAAGACTTAATAACAAGAGACTGGTTAGCTATTGAACGTACTAAACTAGCTAACGAAAGGACTTTTTTAGCCTATTTTAGAACCTTTTTAGTGATTTTAGGTACTGGTATAACTATTTTAAAAATTGAACTTTTTGAAGACTTAGAAACCTTCGGAGTTGTTTTAATTGCTATTGCTCCTATTATTTTATTAATTGGTGTTTTTAGACTATTTAGAGTTAAAAACACGATTAGAAAACACTACAAAATATAGATGAAATCTGCTACTGTTGCCAACATACGTAAAGAATTAAAACATAAATCTAACGAAGAATTAGCCGAGCTTTGTCTGCGATTATCAAGATTTAAAAAAGAAAATAAAGAACTACTTACCTACTTACTTTTTGAAGCCGATTACGAAGCTGGTTATATTGAAACTATAAAAGCTGAAATTGACGAACAATTTGAGCAAATTAACACCAATAGCTTTTTTTATATAAAGAAAAGCGTTCGCAAAATTTTACGCAATACAAAAAAGTACATCCGTTATTCCCTTAACAAAGAAACTGAAGTCGAACTTCTTTTATATTTCTGTAAGAAATTAAAAGCAATGACGCCTTCAATATCCAGAAACACGACGTTAACCAATCTTTACGATAGAAATATTATAGCTATTAAAAAGAAAGTAAAAAACCTACACGAGGACTTACAATATGATTACAATTTAGAATTGGAAGATTTATAGTTTAACTTTTTAAACTACAAAAACCTTTAAAACCATACCTATTAACAACCAAGCATAACATACAAAAGCAATCCACTTTAAAGTTTTTTCTAACAGCTTACTTTTTGGAGCCATCTCTTTATGATGCATTACATCTTTTCCTTTAAAAAATCCTAAATAAACCAATATCCCTGAAACGATTATAAAAGCAATATTTAAGAAAAAGGTATAATCTAATTTAAAATGCTCTTGGTTTACTATACTTTTTTCTGTGCCTTGTGGTAAAAGACTAAAAAGATCTAAACCATAATGTAGCAATAAAGAAGCGACAATTAATGATGCAAACAACAAAAAGAGAATAAATAATGACATTTTCCAACCGTAGTATTTAGCATTAATTCTAAGTACAGGAAACACAACCAAATCACTAAAAATAAACGCCATCACTCCAGCAAAACTTACGCCTTTACCGTAAAGTAAAGCAGCTAAAGGAATATTTCCCATAGAACCTATAAAAGTTAAAAATGCAGCTACAGGTCCGACAATAACATGTTCTAACAAAGTAAAAAATGAATAGGATTGCTCACCATTACCCGTATTAATAAATAATGTTTGAAAAAAAGAATCTGGTACAAAAGCAGCGACAATACCTGCAATGGTAAAACCTACAGTAACGTCTTTCCAGACCATTTTCCACTCCATTGCGTATTGCTTTCCTACTTTAGCCCAATGTATTCCAGATTTTATTTTTTCTTTAAAAGAAGTGTTTTCTTCTTTGTCTTCTTGATTAGCATCTAACTTTTTTCTTGCATTCTCTATTAGTTTTTTAGGGTTTATTAGTCGAATTAAAATCCAGCTAAATCCAATTAATAAAATTCCGCCAACATACTCTCCTACTACAAATTGCCAACCTAAAAAGATTGAAATTATAATACCTAACTCAATAACTAAATTAGTTGAAGCTAATAAAAAAGCTATAGAAGATACAAAACTTGCGCCTTTTTGAAATAGTGATTTTGAAGAAGCTAACGCCGAAAAACTACAAGAACTACTTATAAACCCGAAAAAAGTCCCTAAAAGCACACTTTTTCCTCCTTGATCACCCATTATATTTTGCATACGCTTTTCGGTAACAAAAATTTGAATCATTGAACTAACCACATAACCCAAAATAAATGCCCATAACGCCATCCAAAAAAAACCAAGTGTAGTGTAAGCTGCTTCTGCCCATTGACTTAAAAAAGATTCTGTTTTAAGAGTTGATATAATTAAATTGATAAGTAGTAAGATTTAATTAAAAAGATATATCCTTAAAGTTATCTATTTTTTTATCTTCTAAAGAATATTACTTTGTATTTATAAAAACTTTAATAGAAATACACTACTGCATTTCAACAAACATATTTTCTGCGTAACGTAAACCTGTAGCTATTAAATTACTTCGATTTTTTGCTTTTTGGTCAAAGGTGTTAAGTTGTTCTCTATCTAATTTTCTTCCTCTAACAAAGACAAAACTTGGTTTTTGTAGCGTTGACAAGTCTGATAACGGATTATCTTCGGTAAGTATAAAGTTTGCTGTTTTACCAACTTCAATACTTCCTAAATCATTCATTATTTTGTGTGTTTTTGAAGCATTTATTGTAGCGGTTTTTAACACCTCGTAATTTGATAATCCTGCCTCTTTATAAAAAGCTAATTCTTTGTGTAAGGAAAACCCTGGTAAGGTCACGCCAATTCCTGCATCGGTACCACTAATAATTACGCCACCAGCATCATTAAGTTCTTTTATAATTTTTAGATGAAAATCATGTTGATTCTTGATAGTAGTTTCAATATTTTCATCTCTTAATTTAGTGTTTTGCCATCTATCAAATTGTGCTTTACTATCTACTTCTTTCAGCAAAGGATTCATGTAAGCTAGTCCTTCTGAAGATAAAATTTGATCATCAATAATCATTTGATAAATGTTATTGTAAACGGTTAATGTTGGACAAAAGTGCGTGTTTTTATGATTTGAAAAATTACTAATAACCGCTTTTAACTTTACCGTGTCTAAAGTATAATCTAAAGGTTGTTGTACAATATCTTCTGCATGTTCAATAGATTTAATCTGCGGATTAAAATGATAACTGTATGGCACTTTTTGTGATGGATGAGCCACAATATCCATATCCGATGCTTGTGTTTGTTCTAAAACTGCATCAAAAATATCTTCAGGTAACCCATAGTAAGTTTTTATAAAATCATACCCTTTTTCTTTGTATCGTTTTATATTTTCTTTGACTTGCTCTGGCGATATCAAGTTTAAGTTATCGTCACCAATAAATTCTGGTCCTGTTAATTTTGGTCCCGTTGTATAAAAGTTAGGTGTTAATATTTCGTCATTATTTATTAACTCTTTAAATCTTAGATGCATTGGCATTCCCCAAACATTTCTAACTGATGTTACACCGTTAGAAAGATACAGTCCAAGTTCATATTTATCCCAAACATGAACGTGCATATCTATTAAACCTGGTGACAAATACTTTTGTTGCCCATCAAAAATTTCTATGTTTTCAACTTTTATATGATCTGCTATTTGTTGGATTACACCTTCTTTTACATATACCATTTTATTAGTCAAAACAGTATCTATATGCATTGGGATAATATTTACGTTCTTTATAATGTATGAGTTATTTTTTGCTGTTGGATTGTTTTTCACTTTTAAATAACTTGTATTGTTATAATCTACAGCTACAATAATTAAAAGAGATAGAACTAATAGTAAGATTAAGGCTAAAAAAACCTTAAAGATTTTTTTTAGAATTTTCATGAAGATGATTTTTTGATGATTGATTATTAGCGATTTAAAACTACAAATGAAGTTTTAAAGTGTAAATATAGTTATTATCTTCAATTGAATTGAAATAAAAAAAGCAAGCTGTTATAACTTGCTTTTTAATACTAAAAATTAAAATTAAATCTATCCAAATTTAACACTGGTCATAGATAAAGATCCTCCTAAATACTGATCGTTAAAGAGTAGTTTTTCATCTTTATTGTTTGCCATAGCCATTACATAAATTAATGGTAAATAATGTTCTGGTGTTGGTATGGCTAGTTTAAATGCTTGTGATTGATTTTTATAATCTATTAACTGTTTATGGTTACTACTTAAAACCCATTCTTTCATTTTTGTATTAGCTTCTATTGCCCAATCATAACCATAATTATCGTTAATTTTTGACCATTCTAAACGTCTTAAATTATGCACCATATTACCGCTACCTACAATTAAAACTCCTTTATCTCTTAATCGGTTTAACTGTTGCGCTAAATCAAAATGCTGTTGTCCGTTTAGTGTGAAATCTAAACTTAACTGTATAACAGGCACATCTGCTTTTGGAAACATATGTTTAACTACTGTCCAAGCACCATGATCTAATCCCCATTGATGGTCCAAATGTACAGTCTCTTCAGGTTGTACTATGGTAGAAATTTCCTTAGCCAATTCTGGATGTCCTGGAGCAGGATATTGTACTTCATAAAGTTCTTTAGGAAAACCTCCAAAGTCATGAATGGTCTTTGGAAACTCCATTGCAGTCACTTTTGTTCCTTTTGTTTCCCAATGTGCCGATATAACAACAATTGCGTTTGGTTTTTCTAATAATTCACCTTGTTTTTTAAACCCTTGTACAAATTGATTGTCTTCAATTCCGTTCATAGGCGAACCGTGTCCTAAAAAAAAGACAGGCATTCTTTTTGTAGATTTAAACGTACTAGATAATTTTTCTAAAGAATTTAAAGAAGTAACCATAGGTATTGCTGCGCTTGTTAAGCCTAAATTTATTATAAAATCTTTACGATTCATAGTTAACTATAAATTTCTGAAATAAATTGTTGAGCTGTTTTAGGTTTTCTTCCTAAAAATTGCTCTAAAGCATTATTTTCTAATTGTAATTCTCCTTTAGCTTGTGCTACAGAAAAAGATGTTAACATACCAATATATTCTTCTGGTACATTATTTTCTTTTAAAATAGTTTGATAAGTATCTGGTTTTGGTGATGTATAATTTACGGTTTCACCTTTAATACTTGATAATTGATTTGCAACCTCTTGATAGGTCACTGCTTCATTATTTACTAAAGGATAGGTTTTATTTTTATGTCCGCTTGTAGTCAATACATGCGCTGCAGCTTCTGCTAACTCTGCTCTTAACACAGGGTTTGATTTACCATCTTCTGCAGGTAGTAAAATACCATCTTCAAGAACATTTTCTCCTAAAAACATTGGTAAAATATCTAAGTATAAACCGTTTTGTAAAATGGCATAATCTATACCACTATCTTTTATCCATTGTTCTGTTTTTTGATGTGTGTCTTGTAAAAATTCGATTGCAGAATCTTTAGCATCTACATTTCTTATAAAAGAAGTGTAAGCAATAAAGTCTACTCCTGCTTCTTTTGCAGCATTAACAACATTTTTATGTTGTGCTTCTCTAGTACCAATTTCGCTACCAGATACAAACAATAATTTATCAACGCCTTTAAAAGCTTCAACTAAACTATTGTAATCATTATAATCTCCTATTTTAATGTTTAATCCTTTTTCTTTTAAAGCTTTACCTTTTTCTTCAGATCTAACTAAAGCTGAAATATTTGATGGTTCTACACCTTTTTCTAATAAAGAGTTTATTGCATGTGTACCATATTCTCCGGTTGCTCCTGTAACTAATATCATTTTTTTGTGTTTTTAATTATTATTTGAAACAAAATTAATACTTTTGCTATATAAAGTATACTTAATACCAATAAAATAGCAGTATACTTTAGTATAGTTAAATTTTAAATAACTAAAAATGAGCGAAGTAAAAGACATCTCAACAGTTAAAGCTTGTCCAAGACAATTTGTTTTAGCGATTAATGATACTTTAAATGTATTAAGTGGAAAATGGAAATTACCAATAATAGCTTCTTTACTTTACGGAAAATCAAGATTTAAAGACATACAAGAAAACATTGAAAAAATAACACCAAGAATGTTATCTAAAGAATTAAAAGACCTAGAAATGAACGGTGTTGTTAAGCGTACTGTGTACGACTCTACTCCTATTTTAATCGAGTATTCTTTAACAAAATCTGGCGAAGATATCTTAAAAGTCTTAGACGCTATGGTAGATTGGGGTATTGCACACAGAACAGAAACTTTATCTAAAGCATAAAAAAAAGCGAACTTTTTAAGTTCGCTTTTTTTATTAAAAGATACTTGAGTATTATGCAGTTTGCATTTGATGTTTACCTTCGTAAACTTCTTCAATTAATTTAATGTTAAATGCTGGTAAATCGCTTGGGTTACGACTTGTCACCAATCCTTCGTCTACAACAACTTCGCTGTCTTCCCATTTTGCTCCTGCGTTTACTAAATCTCTTTTAATAGAATCGTATGATGTAATTTTTCGTCCTTGTAAAACATCTGCTTCTGCTAAAATTGATGGTGCGTGGCAAATTGCTCCTACAGGTTTCTTGTTAGTAAAAAATGATTTTACAAAACGTACTGCTTCTTCGTTTCTTCTTAATGTATCAGGATTCATAACGCCTCCTGGTAACATTAATGCATCGTAAGTTTCTTCTGTTGCTTCACTGATAGTTTTATCTACATCATATTCATTACTCCAATTACCATCTTTCCATCCTTTAATTTTTCCTGATTTCTCAGAAACAATATGAACGTCTGCTCCAGCTTCTTTTAAAGCATTCATTGGTTCTTTTAATTCGCTTTCTTCAAATCCATTGGTTGCTAAAATCGCAACTTTCTTTCTATCTAAATTTTCCATTTTTGATTGTTTTTTTGTGATTAATATTTCTTTTTCTTGTATCTAAATTACTAAAAATGAATACTAAAGACGAAAATCAAAAAGGGTTTAACCATACTTTAATATCAAGTGTTAAAGAATAGATGTGTTGTGTTAAAAACAACTATAAAACGTTAAAAAGACTGAATTATTTAGGCTCAATAATCAAGTAAACCGAAGTACTATCACCAACATTTAATACTTCATGTTGCGTGATTTTATCTTTACTCCACGTTGTGCCTGTTGGTACGCTTATAGTTTTTGTCCCTGATGTATCTGTAATTTTAAAAGTACCGCCTTTTAAGGTATAGCCAAAATGCGGATTGTGATAATGTTTTTGATGTCCAACACCTGGCGGAAATGTACATTTTAATATGCGTTGTTGTTTAGTGTCTTGCAAAACTTCGCATACTTTTTTACCATTCCAACCAGCTTCTAAAGGATCTAGAAGTGTTTGTGTTGTTTTGCAAGAAAACAATGAAAAGATTAATACTATTGAAATAAGGTATTTCATTAATTTAAAATCTTAACTAACAATTCTTTTAGTAAATCACCTTGAGGTACCGCATTACTATTTACACCTTTACTTTTTACATCAAACTCTCTAAGTAGAGCAACCACTTGACTTACTTTTCGCATTGGGAAGTTTCTTGCAGCATCCAAATATTCGTTTACAAAATATGGATTAACACGTAATGCGCTTGCCACACTACGCGGATTTCTATCTTTCATTCCGTGTAATTGCAATAACTGAGAAAAGAAATTAAATAGCAAAGCAACCGTAACCACCATTGGATTATCTTTTGGGTTATCTGCAAAGTATTGTACAATTTTAAAAGCTTTTACGCTATCCTTTGCGCCTATTGCCTTTCTAAGCTCAAAATTGTTGTAATCTTTACTTATACCAATATTTTCTTCGATATGTTCTGAAGTAATTTGTGTGTTTTTAGGTAAAACTATTTGAAGTTTTTCAAGTTCATTATTGATTTTTCCTAAATCTGTACCCAAAAACTCAACTAACAGCTGAGATGCTTTTGGTGTAATCGTGTAGCCTTTAGGTGATAAGACACGTTTAATCCAATCTGGTACTTGGTTGTCGTATAATTTTTTACTTTCAAAAACAACTCCTGTCTTATTAATCGCCTTATAAACTGCTTTACGTTTATCTACTGTTTTGTACTTATAACAAAGTACCAAAACTGTTGATAGTTGTGGGTTTTTAGCATAATCATCTAACTTATCAAACGTACGTGATAAATCTTGCGCTTCTTTTACAATAACTACTTGACGTTCTGCCATCATAGGAAAACGCTTAGCATTGCTAACAATATCTTCTACCGCAACATCACGACCATATAAAACCATTTGATTAAAACCGCGTTCTTCTTCTGTAAGAATGGTTTCTTCAATAAATTCTGAAATTTTATCAATGTAATAAGGCTCTTCACCCATTAACAGATAAATGGGTTTGATATTTCCGTTTTTAATGTTGGTTACCAGTTGTTTGACGTCGTCCACAAGCTTAAAATTGCAAGTTTGAAATTCCAAAAAAATGACATGGAATTTGCTTTTTTATTATTGTACCTTAACTTTGAAATAAATTAAACAGCATTAATGCTAGACCTCAATTTTCCAAAGTTTTCGTTTCGTTTCAAAAATAGCGAAAATAAAGTATCTATCTTTGATGTGATACGTAAAAAATTTATCGTTTTGCAACCCGAAGAATGGGTAAGACAGCATTGCGTTCATTATTTAATTGAAGTCAAAAATTATCCAATATCTTTAATTAACGTTGAAAAGGAGCTGAAAGTAAACGACTTAAAAAAACGTTACGATATTGTTGTTTTTAACACCAACGGAAGCATTAAGCTGATTGTTGAATGTAAAGCGCCTAAAATTAAGATTAGCCAAGATACTTTTGATCAAATTGCGCGTTATAACCTAACGCTAAATGCCGACTATTTAATGGTAACCAATGGTATAAATCATTATTATTGCAAAATGGATTTTGAGGCTGAGCATTATCAATTTTTAAGGGATATTCCGGAATATAATAGTTAATAACGTTGTCATGCAGAGCTTGTCGAAGCATCTTTAAATCAGATTCTTCACTTCGTTCTGAAT
>Ga0160419_100869_pt1 | contig 15644 bp, 12 predicted proteins | sample CelAP2metagpilot_2_FD_108196 | JGI IMG/M metagenome (GOLD analysis project Ga0160419, IMG submission 108196) | Phycosphere-associated microbial communities from Cellana algal ponds in Kailua-Kona, Hawaii, USA - Cellana AP2-4-25 metagenome pilot ... | reverse complement strand
CCGTGGCTCCGCTTGGTTCCGGGTTTCTGTCTCATCTCCACTCCTTGGTGGTTACGATGTGCCAGAAACCATCTCTTATCAAATCGACCTAAACTGTCCCATTGGTGCTGACGTCAGACACCGAACAATGTACTACCGCCTGAACAGCAGAATATCCTCGATCGAGTCTGGAAATTTCAGAGAGAGCCAGTGCGATTGCGCGATGCAGCTATCAAGACGTTTACTGACACCGAGCTCGACCAGTTCGAAGACTTCTTCAACACCATCGAGTCAAACCCGCTGACGCCAGAGCAGCGACTGGCCGTCGTTGCCGACGAAGACGCAACACTTGTTCTCGCCGGGGCAGGTTCCGGCAAGACAAGCGTAATCGTAGCAAAGGCTGCATACTTGATCAAAAGTGGTATTCGGCAACCAGACGAAATCTTGCTTATGGCGTTTGGAAAAGATGCGGCCGCCGAAATGGCCACTCGCATCGAAGAGCGGGCTGGCTCGAAAGTGGACGCGCTGACCTTCCACGCCCTTGGCAATAGCATCATACGCCAAGTCGAGGGCGGTGCTCCAGCGTTAGCGGCGCATGCCAGCGACGACAAGCAGTTTGCAGTGCTTCTGCGTGATATTCTCTTTAACGACATTGCGAAACTACCGGTGCTTGGAGCGCTACTTCTGAAGTGGTTTTCGGAATTCTATTGGCCCTACAAGAGCGAATGGGACTTCAAGACAAAGGACGAATACTATCAGTACGTTGAGTCGCATGAGCTTCGGACACTCCAAGGCGAGCTGGTGAAGAGTTTCGAAGAGTGGGAAATCGCCAACTGGCTCTACTTGAATTGCCTCGCTTACGAGTATGAGCCTGACTACGAACACGACCTTCCGGAGAACGACAGGACTGCTTACACACCGGACTTCCGACTTACCGAAAGCGGTGTCTATATTGAGCATTTCGGCGTTCGGAAGTCCCAAGGACCGAACGGAGAAGCCAGGCTTACAACGGCACCTCACGTTGATCGCAAAGAATATCTTGAAGGCATGGAGTGGAAACGAAAGGTCCACGCCGAACACGAAACAACTCTGGTCGAAACCTTCAGCTACGAACGTGTTGAAGGTCGTCTGACTGAGGCGCTGGAGGAGAAGCTTGCGCCTTACGCGACCCCCAACCCAATCCCACCTGAGCAAGTCTTCGAGCAACTGACGGAGATGGGTCAGGTAGACGCCTTCACGCAAGTCCTAGATACCTTCCTTCGGCACTTCAAGAGTTCTGGGACGAGCATTTCGAACTGTATGGACCGGGCAGAAAGATCCCGCGATAAGGCGCGTGGCGCCGCGTTCTTGAAAATCTTCGAAACAGTGCTTGAAGCATATCAAAACCGGTTGGGCGACCGCATCGACTTTGAAGATATGATCGTTCGGGCGACTGAGCATGTAAAAACAGGTCGGTACAAGAGTCCCTACCGCCACCTTCTGGTGGATGAGTTTCAGGATATATCCGAAGGAAGAGCGAGCCTGCTGAAGGCCCTCAAAGCGCAACATCAAGACGCGCGGGTTTTTGCAGTTGGAGACGATTGGCAGTCGATTTATCGATTCACAGGATCTGACATTCATCTGATGAGAGACTTCGGTGAAGAGTTTGGTGGCGTCTTTGCTGGGGCATCTGGTGTACACAGCTCGGTTGATCTTGGGCGAACATTTCGAAGCGTCGACAAAATTGCCTTACCCGCTCGAACATTCGTTCTTCAGAACCCGTCGCAAATCAGAAAACAGGTTACTCCGGCAGGTACATCGGAAATCCCGGCGATTAGGGTTGCACACTACGGGTGGGGTCAAGAGATTGATGCACTCAAGTCTGCGCTTGAAGATATCGAATCCGCCGCCAGTGGAGTCGAAACATCCGTTCTCTTGCTTGGTCGCTATAATTTCTTGCGTCCAGAAGAGCTACCCCAGCTGCAAAGGCGTTATCCAAACCTCTCTATCAAGTTCATGACGGTGCATCGCTCCAAAGGGTTGGAGGCTGACCACGTGGTGATACTAAAAGCTGCCTCTGACCGCATGGGGTTCCCGTCTGAGATTGTGGATGATCCTTTGTTGGATCTCGTTCTCCCTAAGCCAGAGGAATACGACCATGCCGAGGAAAGGCGGTTGTTTTACGTCGCCCTAACGCGAGCACGAAAAACCGTGACGGTTCTGGCAGATCGACAAAGGCCTTCGGTCTTCGCGCGTGAGCTGGTTGAAAACCCCAACTATGGAGTGATCGAGCTCGGTGAAGCGGGCATTTCCGAACACCGATGCGGTGCATGCGGGGGCAGAATGCTCTCGCAAACCTCAAAGAAGGGAAAACCGTACTTTCAGTGCGAACACCGAAAGCTTTGTGGCGAGATGATTCGACCATGCAACGAGTGCGGCAAAGACCTTCCGATTGAAGACAAAGCCCATCCTGGAACTCTAGTCTGCAGTTGTGGTGCCACCTTTCCAGCCTGCCCAGAGTGTTCCGATGGATGGTTGGTTGAGCGAAAGGGTAAATGGGGCATGTTCCTTGGATGCGTTAAGTATCCGGACTGTAAAGGTAAGCAGAGCCCAAAGGGATCAAAGCGTACTCGGTCGGGGAAGGAAGTTGCCAGGCCTCCAAAGGCGAACGATGACCCAAATCAACGCGCTTTGCAGGAGCTACTCGACCGCGGGAAAATCCGGAATGTTGCAGGATTGGTGGACTACGTCTCGTCTCGAGGATGGTCGCTGAAGTGTGATAAGAGGCGTGCACCTGATGGACGCTACATGGTCGGTATCCGCACGGCCCCATACGAGATTTTCCGTGTTCGCACTGAATTTGACACGTCTTCCACCCATCTTCCGAGATCGAAACACGGCCGAGTCCGAGACGAATGAGCGACAGTACGATCCGGATCTTCTCTTCGGATGAATAGTGCTTGCATGTTGCGCGCTTGATATCTTTGACGATCTTCTTGCCAAGACTATTCGTTGTCTTTCTCATCGTCCACTCCTCAGTAGTTACGATAAGAAACAAACCCTCTCTTAGGAAATACCGCTATTTGGACCCACAAGCGCAGACGTCTGACAACCGTGTCCTGCATGGTTGTGAGGCGAATGGGCTTCGTGCATGTTGGTCAAAATGTATGCGAGGGGTGGGCGGATGGACCAGGCGGTGGATCTTCTAGTGCGGGCAGGTTGGATTTATCCTGTTGACGGCGCGGCGGAGTCGATCCGGGATGGGGAGGTCGCCGTCAAAGACGGAAAGATCGTCTACTGTGGGCCGCGTCGAAACCAGCCTTGGTCTGCCACTGAGGTGGTCGACGCACCGCATTCGGCGCTCATGCCCGGCTTCGTCAATTGCCATTGCCACGCGGCCTCCACAATCTTCCGCTCCCAGACAGAGGATGGCGAAGGGGGTCGGGCGCTCTACACGGTTGCATTCCGGGGCGAAGGAGTCGTGGATCCTGATGACTGGGCCCGAATGGCCCTTCTGGGCACGGTCGAGATGGCGCGGGCCGGGATCACCACACTCAACGACTTCTGGTATGCGCCCGACGCCATGGGACAGGCTGCCCTGGCCACTGGATTGCGCATGCAATTGGCCACCGAGATCGTCGACGTGGATAAGGACCGTGTTGTAGATGTGGATTATACTCGTCAACCCGACATCGGAGCCCGCACGTTACGGGCGGGGGTTGCGGCAGCAGAGCGCTGGCATGAACAGAACGATGGGTTGATCACTGCACGACTTGGACCCCACGCTGTGGACACGGTGTCGGAAGGGCTTTTCCTTGAATGCGCGAGCGAGGCGCGGGCCGGAGGCTGGGGTCTTCACACCCACGCGGCCCAATCCCCTCAAGAAGTGGCAGTGATCCGAGACGCGCATGGATGCGGCCCGGTCACCTGGCTGGCCGAACTTGGTATCCTGGGCGCCGACTGGGTGTTGGCGCACCTGACATTTGCGGATGCAGGCGATCTGGATGCCGCCGCACAGTTGGATATCGGGTACGGTCATGCGGCCTCGATCTATCCCCGCCGGGGCGGCTACCCCGAATTGTCTGCGATCCGGGCGCGTGGGATCCGGACTGGGCTGGCCACAGACTGGTTGCAGAATGATCCTTTTGAATCCATGCGGGTAATGCTCGGCGCGACGCGGATCAAGGCGGGCAACCATACGGCATTGACGAGTTACGAGGCCTTGGAACTGGCCACCGCTGGCGCTGCAGAAGTCATGGGGCTGGGCGACAGTATCGGACGGCTAACGCCCGGGCGGGAGGCAGATATGATCCTCGTCGATCTCAATCGCGCCCACCTGCAGCCGTTCTTCGGGACCGCGGCTTCCCTTGTCTGGCATGCCCGCGCTGATGATGTCACCCAAAGCTGGGTGCGCGGTCGTACCGTGATGAAGCACGGAGCCGTGCGCGGCATTGACGAGGCCGCCGCCTTAGCGGCTTTGCGGGTCCGCACTGATCATTTTGGTGACCAGCTGCGCGCCCTGGGTGGAACCGCACGCACGGCACCTTGTCCTTGCGGTAGCCATTGATGCTCAGCCTTGTGCTGTCTCGGTGCATCCGCAAGCGAACACCGCCCCATCAAGACTATCAAAAACCAAGGCGCAATTGGCTTTCCCAAAACCTCGGCAGAGCAAACTTGCCGCTTAGAAAGAACACAGTACAGGGAAACGACTGAGCACCCAAAGTACTATTCTATTCAGCGTGTCTGCTAAGCGGGGTCTATGGCCTGTGGTTCGACCAGAATGAGGTCACATGTCCCCCATATGTCCCCCAGTGTCCATACCACCGCTCTGTTCAGTCGGTAATTTCAAATTTTATTGTTTTAAAACATGGCGATCCCTGAAGGACTCGAACCCTCAACCTGCTGATTAGAAGTCAGCTGCTCTATCCAGTTGAGCTAAGGGACCGCTGCGCTGTTCATGCCGCAGCAAGGGCGCCCGTGCAAGTCCTAGACCAGCCGCGTCATGAAAACACTGAGCGGATCGAGCACATAGTCGCCAAATGGCGGGCATTCCTCGAAACCATTGCGCAGGTACAGCGCGCGGGCGGGGGCGAATAAATCGATCGTGCCGGTTTCAAGGCTCACCCGTGACATCCCGTCGCCGCGCGCGCGGTCCAGAAGATGCGTCAAGATCATCTGTCCCACGCCCTGCCCACGCGCCGCTTGCGCCGTGTGCATCGATTTCAGCTCTGCATGATCTGTGTCGATCTGACGGACCGCACCGACTCCCAGCAATTCCCCAGAGCGACGCGCCGTCAGCAATGTCGCCTGCGCATCCAGCAGCTCATCCGGCTCCATCACATGGCAGGAACTGATCGGAGAATTGGAGCGCATCACATCGAAATGCCGCGTCAGAAGAAGACGCACATCTTCGGCCGAGATGTCTTCCTCGGCGACAAGCAGAGGGTTCAGTGTGTCCATGCCCCACGGCGCCCTGTTGCAAAGTTGTCGCCATATCCGCCGGGACGGATGTTGGGTTTGCGCTTGTTGGGGTCCTGCACATGCGCGTCGATGCGGTTGTCGCGCGCGTATTCGATGGCATCTTCCTTGCTGTCGAACTGCAAACGCACCTGGCTTTGCGTGTCAGAGGACGACGTCCACCCCATCAGCGGGTCAATCTCCCGCGCTTCGGCCGGGGCGAATTCCAGAACCCAATGGTGGGTCTTGGCAGTGCCAGATGACATGGCAGTACGGGCAGGCTGAAAAATGCGGGCGCGCATGGGCGATCCTCTGGCTGTGGGTTGCCCTCTATATCGGTCATTCCGCCTGCTGGGGCAAGGGTGCAGACGGCGTAACATCAGCAGGTTTCAAGGCACTGTCATACCACATACTGCGATGGGATCCCCTTTCAACGGGGCACTCATGTCAATTTATGGCAGCAGCGACCGCCACACCCCTTGAACCCCCTGCCAAACGTGACACCTTTGGACGAAGCCAGCCAAGGATTCCCCAATGCCCTACGCCCAGACCGACAGCTCTGACGCCACCGCCGTTCTGGCCCACCCGGCCCCGGACGTGCGCAGCCGTCCCAAGCTGGAAGGCGGCAAGACGTTCCGCATGCAGACGGAGTTTGAACCCGCAGGCGACCAGCCCACGGCGATTGAGGAACTCTGCGCCGGTGTCCGCGACGGTGACCGCGACCAGGTGCTGCTGGGGGCGACCGGCACGGGCAAGACCTTCACCATGGCGAAGGTGATTGAGCAAACCAACCGGCCCGCCATCATCCTGGCCCCGAACAAGACCCTGGCGGCGCAATTGTATGGTGAATTCAAAGGCTTCTTTCCTGACAACGCCGTCGAATACTTCGTGTCCTACTACGATTACTATCAGCCCGAAGCCTATGTCGCGCGATCGGATACCTATATTGAGAAGGAATCCCAGATCAACGAACAGATCGACCGCATGCGCCACTCCGCCACGCGCGCACTGCTCGAACGCGACGATGTGATCATCGTGGCCTCGGTGTCCTGCATCTACGGCATCGGCTCGGTTGAGACCTATGGCGCGATGACGCAGGACCTGAAGGCCGGGCAGATGTACGACCAGCGTCAGGTGATCGCCGATCTGGTGGCCCAGCAATACAAACGCAACGACGCCGCGTTTCAGCGCGGGTCGTTCCGCGTGCGCGGCGATGCGTTGGAGATCTTCCCCGCCCACCTCGAAGACCGCGCATGGCGGTTGAGCTTTTTCGGGGAGGAGTTGGAAAGCATCACCGAATTCGACCCCCTCACCGGGGAGAAGGTGCAGACGATGGACCAGATCCGCGTCTACGCGAACTCCCACTACGTCACACCCAAACCGACGATGCAGCAGGCCATCATCGGCATCAAGAAAGAGCTGAAAATACGCCTCGACCAACTGGTGAACGACGGCAAACTGCTGGAGGCCCAGAGGCTGGAGCAGCGCACAAACTTCGATCTGGAAATGCTGGAGGCAACCGGCGTCTGCAACGGCATCGAAAACTACTCCCGATACCTCACAGGCCGCGCACCGGGGGAGCCGCCCCCCACCCTGTTCGAATTCATCCCCGACAACGCAATTGTCTTTGCCGACGAAAGTCATGTGTCCGTCCCGCAGATCGGCGGCATGTACAAAGGCGACTACCGCCGCAAATTCACACTGGCCGAACACGGCTTCCGCCTGCCCTCCTGCATGGACAACAGACCCCTCAAGTTCGAGGAATGGGATGCCATGCGCCCGCAATCGGTCTTCGTCTCCGCCACACCTGCATCCTGGGAGATTGAACAAACCGGTGGTGTCTTCACCGAACAGGTCATCCGCCCCACCGGGTTGCTGGACCCGATGATCGAAATCCGCCCCGTTGAGATGCAGGTGGACGATCTGCTGGACGAGGTCCGCAAGGTCGCGGCGGATGGTTACCGGACGCTCTGCACGACGCTGACGAAGCGGATGGCCGAGGACCTGACCGAATACATGCACGAACAGGGCATCCGCGTGCGCTACATGCACTCTGACATTGACACCATCGAACGCATCGAAATCCTGCGCGACCTGCGTCTGGGCGCGTTCGATGTGCTGATCGGCATCAACCTGCTGCGCGAAGGCCTGGACATCCCCGAATGTGGTCTGGTGGCCATTCTGGACGCGGACAAGGAAGGCTTCCTGCGGTCTGAGACATCTCTCATTCAAACCATCGGCCGCGCCGCACGGAACGCTGAAGGCCGCGTGATCATGTATGCCGACCGCATCACCGGCTCGATGGAGCGCGCGCTGGCCGAAACCGACCGCCGCCGCGCCAAACAGATCGCCTACAACGAAGAACACGGGATCACGCCAGAGACGGTCAAGAAGAACGTCGACGACATTCTGGCAGGGCTCTACAAAGGGGACACCGATCAGGCGCGCGTGACCACGCAGATCGACAAGAAGATGGCCGGATCGAACATGCAGGCTGTCTTGGACGGGTTGCGCACAGATATGCGCAAAGCGGCGGAGAACCTCGAATTCGAAGAGGCCGCGCGTTTGCGGGACGAGGTTAAACGGCTGGAAGCCGTTGATCTGGCAATTGCCGACGACCCGATGGCCCGGCAATACGCGGTTGAAAAGGCAGTGGATGACGCGCAGAGCAAGTCCGGGCGCAGCACCATGGGCCGGGGCGGCATGCGTGGTGGGGTGAAGCGGAAGAAGGGGCGGCGGTAGGCGCCAGCGGTATCGCCTGACGCGCGAAGACCCAAACGAACCCTTTGACCTTGTTCGCCCGCGCAATACCTCTTAGCGCATGATGATACTCCGCCTGAAATCTGCCCTTTGCGCAGCTGCCATTCTGCCGCTCGCGCTGGCGACCCAAGCCACCGCCTGGGAATTCACGCCGGGGATGCCCTGCCTCCTGACCCATCAAAGCGGCGATGTTGCTGTCACCTTGACCTATGACCCGGTGACACCGCTTTATTCCATCTCGCTGAAGCAGACCGAAGGGTTCCCCGCCGCCCCGACATTCGGCCTGCGCTTTGACGGGGATCTGCCGATTGCCATCGGCACCGACCGCCACAAGTTCACCGATGACCGCCGCCGCGTGACGGTTGAGGACAGTGGCTTTGGCAATGTCCTCAACGGCCTGCAGTTCAACAAGCTGATGACCGCCTTTGTCGGCGCACAGGTGATATCCGTCCCGCTCAACGGCGCTGCCGAACCGGTTGCAGCATTCCGCGCCTGCGAAGCGCCGCTTCCCACCAGTTGACGCCACATAATTACCCTGCTGCGCGCCTTTCCTTTGCCGCATTGGCCGTTAGAACAGGCCCACGTCTGTTTGAGAGGTCCGCGCCATGCCCATCGTTATTGCAATCCTGACCGCCCTTGCCGGCGCCATATGGTGGTGGGTCCGCCAGAACCCAAGGGAGGCCATCCACACCGCGCAGGACGTGGCCACAACGCTCAAGAACGCGCCGCGCAGGCTCGCCTTTCGGCGTCAGACAAACGCCCATCCGGTTGAAGGGATCGATGACCCGCGGATCGCCATCTGCGCGATTGCCCAATCCTTTCTGGAGCTTGATACCCTCCCGACGATTGAACAGCGCGATCGCCTGCACATGCTCCTGCGCTCAAAACTGCGCTGCACTGAAGCGGAAGCCGAAGAGATGGAAGTGCTGGGCCGCTGGCTGGTCACCCAATGCAACGGCGCCCGCGAAGCGGTCCCCCGCCTTGGGCGCCGACTAAGGAAAATCGACGACGGATCGGCATGGGACACTATACAGGATGTGCTCGCGTCACTTGTCGGGGATGATCTTTCCCCCGCTCAGGTGGACGCGGTCGATGACCTGCGGATTGCCTTCAAACGGTAACGCGGCCCTCAACGCCCTTTAGAAGTCAAACAACTCCTCCAGGAACCCACCCCGCTTCTTCTTGCGATAGCCCCCGTGATGTTGCTGCTGCTGGGGCGGTGCTGCAGCGGCAGGAGCCTGCTGGCCAAAAGACCGATCAATGATCTTGTCCAATTCCCCCCGGTCGAGCCACACGCCCCTGCATTGCGGGCAATAGTCAATTTCCACGCCACTGCGATCTGTAATGACAAGCTCGGTTCCGTCGATTGGACACTTCATCAGGGTCTCCTCAATTGGTTCCCCGAATAGATAGGTATTCCGGCCGCAATTTCACCGGGGATGGACCCAAATATCCTGCAAATTCGCGGGTTTTTGCCCAAAATGCGCCCGGTGCTGACAGACCCGCATCCGACCGCGCCACAAAATCACAACATATCTACAAAAATGCCTGCCACCACGACTGCACTCCATGGGAAATCAGTCCCGTTAATCCTTTGTTAACCAATTACCCGCCACCGTCCTCGTCTGGAGGGTTTCCGTGCGGAAAAATCTATATGTTTCATTCTGTTTGCTCGCGCTCTCTGCCGGTTCGGCAGAGGCTGGCGCCTGGTTGCGCGAAAAGGGCAAGACGTTCAGTTCCACGGCATTTACTATCACGGCGGATCAGGACATCGCCAACACATCATATCTGGAGTACGGGCTGCGCCCTGACCTGACGCTCGGCGCGGATGTGCGCATTGCCCATGACCGGTTGGGCGTGCAGGACGGCTTTGCGACCCTCTTCATGCGCCGCCCGCTGGGTGACCCCGACAAGACCAGCAAATGGGCTTATGAGCTCGGCCTTGGCGCGACCTGGGACGACAGCGTTGTGCAGCCCCATGTGAAAATCGGGCTCTCCTGGGGTCGGGGTCTGCAATGGGGGGAACGGTACGGCTGGGTGTCAGTGGACAGCTCCTACCGCTGGGACATCACAACGTCGCAAGGCACGCTAAAGGTCGACAGCACCATCGGCATGGGGTTTACAGAAGTCACCACGGGGATGTTGCAACTCTACCTGACAGACTTTGACGGCAACGCATCCGCCAGCATCGCCCCCTCCCTCGTTCTGCAACCGCGCGGCAGGGAATACCGCATTCAAATCGGCGCCGAGACCCCGCTGGACGATACCGGCAGTACCGCCCTCAAGCTGGGCCTCTGGCGCACTTTCTGAGGCGTTTCCGGGTCTCCCCCGAAACGCGATGGAGCGCCTTAACGCGCGTCCATCCGGACCACTGCCATCACACTGCCGCGCACATCGGAGGGCCAGACAACTTGGATGCTGCGCCTGTCAGCGCCCCGTGCCACGTCAACGTAAGGCATGTCGTACTGGCGCACGTTGTTTGCATTGCGGATCCCACCCATCGGCGTGATGCTGTCCACCTTCAAGGCCTGCCCCCCGAACGGCAGATAATCCGACGCATCAATCTGCCAGGCGTTGCTCTCGGTGTTTTGCGTGAACTCGATATGCGCCGGGGTTTCGACCTGCGCGGTGACACCGTGATATGAATTCCCGGTCATCACCACGTTCTTGCACCGTGCAATATCAAGATCGGCAAAGGTGGTATCCACCCGGTCCACCCGGTCAATGGTCCCGTTGATGCTGCGGAACCGGTTGCCGGTGATCAACACGCCGCTCAGGAAATGCCCCACCCCATGCGGCTTCACCACCAGATAGCTGAACCACGGCGCGACATCGCCGGACAAAAAGACATTGTCCGTGATGCTGAGTGCCGAAAAGGAGAACTCGGTGTTAAACTCAGGGGCCGGATCCTGTTCGTTGGTCCATTCGATAAAGCAGTTGTCGACGTAGTTGCCCGACACAATGGAACTGGTGTGTTGCGCACACAGGATCAACCCGGCAGACCGGATACCGCCTGCTATCGCGTCCCCCTGAAAGAAGTGATTGCCAAGGATCAGATTGTTCGCGCCAGCCAGCAACCCAAAATGCCGGAACCGGGTGGCGCGGTTATCGCGAACTTTCACATCATTGGCGTTGGTGTTGAACCCGATCGTCCGGCGGTTCGCCACAGGCAGCGCGTCCTCTGCCGACAGGAACTGACAACGGTCGATGAACATCCCCTGACACCCCGTCCCGATAGAGGTAATCCCGCGATCCGCAGGACGGCTGATGAAGCTGTCGCGCACATGGAAGGTACTGCCGGTCTGCGCCAGCATGATGCCACTGCACCGGTCGTTACACTGAAACTCCATGTCTGCCATGACGAATTTGCCAAGCTGGGTGAAGCCGGAGAAGTCGATCAGATACTGGAACTTCCGGAAGGTGAAATTCTGCGTCCCGGCCGCGTCAAACAGCGGCGCGCTCAGCGTCACTTCCTGAAGCGCAATGTTCTTGGCACGCACATATACCTCCCGGCCCACCCCAGTGCCCTCAACCAGCGCACCGACGGGCACATTGGCCACGTTGGTCACATTGCTCAGGGTCCGGGCATCACCGGGCGTATAGGTGGCTTGCGACGTCACCTCCTCGGTATCCCAAGCGGCAGAATTTGCGGCCTCCAACTGCCCGCCCCGAACAACCCGCCGGGTGGCATAACTGGTGCGATCCGGAACAGCCGCCTGCATATCCAGCGGTGCGGTCACATTCACCTTGCGCCCCTTGAGGTCGAGCGTTTCATGATCCGAATTGTTCAGCAGCGCCTGGAACGCCTTCAGAAAGGCCAGCTCTTCATCCTCGAAGGCATCGATGTAATTGGGCAAATCAAAGTTGCAGCGCAACAAAAGCACTGCCGCCGTCGGCATCGTCACATGGCCAACGAAACGAATGTCCGTATCAATTGTGACATCCCCGTTTAAACGAAAAACTCCATCAGGGACGAGGATGGTCCGGCCTTCTGCCGCGATGTTTGCAGCTTCGAAGGCGGCCGTGTTGTCCGTGGTCCCGTCGCCAATCGCGCCATAGTCAACCACATCGACCGTGGCCAGCACCTCTCCCCGAAACGCGGCTGTGACGTCTTCGATCACCAGATCATCAACCCGCACAATGCCCCCGTTGGGCCCTGACAGGTCGATGCCAAAGTGCCCGTAGACCGCATCTGTGCCCCAGACCATATCAACACCGTCGCGCGCCCCTGCCCCGACAATTGCGCTGATCTCAACCACCTCACCGTAGCTGGTCAGTTGGATGGGCGGCGCGTTCTGCAAGACATCCGGCACGACACTGCCGTTGCCTTGCGCCGGATACCCGGCAATGCGCACCAGCGGCAGTGTGCCACTGACCGCCTTGACCCGCGCCGTGATCAGCAGATAGCACCCCGGCTCCAGCGGCGTCTGCCCCATGAAGCGCAAGCGGGTCACGGTTTCGGATTTGAAAATCTCCAAAGCCCCGCCAAAGTCCTGATCCGCAGGCACAAAGGCGGCATTTGGTGCGCTTTGATAGGTATCTGTTCCCGGTGTGCCGTTGCCCCTTGAATAGACATCCAGACCATCGGCGTAGGGTGCAGGCATCAGGGCCGCACCGTTGATTGTCGCATTGCTCATCTCAAATCCCTTCTCCGGCACCTGCGGCCACCCCGGCCCGCAGACATCCGTCTGATTGCGCTGAAGCCCGACAGCCGTCGGGACGGAACAGGGAAATAACGGTAAGGGGTTAAGTGGGCCGCACCGCAGCGCGCGTTTGCCGCGCAACACCCAATGCGCGACGGCGGCGCAGGCCAAGCAGGCTCACGCTCAGGCCCAGCACAAGCATCCCGAGCGCAGGCGGCAGTGGCACAGGTTGCACAGGCGCTCTGACGCGCACCACGCGCGCAGACCCACGCCTTGTCGTGCGCTGCCAGCAGTTTCCGTTGCAAGGCGCCCACAAGATCCCCTGCCTGAAGGACGTTGGCGGAAACCGAAAGACAGACTGCGCAAACACACCGCGCCTGCGGCCCCAGTGTCCTTCCATGCGCGGCAAAAGGCGCGCTCTCAGAGCCTTGCCTGTGATGTCTGCGCGCTGCGCATAGGCCGCACAGAACGCGTCGCAATGGCACAGATCATCAAAGGCATCCGACCCCCTGGCAAACAGCCCGCCTGAGGAAACGGACCAGTGACAATATGTTCTGCCCGGCATTTCTTGCTCCAACGGGACATCCGTCGCCTGCAAAGTCGTTGCATGGCCCGCCGCGCCAGTTATAGCGCAGACAAAAGCCGCCAAAACGATCACCATCACAGATGGAATTCTATAGCCCATGCCGTCAGGACTAGGGGCTAACCCCTTAACAAAGCGTAAAGTTTTAAAGGGATTTTAGGAGATTTGTCTTAAGTGCCGTGCCCCTGCCCGAACGGGAGCATCTCAGGCTGTTACACTCTCCGAATCCAGGATCTGCACCCCTCCGATACGCCAACCTGCATCTGTCTTGATCATCCGGTAGGCCAGCAGGTGCTTGAACCCCTTGGCATCCACGATCTGCACTTTCTGGATCAGCGCGCCGCGCTGTTCGGCCAGCTCCAGATAGGTCACCTCGGCAGGACGCCAGACCATGGGATAGCCCTGCGTCACCATGCGCTCAAAGTTCTGCGGTGTCTTGAACAGCCTCTGCAAGGTGGGCGTGGCATAGGTGAACGCCTGCTCGAAATCGTCCACTTTGAACGCTTCAAGCTGGCTGGTGATGGTGCCTTCAATCTCTGCCTGCTGCGCGGTCGCGGTGACGGCCAGAAACACCGACATCAGCAGCCCGCCAAGCATGGCAATCAAACCTTTACGCATATCCTGTCTCCCCATGTGCGATGCCATGATGGTAAGGCGCGCACAAAGGGAGGCAAGAAATCAGGTTGAGAGAAGCTCTCCGGCAAGGGCCGCATCGATGAGCGCAATCGTCTCTTCCACGCCATAAAGCGCGATAAAGCCCCCAAACCGCGGCCCCTGCGATGCGCCCAGAAGCACTTCATACAGCGCGGTAAACCAGTCGCGCAACGGCTCGAACTTCGGCTTGCCCACGGCGAAAACCATGCTCTGCAAGGCTTCGGCATCCAACCCGCCGTCCCAGGTCTTGAGATTGTCCCGCAGTTCTTCAAGCGCTTCACGTTCCAGATCACTTGGCGCCCGGAACACCTTCTGCGGCTTCACGAAGTCATTGAAATACCGCACCGCATGCCCTGCCGCCGCATCCATGCCCGGATTGGTCTCGGGTGAGGCCTCCGGCGCATATCGCTGGATGAAGCCCCAAAGCTGCGACTTGTCCTCAGCCGACGACACAGACGCCAGATTAAGCAGCATCGAAAACGGCACAACCATATCCGAGGTCGGCACATCACCACCGTGAATATGCCATACCGGGTTGTTCAGACGCGCTTTTTCGTCCTGCGTCTCATAGGCGCGCAGCTGCTGGTGATACTCATCCACAGCCTTGGGGATGACATCAAAATACATCCGCTTGGCCGTCTTGGGCTTGAGATACATGAAATAGCTCAACGATTCCGTGCTGGCGTAGGTCAGCCACTGGTCAATCGAAATGCCATTGCCGGAGGATTTGGAAATCTTCTGCCCATTCTCGTCCAAAAACAGCTCATAGCTGAAATGCTCAGGCTTCTTGCCCCCAAGGATCTCGCAAATTCGGTCATAGATCGCCGTGTTGGTGGCGTGTTCCTTGCCGTACATCTCAAAATCGACGTCCAGCGCCGCCCAGCGCGCGCCAAAGTCAGGCTTCCACTGGAGCTTCACATTACCCCCGGTCACAGGAAGGGTCATCTCAACCCCGTCTTCGGTGTCGAAGGTGATGGTCCCGTCTTTGGCATTCACCTCTTTGATCGGCACATACAACACACGGCCCGTTTCCGGGTGGATCGGCAGGAAAATCGAATAGGTCTGGCGGCGCTCTTCGCGCAATGACTTCAGCATCACGGCCATGATCTCGTCATACCGCTCTGCCGCGCGCAGCAGGATCTCGTCAAACTGCCCGCTTTCGTAGAACTCCTTGGCAGAATAGAACTCATACTCAAAGCCAAAGGTGTCCAGAAACCGACGCAGCATGGCGTTGTTATGATGGCCAAAACTCTCATGCGTGCCAAACGGGTCCGGCACGGCGGTCAAAGGCTTGTGCATATGCTCGGCCAGCATCTCCTGCTGGGGCACATTGCCCGGCACTTTGCGCATCCCGTCCAGATCGTCCGAAAAACAGACCAGCCTGGTCGGAATATCGGAAATCTCTTCAAAGGCGCGCTTGATCATCGTGGTGCGCAGCACTTCGCCAAAGGTGCCGATATGCGGCAAGCCGGACGGGCCATAGCCCGTCTCGAACAGGACATACCCCTTCTGCGGCGGTTTTGATGCGTAGCGTTTGAGGACGCGGCGCGCCTCTTCAAAAGGCCAGGCCTTGCTGCTCATCGCTGCAT
>Ga0160419_100867_pt1 | contig 15662 bp, 25 predicted proteins | sample CelAP2metagpilot_2_FD_108196 | JGI IMG/M metagenome (GOLD analysis project Ga0160419, IMG submission 108196) | Phycosphere-associated microbial communities from Cellana algal ponds in Kailua-Kona, Hawaii, USA - Cellana AP2-4-25 metagenome pilot ... | reverse complement strand
GTTGTTGTTGTTGTTGTTGTTGTGGTTGTTGTTGTTGTTGTTGTGGTTGTTGTTGTGGTTGTTGTTGTTGTTGCTGCTGTTGTTGTTGTTGTTGTTGTTGCTGCTGCTGCTGCTGAAGAAAGAGGTGGTTGTGCAGCCATGCGAACCCTGAGGAGTCCGCAACACGGACAAAAGCAGCGCCAGACCTAGAGCAGAAGTGGATAAAAAAAGGGAGGTCAGGGGGGAAAGAAATGGTACGGTAAATGCGAGAGGGAAAATTGCCAAACGAACCAAACTAACGCACCTATGACAATACTGACGGTCGCCCCCCTCTCCCCATCCACAAGCTCCTGCTTCCCCCCCCCATTCCCCTCCGCCTGCTACTCCTCCTCCGCGTCTTCTCGCCCCACCACTCCTGATGACTGTAAAAGCCGTCGTCAACGCCATGTCGTCCTTTCCTTCCTGCTGTCGCTGCTGCTGCTGCTGTTGCTGCTGCTGATTGAGGCAGACCGCCAAGGCACTTCCTTCCCTCCCTCCTTCTTTTCCTCCTTCCGGCAAGTATATCTCCCACCAATTCGTTTTTTGCTCGTCGTCAGGCACGAAGCCGAAGCGACTGCACAGGGCCTCTTCGCAGATGCTAGGAAAGAGGTGAAGGAGGGAAGCAGGGAGTGGAGAGAGGAGGGACGTAAGGGGGTGCGAGAAGAGGAAAGGAGCAACAAAGAGAGATGCTGTGTAAGAGGCCAACCATTCCTCCCGTCTTTCCTTCGCATATGCATGCTCTTTGCTTACGTACCGTAGGAGTGCGGGCGGGTGGACGGTGACGAAGGGGTGTGCGAGAAAAGGATGCACGTTCAAGTTCGAGGAGCGGGCGTACTCGGGCAGCGGTGCAAGGTTCAGGCCCAGCTGGCAGGGATTAGAGTCGATGAAGGTAGAAAAGGAGGAAGGAGTGAATCGGTTTTCCATTTTTAGCTACGAAGGTGTACTCACCCACTAGCCCCTTGGACCCTCCCTCCCTCCCTCCCTCTGTCTTTCTCCCCTCCCTTACTTGAGCAGCCTTCCGCAGCAGAGCGGACAGAAAGTCCCGGACATTTTTTGCGGAGCAGGCGAGCCAGCTCAGCTCCAGGTGGAAGACACGTCGTGCGTCGAGGAACTGAGAAAGGGAGGGAAGGAGGGAGAGGAAAGGTGGTTTTCATGCGGGCAGTTAAAAAGAGGTAAGGAATGAGCATGATGAACAGTAGCAAGAGTAGAAGAGTGGGAGTGCGTGTGTACCTTGTCACACGAGAGGACCAGCCACTCGTGCCGTGTGCTCTGAGAGCCCACCGGCGGGAAGGGCATGTGCGCCGAGACCATGGCCGCCCCGGGTCCGCCCTCCCTGCCTCCACCCCTCCTTCCCGCTCTTCCCTTGTCCCCTGTGCCGCTGGGAGACAAGAACGAGGAGGAGGAGGTAACGGAGACCTGCAGAGGGACGCTTCCTTTGAGTCGGCGGCCATTCAGATATTCCAACAGACGTTGCACCCTGGCCTCGAAGCCTGGTAGTAGGGTAGATGGGGGAGGGACGAAGAGCATTTGAATATTTGAATATTTGAATATTCCTTTTTTGAGAGCGTGCCATGGCGCAGCTTGGCTGGATGAATGAGTTAACACAACGTGGGGGTTTGTTTTGCTCCTCTCCCCTTCGCCAGCCCGTCCCTCCTCACCTCCCTCCAACTCGTCCTCCTGTGGGCAGAGGGCGTACGGTTTGCGCCGGAACTTTGTCTCGGGACGAAGCAAGTCCTCTAGAGGGAGAGAGGGAGCAAGCGAGAGAAAGCGTTAAGTGTAAGCGAGGGAGGAAGGAAGGAAAGGAAAAAAAATCGCAACAGACCCGTCCGCCCTGACACCCTTCCCTCTCTCCCTCCCTCCCTCCCTCCCTCCCTCCCTCCCTCCCTCCCTCCCCCCCTCCCTACCGGGCGCGTCGTTGTAACCACAGATGAGCTCATCTACGTAGTTCCACTTGTACTCGGGCGTGGGGTAACGGTAGAAGTCCTGGCTCACAGCCTGGAACCGCCCGGCCTGCGGGGTAGGGGGGAGGGATTGGAGGAGAGGTAGGAAGGGAGGGAGGGATAAGCGAGCGCGCTGGGAAAGGCAGGGTGGAGGACAAGGTGCGCCAGCGTGGGCTGGAAGCCGCCCGCGCTACAGAGAGGGGGAGATCGAAGAAAGGAAGCAACAGGATAGCAGGAAGTAGGAAGAAGGGGAATAGAGAGGAGGAATATAACGAATGAATCAGCAGCTTTCACCTAGTGAGAAAAGGGAGGAGAGGGAGGGGGGGACAGACACGATTAAGAGGGTAAGGAGGGAGAAAAGACCTCACCTGAGGCACCCACAGCTGATAGCAGTAGCGGAAGTGATTGGAGGGCGAGTCGGCGTTGCTGCCTTGGCGGTCCAGGAAGTGCTTCACGTCCACCTGCACGGGAAGGGGGGAGGGAGGGAGGGAGGGAGGGAAGAATTGGCGGGTCAAAGAATGAAATGAAGAGTAAAAGGCGATAAATAAAACACCGTTCACGTAAAATGCTTGTACACTTCTTACTTTTTCCTCTTCTCGCCCCCTCCCTCCCCCTCCCTGCCTTTCTCCCCTTCCCACCTGGCGCGTGAGCTCATCGTAGGACAAAACGTGGATGCGGTGGCCCATGCTTAGTGTGTACACCACGCGCTTCCTTCCTCCCTCCCGCCCTCCTGGAAGGGCCCCGAAGAGGCGCAGAAGGCCCGTAGCCGGATTGCCCGGCGTGGTCTCCACGAGCTGGAAGTCCTGGGCGAGGCTGGTCAGGTAGGGAGGGAGAGAGGGGAGGAAGGAGGGATGAGTCCATGTCATGACATGGAGAGATGCCGGGGGGATGGATGGAAAGGATGGAGGGAGCAAGAGGAGAGTTAGAGAGAGGAGGCAAGACGCTCACCGCTGGCAGACCATCTCCTCGAGCAGGTCGGCGTGAGATCGGCACATGGGCTGGTTTTTGCTCGCGCTGCTCGTCGCTCGGGGGCTGGAGAAGTAGGGAGGGATGGGGGGAGAGGAGGTGGGGGTGATGAGGGAAGATACGGGTGGAATCACAGGATGCGAGACTTGTCTTTTCTTGACTTTTAGAGCCGACCAGCCCCCATTGAGACTCTTCTCTCTCTCGTCATCTGTCGTCTCTTTTCCTCTTCACTCCTTCCTCCCTCCCTCCCAAGCCCCCTCTCTTTCCCTTTCTTGCCTGTCCGCGCCCTCGGGCAGCATGAGCGTGTAAAAGCCCTCCGTATAGTCCCTCCGGAGCTGCTCGGGCGTGGGCAGGTAGTCCGTGGTCAGGGGCAGGATGGCAGGCTGGCACAAGCTCTTCCAGTTGGGGCCTGAAGAGGGGGCGAATGAGGGAGGGAAGAAGGAAGGAAGGGAGATATGGAGGCGAGGGTGATACACCAAATGTGAAAAGGAAGGCCGCCGCCGACGGATGGGACGCGAAGAGAGTGAGTGAGGCAGGGGCGGAGAGAAAGAGACTGGAAAGGGCAACTGACGGAACATACCCGGAGAATGCTTGAATTCCACCTTTCCGGGCGGAAAGACGTGGGACCACCTAAGGAGGGAGGGAGGCAGGACGGGAGGCTGAGGACGGCCGTTGTTGATTTTGGAGTCTTTTACTCCCCGGCATATGGCTATTCCCTTTCTTCTCCCTCCCTCCCTCACTTCCCCCCTCCCTCCCTCTCCCCCCTTCTCCCCATCCCTTACCGGCGATGGTTATGCGTCCGCTGCAGGAGCAGCTCCGCTTCATCCTCCCGCCGGAAGGGATTGATCACCGTACCTCCCTTTTCCATGCCTTCTTCCCTCCCTCTTCCTCCTCCTCCTCCGCCACCACCCAAAGAGGAAGCGGGAGTCAAGGCGGGCGCCAGAGAGGGGTGGGCGGGGGGAACGAAAGAGGAGGGAGAGGAGGAAGAGGCGGAAGCGCTCAGCAGAGCGCGCGAGGCCGAGTGGAGAGATCCTCCCAGCGAAGAGAGGGAGGTCCGGCTCGTGGATTGGTTAAGAGCCGCTCCTGCCTTCCTCCCTCCCTCTCTTCCTCCCTCCCTCCCCCCCAATGCGATGGGGGTGGAGGACACTTGCCCGCCGGAGGAGGCGCGCTGCATGGATGCCAGTCGGGGAGAGGCACCTGGGGGAAACGAGAAATAGGGGAAGGGAGGGGGATAAGAAGAATGCAGGACATGAATGGAACCGACGGGAAAGACCGTCAACATATCCCCCCGACATCCTTCTCCTTCCCTCCCACCCTCCCGCCCTCCTTCCTTTCCTCCCTGTCTACCAAACATCATGGCCCCCACTGGCCGCAGAGGCGGCGTGGCCATGGCTGCTGAGAGTGCTAGGAAGGACGACGAGGGCCTGGGGATCTTGATGCCCTTCCCCCCCCCCTCTCTCCCGCCCTCCCTCCCTCCCTGGCCGTCCCCTTCCTCTCGTCGCAAAACGAGGTCGGCAGTGCCAGAGGCGGGCGTCACTCGGTCTTAATGGATGAAACAAGGGAGGGAGGGAGGAAGGGAGGGAGAGAGGGAGAGAGGGAAGAAAGGTAAAAGGGAAGAGAGGTAGGAAGGAGAGAGAGAGGGATAAGGCTGGTGAATGGTATCCGGAGAGAGGGTGGAGGGAACGATAGAGATGCCAGACGGAATAAGGAATAAGTAGGGCCGAGGAGAGAAGGAAAGCAGGGAAAAAGAAAGGGGGTGGGGGAGCCCAAGGCCCTATCACTGCACCTATCGAGGAGGATTCGGAGGCAGTACAATTGTCCGACCACTGCCGGGTCAAGGCCCCTCCTCTTTCCTCCCGCCCTCCTTCCCGTCCTCTCTCACCCCCATTCCCAGCCCCCCCGTGGAGGGACGACGGCAGGGAGGGAGAGCGGAAGGAGGTAGAGGGGCCTGACGAAGACATCAGGTAGCGGTTTTGGTAGAGGGCGGGGGAAGAAGCAAAGCCGGGAGGGGAGGCGCCCAGGACCTTCAGGATGGAGGCAGAGAGAGGAAGGGAAGGGGGAAAGGGAGTGAAGTTTTTCAGCGAAAAGGGGATGGAGGTAGGGGAACTGGAAAAAGGAGGGAAGAGAAGGAAGGGGGGATGCCGATATCTAGAAATAAGGAAGAAGATGAATGGAAGGCGTATATGACAGACAGGCAATTTAATGGGACTCACCACTGCAGGAGATGAAGAGAAATGTAGCTTTTGGTAGTGCTGCTGCTGCGGCTTATACTGCTGCTGCTGCTGCTGCTGCTCCCTAAGGTGAGAGGAGCGCGAGCCCGAAATGGAGCGAGCGCCTATATTGGCACCAGTAGCAGCATTGGGCTTGCATGGAATGGAGGAGGGAGGGATGGAGGGCGGGCCCCCGGGGATGTCGCTTTGGCTGCTGCAGCGGCTCAGGCTGCCCGCGTCTTGCTGTGTTTGGACAAAAGAAGAAAGGGAGGAAGGAAGGGAGGGACGGAGGTGGCGACGACAAAATGGAGAACGAAGTGAGTGGATGGAAGGCCAGGGAAATGAGGTGAGGAAATAGCAGGGACGGAGAAGCCCCGGCAGCAGGCAGCTAGCAGTAGCCGTGACAACCCTCCCAAATCGCGCCCACCCACTCACCGGCTGCTGCCGCTTGCTGCCGCTGCTGTTATCACCGGAACCCCCGACGCTATTCGTGTGGGAGAGTGCGCGGGGAGGGGGCGGGCGGAAAACGGCGTCGTCGTGGGCCTTCATGGCCTCCACCAGCTCCGTCGGGCTGCTCTGTGACAGAGAGTACAGCGATAACACCGCCGCTCCCTGCCCACCCTTCCTATCTCCGCCCTCTTTCCCCTCCCGATCGTCCTGCTCTTGTTGAAGAGCCTTGGCCAGACCAGAGGGAGCACGAGAGGGAGCGTGTTGGGTGCCGTTGCTGCGACTCTTGCTGCTGCTGCTGCTGCTGCTGCTGCTGCTGCTGCTGGTGCCGCTACTGCCCTTCTCCTTGTTCTGCCCTACCGTCTTCCCACGTCCCTTATCTCTCTCCTTCTTTCGCGCATGCATGTCTGGTGGCATCTCGCTTTGACTCCTTCCCAGGGCATGAAGAGAGGAAGGGGGGGAGGAAGGGGGGGAGGGAGAGAGGGAGCGACGAGAGGGCGTAGCACCGCTACCGCTCTCGCTCCGAGACAGGATGTGGAGCGTCTCTTGCCCATTGTTGCCTGCTTCCCCCCTTCTGTCACCTTCTCCCTCCTTCTGCTGCACCACTAGAGATGTAGAAGGATGCAAGCATATGGCAGGGACTGCGGGAGGGTCGGGGCGAGCGCAGCCGATGCTTCTTTCTTCCCCATCTCTTTCCTTCCCTTCTCCTTGGAGAATTGCCGGTGCCTCATCTCCGCCCTCCTGCGCTCCCTCCCTACCTTTTCCACTGTGAAGGGAAGCGAGGCTGGCCAGAGAAGGGCCATAAAGGACAGTGCGGAGGGCGGGGGGGAGGGGGGGAGGGATGGCGGGGGATAGAGGGAGAGATAGGACATCCGCCCGGGTGGGACTGGCGCCAGCATCGGCGATGTCAAGAGGTGGAGGAGGACGGGCTGCGTGCAAGGTGAGAAACGAGGGAAGGGAAAGGGGGCGAAACGAGGAGGGGAAGAGGCCCTTGTCCAAAGTCATGGCTGTCACAAGTAGGCGGAAGGGAGGAGGGGAGGGAGGGAGGGGGATGGAAGCGTCTTAGAGAGCGAAGGCATGTGACTGGTCACTAAGTGATGACCTCCTACCAGGAGTACGAAACTACTCACTCTCGCGCCCGCCCTCTTCCATTTCGCTATTCCCTCTTTCCCTCCTTCCCTCCCTCCCTGCCTGCCCCATCTCTCATCCCTCCTCTCTCACCCATTATGTTGTAGTCCGGTCGCTGTTGGTACTGGTGGTACATGCGCTCTCCTCCCTCCCACCGTCCCTCTCTCCCTCCGCCCCAGCCCGCGCCTATTTCTGGCCTCTGCCAAGGCAGTGATGGCGTGCCAAACTCGCGCCCTCCATCCCTTCCTCCATCCCATCTTATGGCCCCCACTCCTCCCCCGCCACCTCCACCTCCTCCTTTTCCTCCTCTCACAGTAAGGGGCGAGTGCTCGGGTGCAGTGGCAGGCAAGGAGGAGGAAGAGGTGGAGGAGGAGGAGAAGGCCGGGGGCGCCAACAAAGAGGAATGTGGAAGGGAGGGTGAGGGGGAGGAGGGGTAGTGATTGGAATAGCCTGGCAGATCGAAGTAGGAGATGTGCATCCAGTGGGGCACCTCCAACAGAGAGCTGCCGCGGGAGTTGGGAGGGGGAATGGGTGGGGGGAGGGAGGATGGAAGGGGACTATAGTGGCTTTTGAGGGGGGAAAGCGAAGCAGTGCGAGCACGAACAAGAAAGTGAAAGGAAAACGAGGGCAGAGGGGAGGGAGAGAACGAAGCAAGCAAAATTATGCAGGGAGGGGGAGGGAAGGAAAGGAGTAAAGGGCGGGAGCAAGAGGCGCCCTACCCTTGGCTGTTGAGCTGGGGCTTGTCCTTGCAGATGAAGAGGGGCACGGTGTGAAGGGGCGGCTGGGACAGGGAGAGGAGGTCCATGCCGATGCCGTTGTCCATCATGCGCTGTTTCGTGATGCCCGATAGCTTCGAGTCCACCTTGCGAGGAAAGGCAAGAGGGAGAGAGTTAGGCACGGAGGGAGGGAGGGAGGGAAGGAGGGAGGGAGGTTGAGCGATCAAAAGGAAACCATCGAAGGGAAACTGGCAGCCAACTACGTGCTGACACTGGATAACACCCGAGGAAATAAGGAGGGGAGGAGGGAAGAGGAATCAAGCGTGAGATGGCGGTACCTCGATGACGCCGGTGGAGGGGGAAATCATGAGGATGCTGTTGCCGGTGCGGGTCAGGTCTCGATCCATGTGGTGCTTCTCCAGCACGTTCAGCGTCACGTTGATGGCCTCCAGGAAGTTCCCGCGCGCCGCCTTGGCGGGCACACCTAGAGAGGGAAAGAGACGGAGGGAGGGGGAAGGAAGGAAGGAAGGCCCCAAAGTGAGCAACGATGGACAACAAAGGACCGTTGTACGACGGTCTTGTTGGTATCCGCACTGCAGTCTACTCCTTCCCTCCTCCCCTCCCTCCTTCCCTCCCTTCCTACCCGTCCATCCCTCCTCCGTCTTCCAACGCAGGCCCCTTGCAAAGGCCATGCTCTCCCTCTTAAGTGCGGTCAGCAGCTTCTGGGTCTCGATCCTGCTCACGTTCTCCAGCGCCATGCGGTAGAAATCCTGGAACACCCTTCCTTCACCATCCACGCTCATCCCCCGCCCCCCTCTCGCCCCAGGCCCTCCTTGGGCTTGGCTATGACTCCTTGCGCAGCTTCCAGGACTTTGAATCGGGGGGCTGGGACGAGGGAGGAGAGGGGGGGAAGAGAGGAAAGGAGTGGGTGAAAACGGAGTTATGTGGAGTTGAGTTAGGCGTCAGTGGGGTGTCGGGAGAACGGAGGAAAGATAGGCGTGAGGGAGGTGGGAGTATGCGCAAGCTGACTAGAGGCTTAGATCGATATCAAATACAGCATCTTCTCACCTGCTCGCTGGTGGTGGCGGTGGCGGTGGTGGTTGTGCTGTTGCTGCTCCGGAGGTGACAGAAGTGGGAGGAGAAACAGCGTGAAGAAAGGGAGGCGAAGAAGAGGAACCCCCCCCCTCTTCCGCGTCGTCTTTCACTCTCTGTCTGCTGTCGACGGAGGAATGAGAGGAAGCCGGGGGGGGAGGGGCAGGAGGAGGGCTGGCAGACATAGTGGAGGAGGTCGAACAGAGCGGGAGCGACGAGGCCAGTGGAGAGGAGAGGAAGGGGAGGGAGTCCCCAGCTTGAGCAGCGGCCGGGGAAGCAGAGGACGACGGGGAAGAGGGGCAAGGACGGGGAGTGAAAGGGGTGACAGGGGGTGTGTGGTGGCTTGGGCGCACGAGGGGCGAGGCCTCCGACAAGGTTGAGCCTTCCTCTTCCTCTTGCCCCGCCTCCTCCTTCCCCTCCTCCCTTGCTCCATGAGACTCGGGAAACGGCGAGGACGTAGAGAAGGAAGGGGAGGAGGGCGGGGAGGAGGGTGGAGGTGGGGGATGATAGTAGAGGCGGGTGAAGAAGACGACAGAGAGGGAATGGGAGACGTCCAGGGCTCGCCAGCTTTCCAGCAGCAGTCGCACGAAGGCCAAGAACTTCGACAGATACACTGGGGGTGGGGAGGGTGGCACCGCGGAAAGGAAGAGAGGGTGGAGGGTGAGGCAGATTGGACGCGCGGCTGTGCCACGGAGTGGTGGAAAAAGGCACCCGGCTTCAAGGCGGACGCTCTTCCTTCCCTTCCCTCCCTCCCTCTCCCCCTCCCTCCCCTCACCTTCCCCGTCGGGCGCATAGTCCCACATCTCGTAGGACATTTGCACCAGCCAGAAGATGCGAGCCGACCGAGACCTAATGAGGCGAGGTTGAGATGGAGGGTTGAAGGGAGAAAAGACTGAATGCGTGGTAAAGAGAAAACAAGACAGATGAGCGGGAGGACCGTAACTCCTGGAAGAGAGGGCGGGAAGGAAAGGAACCCCAATGTACCGAAAGGTCATCTTCGTCTCGGTCGTGAGGATGCCACTGCGTACGGGCTTTTCGCCGCGGGTGAGCTCCTTGACGCGGGCACGAATACCTATTTGACAGAGAAAGGGAAAAGAAGAAGGGAGGGAAACAAATCACGGCTGTGGATGAGATGGGAGGGCGATTGAAAAGGGAGAGAGGGTGTGAAGCAGGGGAGAATGAAGGAATCGAGGAAGGAAAGAAATCTGACGCACCGAGAGTCTTGATATGCTGGCCGAGGTAAGCCGCTTTGCCCACCGAGGAGGAAGTAATCGTCAGCTTGAACCGCCTGAGGGATGGAAGGTGAGATGAGGGAGAGGGGGAGGGAGGGAGGAAGGGAGGGAGAGAAATGGAGTTGTTTGAGTGGTTTCCATTCTATCCTATTATCCAGCAACAGGGGCCCTTCTACGTCCTCCCCTCTCCTCCTTCTTTCCATTCCTCGCTCCCTACCACATATCAGCGCGGGAGATGAAGTCGTCCTTAAAGGTGAGTTCCACGAAGTCCAGGCGGGCAGTGCTCGGCTCTGCTTTGCGGACCGCCACCTAGGAGGGAGGGAAGAATGGGGGTTGAGAAGAGAGATGAACGAAACAAGAAGTGAAAGAAGAGGATTATCTGCAATAGGACATGCTTTGAGTCGGCTTTTTGCATCTCGCTTTCCTCCCATCTCCTTCTGTCCGTCCGTCCGTCCCTCCCTCCCTACCTCCTCGAAAGCGTGCAGCCCAAAGGCCTCCGCAACAGATTTCAGGAGCGAAATCTGCATTCGTGCCACCTAAGATTGACCGAGAAAGGGAGAAAGGGAGGGATAAATGATAAGAGCGTTGTGGGCGCAAACGAGCACAGCGCATGTTAGCGAGCAGGAGCTTTCTTTCATGAGGCTAGAGGAAGCTTGGCAGCGCTGGCTGTTACTTGAAAAATTATGGGAGACATCAAGGGGAAAGCCACGCAGACGAAAATGAGAAAGGGAGAACGGTATAGGCTGCCTGTGTTTACCTTGGCCAAGGGCGGGATAGACGTCACCTGCAAGAATAGGCTGTTGCTGTTGCTGTTGCTGTTGCTGTTGCTGTTGCTGCTGCTGCTGCTGCTTGGGCTACAGCTGCCAGTGGTTGAAATAGAAGCGGGCGTAGATGAAGAGACAGAATACAAAAAACCAGAATGCGAGGCATCAGTAGAAGGAGGAGGGGAAGGAGAAGGAGGCTTCCGTCCTCGCTGTGTGAGAAGGCCTCCCTTCACTGCCCCTTCTGCTCCTGCCGCCTCGATGCTCTCGCCCATCGTCGTCATAGCCCGTCCTGCTTGTCGCTCCTCCCCGACGCCATACTTAACATTATTGCGGCAACTACTGTTGTTGCTATAGCTGCTGCTCTTATTGTCCTTTTTTCCTTCCTTCCCCCCTTCGCCCTTTCGCCCATCCCCCTTATCGCTGCCCGGACCAGACGAGGAGCCCGAGGCCGTACCCGGAATGAAGGAAGGAGCAGCACCAGACACGGCATGAGAACGAGGTTGAGCTGGACCACTGTATCTGGTGGTGCTGGCATTCCCTTCTCCATGTTTCCCCCTTTCTCCTCCCCGTGCTCCTCCTATCCTTGCTCCGCTCCCGCGTTGTGATGACCTTGGTGAGGATCCATGTCGCTGCTGTCCTGCTTCCGCGTCACCACCACCACCACCAGCAGCACCCTTTCCTGTGGAAAGCAAAACAGCATGAAGAGCTTGCGACGGCATCGTGGAGACAGGGGAGTGTGAGAGGGGCACGATCTCCAGTATGTCGTGGAGCACGAGGGTGGGAAAGACCTCGGGGTTGATCAACACTTCCTCGGCGGAGAAGGAGAGCTCGTGCACATGCAGGGAGTAAGTCAAGGTGGCGGTGCTGATGTTGGGAGTGCTGGCCGTAAGGGTGCGGGGAGGAGAAGGCGCTGTGAAGGACTCCTCAGCATAATGAGGAGGAGGAGGCGGCGCCGTCGGGGTGTGCGGCATGGCGTTGCTCGCTTGGCTTTAAGCGGCGAGGCTAACTGATACAAGATGCGACCACGCGAGGTGGCGGATGGTCTCTGTCTCTATACGAAGCTTGACAATGCTCTAAGTTTGTGTGCGCCCGTCCTGTTTGTGTTGTGTGGGGTATGGATGAGAGAGATAAGGAAGCAAGAGTCGTGAGCAGCTGTGGGGAGGTTGATCGGCAGGTCTTGACGTCCTCAAACAAATCCACAAGACGAGAGTAAAAGGTGGCGGCAGACCCTGCGATCAGCTTGTTATCATTATCTTACTGTTGGTTGCATGCGTATGCGGGGTGTATGATCTTGACGGCTGCGAATTTGACGGCAGCATTAGTAAAATTAGAGTGACGTGAAATATGAACTGGCGAAGCAACTTGCCACTCCCCATACTCCTCCCTAGCACACAGACACCATAATACGGCCACACAGGACACGTCACAGTGTAAGCTACACGCCATATCCGCAGCCCACCAGACTACGTGTCCTTTAGCCTCCTCCCTTTCCCTTTCTTCCGCCCATGACTGCATCGCCTCCATCCGAAACCGCTTGCTCCCCCGACCCTCCACCATCACGCCGATTGGTAGCAGCATTGCATGCCTGCCAGGTGCACGTGTGGGCACCTTTGTTCCGGAAATGGACTTTGAAGTCGCGCTCGATAACATTATCCTCGGAATTTCTTTCATGGCTGCAAACTGACGGTGTCATACTTCCACCGTCCGTTGAGCTCAGCAGTACTGGCCACGAGCGCACCCAGCATGAAGACGGTGAAGACGACTGGGAGATTGAATGGCAAAGACGGGTCGAAAAGGAAAGTATCTGCTCTTCGTATTCCTCGTCTTCTTTCCCCGCCTTTGAAGCAGCCCTGACAGAGGCTATTGCGGAACTGGGCGGTGCCGTCGTGCCCAAGCTAAATTGGAGCGTGCCCAGGGATGCAGCTTGGTAAAAAGGGGGGGAAGTTGGAGGAGGGATGGGAGGGTGGGGAGGGAGGGTCTGTGGTAGGAGAGAATAGTAAGAGTGCCTTGAGAAAGAGCTAGCACGTGAAAGAGAGGGGATACGGGGGGGCGGGAGGAAGGAATATACAAGAGGCCATCTCTTCTTCGGTTTGTACTCGTCAGCCCTTACCGACGCCTTTTCCTCGCTGTTCTCTGCTTCTCTCCCCCCTTATCCGTTTCTTCAAAAGGGTGAACGGCGGCACAATAAAATGCGAGACGGCAGGTGATGTGATGCTCCTGCTCAAGAGCTCGGACCGCATGCAGAACGATCTGGACCGCCTGGAAGAGCTGGTAAGAGGGGTGTAAAGAGAAAGACGGAGAGAGAGGAAAGATCACGGGAGAATGGAATGAAGGAGAGAGGGGGCTCTTGTGGTTCATTGAAGATCCTTTGTTTCCTTTGTATCTCGTCATTGGCTCACTCTCACTTTGGTCCCCTTGCGCCAACCCATATCACCACCGATTCTTAGCAACAAATCGTCACACCATCCTCCGCCCTCTCTTCCGCCCTCCAACCCGTTTTGACCCTTCGTAAATGGGCGTATTTCCACCCATCCATGCACTTTCGCTGCTTTGTTCGTCGCTCCGTCCTTTGCGCCGTCAGCCAGCGGGAGCCTTCCGCTTTTTACCCCTTTCTCGCCGACGAGATCCCGCGCCTCCGCACCCTCCTCCATACCTTCTTCCTCCTTCACATCACGCCCATTCTAACGACTTCCTTGCCATCACTGTTCGAGGAAGAGGGAGAAAAACAGGTGGGTGTGACTGTGTGCGTGGACGTGTACGTGGACAGGCAGGGGAGGATCTGGGTGCTGGATCTAGCCCCCTGGGGCCCACCAACCGACGCCTTGCTATTTGCGTGGGGGGGGACGAAAGCATGGGAGGGAGGCAGGTTAGAAGTGCCTTTGGTCGCGGACGACGAGTCCGAGGTCGGCGCCGAGGACGAAGGGGGGGAGGGAATCGTGGTCCGAGTGGTGGATGGGGAGGAGGTGCGTGTGCTTCCGGACCCTTGGGCCAGTTGCCGCGTGCCGCTTGATCTGCACGGATGTGTCGGATTAGGCAGTGAGGCAGGACCGGAAGGAATGTTGACGGGAGGGTTGGACATGGAGGCTATTATGCGCGCGACGATGGAGGAGAGAAGTCGGAGAGGGGGAGAGGTAAGGAGCGAGAGCAGTGGCATGGAAGAAGAGGACAAAGAAGACGAAGAAGAACTAAGGGGGGGAAACAATGAGGAGGAAGATGAAGACACGAGAAAGGAGAAGGAAGAGGAGGAGGAAGAGGAGCTAGGGGAGGTAAGAGGAAAGTAAGTAAAAGGCCCTAAAATATGGTGAGACTACAGTGAATTCACTTTGAAGCACGCCAAAAGGCGGGAGTTTTCTCTTGGATGGTAGTTGCTGTCCACGCACACACGGGACCCAAAACAAAATTGAAGTCCATCTAGCTCATCGGGACTGAACGCACGAGGCATATAAATGAAAGATAAAAGCCGCGGGCAGACATGCCTCTTCCAGCGATTTCCCTCCATCATCATTCTACGCAGCCTCGTGGCTCAACGTCTGGCTGCACATTGTCTCTTCTTTTCTTTTGTTAAACCGTGTCTGCCTTAATTCGCCACCGGAAAAACGTAGTTACTACGATGAAGCCACTTTGTACACAACACACCTTCCCCCCATTCCCCTTACCGCACCATGTACATCCGTAGTAATGTACAGACAGCCCTATCCCCCTCCTCCATTCTTATTCTGTGCACTTGACATGCACGCCACTTCCTGTGTCTCCACTACGGTACCTATCTCTACTCTCCCCTTCTTTGTTAGTCTTTCAAGTCTGTACACATGTCTCTCTTGCTCGATGGGCCAAAGGGCGACGTTCCCTCTTCTTCCCCGCGTCCACGCGTCTTCTTATTTCTCTATTTGTGTTCTATTCCCGCACTTTTACCCGTCGGCGTCACTTGTTGTCCTTCTTCTTTCTCTTTTTGCCGTCGGACCAGGGCCTCCTTTAAGGGCTCAAAGTCCCGAGTCCCAAGCGCCTTAGCGTAAAACTCGTAGAATTCCACCTTATCCTGGAGACGTGCCGCCTTCCCCTCTGCTATGTCTTGGCGGCGTGCCGCCTCGAGCTCTGCCATGTCTTGACGGAGCGAGGCCTCCATTTTGGCCTCTCCCTGAAGACGCGCTGCCTCTGTCTCGCCAATGATACGCGAAACTTTCTCCTCGTAAAAGCGCTCCAGGCCCTTCCATACCAAGGCGATCGTGCCCGTCATGACGCCCACGAGGGTTAAAAACAGATTCCACTCTTTTAATTCCAGTCCCCGCCCCGGGTTCGCGTCCGCCTTGTCCTTTCCAGAGAGCGTCGACAGCTTCAGAGAACCCCCCCCTCCGCCTCCTGTTGTTACGTGTGGTTGTGTGCGTGAGTCTGTGTGATGTAATGCATAAAGGGTAGCCCTCTCTGAAAGCGGTACCATCCCCACCAAGCGATGCAATGATCCCATGGTCACTCAGACGAGACAGACACACAGACACCATCGCACCTACCTGGTTCACAGGCAAAAAGAAGGGCACCCCCTTGTTCTCTCCCCGCCCCTGCTCTCTGTACATGCTGCGCCCAGCGAAGCTGTTGCAGCCACACCTGGCCGTGCCGCCACATTTTTAAGTCGTCCCTGCTTGACCTCCTTCTTCTTTTCTCCTCCCTCAGGCTGTGCCCAGCCCTGTGGATGTGTGTGGCTGACTCTAATGTGAATGGATCTCTGTCTCTCTGCCATTTCAAACATCTTTGCTCCCCGTCCTCTCCTTTTTCCACCGCATCGTGTTTTTCAGGGTATGCCGCATGCCGCATTTGGGGGGTGCGATCCGATCTGCACCCCCACAACGCCGACAACACACACCTCCCTGTCTTGCTGAACCAAATCACCTACCCAAAGTCCCACCTACACGCACATACACCTTATGCCTCTTATGACCACGATATAGGCAAAGGACGCGCAGCGCAGCGGCTCTCTGTTAGGTTTAGGCTTATGGTTATGGTTATGGTTATGGTTATGGTTATGGTTATGGTTATGGTTAGGGTTAGGGTTAGGGTTATGGTTATGGTTAGGGTTAGGGTTAGGGTTAGGGTTAGGGTTAGGGTTAGGGTTAGGGTTAGGGTTAGGGTTAGGGTTAGGGTTAGGGTTAGGGTTAGG
>Ga0160419_100866_pt1 | contig 15665 bp, 14 predicted proteins | sample CelAP2metagpilot_2_FD_108196 | JGI IMG/M metagenome (GOLD analysis project Ga0160419, IMG submission 108196) | Phycosphere-associated microbial communities from Cellana algal ponds in Kailua-Kona, Hawaii, USA - Cellana AP2-4-25 metagenome pilot ... | reverse complement strand
TTGAACCCCATACGGCGCTATTTGTCCCAGATAACGATCCATTGGTGTTTTACAGGGCAATTATAGATTTTGCTGAAAAATATTTATCAAAAAAAGGAAAGTTGTATTTTGAGATCAATCAATATTTGGGAGACGAGACCAAAGCGCTTTTCCACACCCAGCACTTTTCGGAAATTGAAATGCGCAATGATATTTTTGGTAACCCGAGAATGCTAAAAGCTGATAGAAAATGAACATCCAAGAACAAATAGCATCGCTTCGTAACGAACTTCGCGAACACAATTATAAATATTATGTGCTCGACGAGCCTTCCATTTCCGATTATGAGTTCGATATGAAGCTCAAGGAACTCCAAAAATTGGAAGAAGAACATCCGGAATTTTATGATGCCGCATCACCAAGTCTGCGAGTAGGTGGTATGGTGACCAAAAATTTTGAAACCGTTGCCCATGAACATCGTATGTATTCTTTGGACAATTCGTATTCCAAGGAGGATTTGGAAGATTGGGAAAAACGTATCCAGCGGATTTTGGGCGATGTGGAAGTAGAATTCACATGTGAACTCAAGTATGACGGGGCCTCAATCAGTCTAACCTATGAAAATGGAAAATTGGTCAAAGCCGTTACCCGTGGCGATGGTTTTCAGGGGGATGATGTAACTAACAACATCAAGACCATAAAATCTGTTCCCTTACAATTAAAAGGGGATTATCCATCAAAATTTGACATTAGGGGAGAGATTATTTTGACACTCGAAGGTTTTGCTAAAATGAACGCCGAGCGGGTGGAAGCGGGCGAGGACCCTTACATGAATCCAAGGAACACGGCTTCCGGCAGTTTAAAATTACAAGATAGTGCCTTGGTGGCACAGCGTCCGTTGGAATGTCTATTGTATAGTGTGGTTGGCGACAATTTGGGTATCAATTCGCAGTTCGAGATGTTGGAGAAAGCGCGTTCTTGGGGATTTAAGGTCCCAACCGTGGCCAAATTGTGTAAATCTACCGATGAGGTGCTTCAATTTGTAAATCATTGGGACACAAACCGTCATCATCTGCCCTACGAAACGGATGGTGTAGTGGTCAAGGTGAACAGTTTGCAACAACAAGAGGAATTGGGTTATACGGCCAAGTCGCCCCGTTGGGCCATGGCCTATAAATTTAAGGCTGAGCAGGCCGTAACCATTCTCAATAAGATAACCTATCAAGTGGGGCGTACCGGCGCGATCACCCCTGTTGCCAACCTTGAACCGGTTTTGCTGGCAGGGACTACGGTAAAGCGCGCATCCTTGCACAATGCGGACCAAATAGCCAAGTTGGATGTTCGCGAAGGGGATACCGTTTTTGTGGAAAAGGGAGGAGAGATTATTCCAAAAATTGTGGGGGTTGATTTTACCCAACGCAGTCCAGACTCAAACCCCACCCAGTATATTGCCTATTGCCCTGAATGCGGAACGGAACTGATCCGAAAAGAGGGTGAAGCCCAACATTTTTGCCCCAATGATGTAGGTTGCCCGCCGCAGATAACCGGCAGGATCCAACATTTTATTTCGCGAAAAGCCATGGATATTGAAGGTTTGGGGGGAGAAACCGTGGAATTATTGTTTAAAGAGGGTTTGATTCAGAACTATGCAGACCTTTACACGTTGACCAAAGAACAAATTCTACCATTGGAACGAATGGCGGATAAATCTGCTGAAAATTTGGTGAATGGAGTGCAGGCTTCAAAAACCATTCCGTTTGAACGTGTCCTTTTTGCTTTAGGAATTAGATATGTTGGAGAAACCGTGGCCAAAAAATTGGCAAAGGCATTCAAGGATATTGATGCTTTGATGACTGCTTCGTACGAAGAGCTTGTGGCTGTGGATGAAATTGGAGATAGGATAGCGGAAAGTGTACTCGATTTTTTCTCGGAACCTGCAAATGTTGAGGTGGTAGATCGATTAAAATCTTACGGTCTTCAGTTTTCGTTGTCCGAGGAGCAATTGGAAAATCAAACAGAGCTGCTAAAGGGGCAGACATTCGTTGTTTCTGGAGTATTCGAGACGATTAGCCGAAACGATTTAAAGAAGATGATAGAGGATAACGGAGGAAAAGTCTCTTCTTCCATTTCTTCAAAAACCAGTTTTTTGGTCGCAGGCGATAAAATGGGTCCCAGTAAACGGACCAAAGCGGAAACCTTAGGTGTGCCCATTATATCGGAACAGGAATTTTTGCAAAAATTGGAAGTATGAGGCCAAAGACTTTTAAGCAATTTGCATCTAGCTTAGATTTGGATGTGCCGCCAAACGATTGGCCCGAAGCTTTACAATCTTTATGGTTCGACGCCAAGGGAGATTGGGAAGCGTCCCATAATATAGCCCAAGACCTCCCTACGACCATGGGTAGTTGGATCCATGCCTACTTGCACCGTAAGGAAGGGGATAAGTGGAATGCCGGATATTGGTACGATAGGGCAGGCCGTTCTTTTCCAAATTATAGTTTGGAGGATGAACTGGTCGTTTTGGTCGAGGCCAATTTATAATCTTAAATTATCTTCCGATTATTTTGTTTGTTACTAATGTTATTTTGACTTAAATACAAATATCCATTAAGCGAACATTTACCTCCAACAATTGAAAACCATAATCTATCAATTCATATGGGGCATTGGTAAACTTACCCCCAAACGATTTAATTCAATTTATGATATTGTCCCAGAATAAAAACATATATCATGAATTTAAGAAATCTAAACCTCCTATTGCTCTTATGTATTTGTATAATCTTATCGTGTGAGAAAAGCCAACCCGATTCTGTCTATATTAACGGCGCCCCTGTAGTGAGTGATGAAGAATTTAGTGTCTTGGAAAGTATTAGTAGTGGTGAACTTATTGGAACAGTGACGGCATCTGATCCAGATGGGGAAAAACTGTCTTTTTCCATAACTGCAGATGAAAGTTCTTTGTTCGATATCAACGCAAAAGGAGAAATTAGATTAAAGGCCGGAGCGGAACTGGACTATGAATCATCCTCTGAACATTTGATTACAGTAAATGTTAGGGATAAGACTGTTGGTCGAAATTCTTTGGTTAAAATTAAGGTTGAGAATGTAATAGAAAGCATGTTCGAGTTACCGGAGTCTTTTATTACCACATGGACTGTAAGAGAGGAAGCCAAGTCCATTACTATTGGTACGGACCAAAATTTTGAATATAGTTACGTTGTAGATTGGGGAGATGGAACTATAGAAGAGTTAGTTGAACAAAACCCCACACATGAATATGCCAGTGCTGGAGAGTATCAAGTAGCTATTCAAGGGCAGTTTCCTGCAATAAACATGCACAATTCAGACGAGACTTCAAGGGCTAGTTTGTCAAATATCAATCAATGGGGAAAGATACAATGGAGAACCATGGAAAGGGCATTTATGGAATGTGTGATAATGATGATAACTGCTGAAGATGCACCAGATTTATCAATGGTCAAGTCTTTAGCGTACATGTTTGCACATGCGGAATCTGTCAATGCGGATCTATCAAGTTGGGATGTGTCCCAAATAACAGATATGGCCTATATGTTTGCCAATACAACTGATTTTAATGGAGATTTGACCGCATGGGATGTAAGCAATGTAACGGATATGACCGGTGTTTTTGATGAAGCAGACGCATTTGATAAAAACTTAGGCAATTGGAAATTGACTTCGGTCGTCAGCATGGCCAATATGTTAAATAACTGTGGAATGTCAATAGACAATTTTAGTAATACCTTGTCGGGATGGTATAATTATGTAAAAGATGGTAATGGTCCAAACTCTATTCATCTAGGTGCTAAAAATATGGTTTCTTGTGGAATCGAGGCGTATATGGCTGCCATCTCTCTGGAAGAAAATTATAATTGGACTATTGAGGATGCGAATTTTAAAGAGAGCTGTAATTAGTTAAAATCGAATGCAAGTATTTAGTTCATTCTAACTAGATGAATACCAAAACATTTCTCATATAACTCACTCATTTTTTGCAGTTTACTTTCAATACATTTTTATGAGCTTCAAACCTATCAGAGCATTGTGATTAAATGATACAAAATTTTAGAAATTATAACAATAATAAAATGAAAATTAAACAAATAGGGATAGCAGTATTTGCTTTTTTAGCAATAATATCGTGTAGTGAAGATGATGCCAATAAGGAAATCAATAGCGTGCCCAAGTTTATAGATCAAGAGCTCACGGTAAAAGAAAATCATCCTTCAGGGCAAATTATAGGTGAACTTGAGGCTTCGGATGTTGAAAATGCCCCACTGACGTATAGCATTTTCAAGAACGATAATAACCTGTTTGAGGTAGAACCTACAGGAGAGTTAGTATTGGCAGAAGGGAAAAGTCTTGATTTTGAAACCTTGGAGTCACATCAGATTATCGTAACGGTCAGCGACGGGTATAGACAAACTGATGCAAAAGTAACTATCCATGTGGAGAATGTAATAGATACTAAGATTGAAGAGTTGTCCTCATTTGTAACCACATGGAAGACAACGGAGCCAAATCAATCTATTACGATTGGGACTCACCCTGCATATAATTACAGTTATTCGATTGATTGGGGGGATGGAACAACAGAGGAGCAAATCACGACCCAAAATCCAATCCATGAATATGAAGAAGCGGGTAGCTATACGGTAATAATACAAGGTGGTTTCCCATCAATTCAAATGGAAAACTCCAATCTTTTTTCCCAAAATGCATTAGTGGCACTGGACAAATGGGGAACCACAAAGTGGCAACATCTAAAAAAAGCTTTTAAAGGTTGTTCTAATTTAATTTATCGAGCACAAGATGCTCCTGATCTTTCATCTATTACAAGCCTTGATTATATGTTCGCGGAGACAAAGTCTTTTAATGCAGATCTCAATAATTGGGAAATGAACAACATTAGCTCTGTTTCAGGCATGTTCGCAAACAGCGAAAACTTTAACGGTGAAATTGACCAATGGGATGTGGGAAAAGTCGTTGATATGTCATATTTATTTAACAATGCTAAGTCTTTCAATGGAGATTTAAGTGAGTGGAATGTAGAAAATGTAGAAAATATGGAATTCATGTTTAATTCAGCAACCTCATTCAATGCAAATTTGGAAGAATGGGAAGTGGGCAATGTAACTAATATGACAGCCATGTTTTCCAATGCGGATAATTTCAATGCCAATATTAGCGGATGGAATGTAAGCAATGTAGAGTCTATGTTTGGGATGTTTACTGACGCAGAATCTTTTGATCAAAATCTTGGGGGTTGGAGCATAAAAAGTATTGCAAATTTGAAAGCAATGCTTGCTAACTCTGGTATGTCCAGAGCAAATTATGAGAATACTTTGTTGGGATGGTCGCAATTGGCAGATGATTTGGACGCTTTGGATGGATTTACGTTTGGAGTGAACAACTTGGAATATTGTAGTGAAGAAGCTGTTTTGGCACGCAATAACTTAATGGTTAATCACGGCTGGGAATTTATTGGTGACCTTGAACAGTGTAATTAATTTTTTATAGTAACAATAATTAGTTTAGTTTTTTAATTCGCCACCAAAAAGTTGTAAAAGGCTTTTTGGTGGTTTTCTTTTTAAGCTGTTGAAACGGAAAGCATTTTCAAATTTACTTAATCAATCAAATGGTCCATACATCCAACAATCCAAAATATCGATTGCTTTCAGGATTTAAAATCATATAAACTTCAATCAACAAAATAATCCCAGGAAAGTATTGCATGTTGCCCCAAACCAGAAGCACTAAAATTAAACCCTAATACTCACTCCCTTGGCAGAGGCTTTACTATCGGCATCAAAATAAAAATCGATTCGCCCTACATTGATACCGTAGCAGCCCACTTGGTTCACCAGTACTGAATTGCCGTTTTGGTTGATACGCACATCGGGCTGGTCCAAAAAGGTGTGGGTATGCCCACCAATGATAAGGTCGGTGTGGTACGTTTGCTGTGCCAATCGAGTATCGCACGGTCTATCCGGTTCTTTGTAGTCATAACCCAAATGAGAGAGGCAAACGATCAAATCACATTGTTCCTCCTCTTTGAGTTTTTTTTCCATGTCCAAGGCGATATCAAAAGGATCCAGATATTGGGTTTCCTTGTACAGTTTTTTGGTTACCAGACCATCTAACTCTATCCCGAGTCCGTAAACACCTATTTTTATGCCATCCACAGTATAAATTTTGTAAGGCTTCACGTAACCATCCATTACGGTATTGGAAAAGTCGTAATTGGCCGAGATCATTTCAAAGGAGGCATTGGGCATTTGGGCCAATAAGCCATCAATTCCATTATCAAAATCATGATTCCCCACCGTGGCGGCATCATAGTTAAGGGCGCTCATTAGTTTAAACTCCAATTCACCACCATAAAAGTTAAAATAGGGAGTACCTTGAAAAATATCCCCGGCATCAAACAACAGCGTGTTCGGATTTTCGTTGCGAATTTGTTCCACTAAGGTGGCCCTGCGGGCCACTCCGCCCAAATTAGGATATTTGGAATGGGAATTGGGAAAAGAATCGATATGGCTGTGCACATCGTTGGTGTGCAAAATCGTGATATGCTTTTTGCCCAGGTTGGTGCATGAGGCCAAGCTAAGGCCGCCAAGCCCCACCAATGTGGAGGCAGCGGTGGTATTGGTTATAAAATCTCTTCTTTTCATTTAATCCAATTGTTTTATGCGGTCGTCTACTTCAGATTTTAGGGTATCCACTTTTTTTAGGTGGTCGATGATGGCATTGCGCAGAAGATAATCGATTTCTGTTGTGGAAACGATTTCGTCGAAAAAGCCAACGCTTGGACCTCCATTTACCAAGTAATCGGAGGTGGCCACGTAGTAATTTCGACTTTCATCAAAAGGTTGCCCTTTAATATTTACGGACTCCAAGGAACGGTTTTTGTCCGTTAAAATCTGTAATCGCGAAACGGGGTGGGGTCTCGAAGATTTGGCTACAAAATCAATAAGTTTCCTAGCGGCCGAACCGCTCAGTTCTACCACCACGATATAGTTTTCAAAAGGCATTACTTCATATGCGTTTCTTGCACTTACGCTGCCCTGCGAGATTATGGAGCGAACACCACCGGCGTTCAGTACAACAAAATCCAGTTCTTTTCCGGTTCTGGAATTAAATATGGGCGCAGTTTCTTCAAAAACGATATCCGCCATTAGGTTGCCCATGGATGTGTTGCGTTTCCCATCGTTCAATAAAAGAGGTTGGGGGGCGTAGGCCAATGTACTGTCCAGTACTTCATTTATCCTACTTCGGAAAGGAGCAATATACTTTTCAATGGAGTCGTTTCCGGTAAAGGTGGTGTCCACAGGAATCTGCTTTCCCTTGATTTCTGTTAGTTGGACAGCATCATTTTTGCATGAAACCACAATAACCAATGTTATAAATATAACAAAGTGTTTAATTTTTAAAATCTTCACAAGCGTATCTTTGTTAAGTCGTCTTGGTATAATATTTACCTTTGTAAAAATCATCAAAAATATGTTTTTGAAAGGACTCCAAGACAAATTTAAAGTTAAATCCGGGCTAAAATATTTAAAGGAGGAAATGGAAAAACCTCCTAAGTCCGTGACCAGGGAGAAGGGAGTTGCCAGCATTGGCTGTATAGTGGATGTAGACAATTTCTCCAAAGCGGAGGTCTTTTATGAACTGATCGAAGAGTTTTCGTTAAGGCCCAATGCCATTAAGATCATAGGCTATAAAAGTGAGTACGATAAAAACTCGCCCTACGCCATTCAGATGTTTTCAGACAAGGATCTTGGCTGGAAAGGGCAAATAGAAAATGGCTATGTTCTTGAGTTTTTGGGACGGGAGTACGATATCCTTATCAATTATTACGAAAGAGATAGTTTAATGATGAAGCTGTTGTCCGTTAAAACACCTGCCCGGCTAAAGGTCGGTCTCGCTGCCCAAGACCCCAAGGTCAACGATTTGATTTTAAATACACCCTTGAACGATTTTGAATTGTTCAAGAGCGAATTAAAAAAGTATTTAAAGGTCTTAAAAGAAATTTAATAAAATGGAGCAGTTTGTTGGAACAGGTGTGGCCTTGGTCACTCCTTTCAAAGATGATTTTTCGGTGGATGCAAATGCACTGGCAAAAATTGTTGAATACAATATTCAGGGCGGCACGGATTATTTGGTGGTATTGGGCACAACGGCCGAAACGGCCACACTTTCCCCGGCCGATAAACAATTGGTGGTCGATGTTGTAGTACGGACCAACGCGGGTAGACTGCCGTTGGTTTTGGGTGTTGGCGGGAACAATACGATGGCTGTGGTCAAAGATCTGCAAATGTTAGATCTTTCCGATTTTGATGCGATCTTATCTGTTTCGCCCTATTACAACAAACCAACACAGGAAGGGATTTATCAACACTTTAAAAAGATTGCCAGCACATCGCCCGTTCCAATAATCCTCTATAATGTACCCTCGAGGACAGGAAGCAACATGTTGCCCGAGACAACGTTGAGATTGGCAAAGGATTTTCCCAACATTGTGGCCATAAAAGAAGCATGCGGGGAAATGGCTCAGATAGATAAGATCATTCAGCAAAAACCAGAGGGATTTTTGGTGATTTCCGGAGACGATTCCACGGCTTTACCTACCGTTCTGGCAGGTGGGTCCGGTGTGATTTCCGTTTTGGGTCAAGGTTTGCCCTCCCTTTTTTCTGAAATGATACAATTGGGATTGGATGGTAGCGCCAAGAAAGCATTCCAAATCCATCATACATTATCTCCGTTGATGGGTCAGATTTTTGAAGAAGGAAACCCGGCAGGAATCAAAAGTATCTTCGAACATAAGGGAATCTGCACAGCCGCTGTTAGGTTGCCATTGGTCGAAGCCTCCCAAAACCTTAAGGAGAAAATCAACAATTCATTGAAAAAACTGGACAAGGCCGCTGTTTAAAAATAGTTAAATGTTGCACAAATTGTTGTGTGTTGGCCAATGTACCCTTTACATTTGAGAGGTAAAATTCATTTTTTATATCCATTCAATATCACTAATTTTGCAAAATGTTTTTGAAAATGAGGTCAATACTTCTCTTCTGTTTAGTAGCAGTTTTTCTCGTATCCTGCAGCGAGTACCAAAAGGTACTTAAGGAAACCGATGTAAAGGCCAAGTACGATATGGCCGAAAAACTTTATAACGAAGGTGATTATAAAAGAGCGGTGCGTCTGTTCGAACAGATAGCGCCAAAGTATGTGGGCAAACCACAAGGGGAGAGGGTTATGTTTTTCTTTGCGGATTCTTATTTCAAGAACAAGGATTATTATTTGGCCGGATACCAGTTCGAACGTTTTGTAAAGTCGTATCCACGTAGCGATAAAATCCAAGAAGCCAGTTTCTTGGGCGCAAAAAGCTATTATATGCTTTCCCCGAGGTATTCGCTGGATCAGTCGGAAACAGATAAGGCATTGGCAAAACTCCAGACATTCATCAATAATTATTCGGAATCGGAGTATTTTGAGGAAGCCAATACAATGGCCAAGGAGTTAACGGCGAAAAAAGAAAAGAAACAAATTGAGATTGCCAAGCAGTTCAATAAACTGGGAGAATTTAACTTGCCGATTTTGGTTTCCGCTATCACCGCATTCGACAATTTTATCACAGATAATCCAGGTTCCATTTACAGGGAAGAAGCGCTATACTACAGGATAGAAGCTTCCACCCTGTTGGCATTGAACAGTACGGAGGATAAGAAAAAGGAGCGCTTGGAAGACGCGCTCAGTTCCTATAAAAATTTAATGCGTTATTTTCCAGAAACGCAGTTTAAGAAAGAAGCTGATAAGCTCGCGGAAACAGTTCGAGAAGAATTGAGCGCTTATCAAAATACCACATTGTCCAAATAAAAATTAGTTTTTAAACCACTGCACATGCAAGATTTGAAAAACACCAAGGCACCGGTTTCCACTGTTACTCTTAACAAAAACGAGTTCGACGCAAAGACCGAAAATGTTTATGAAGCCATTTCGATTGTGGCAAAAAGAGCCGTTCAGATCAACTCCGATATTAAAAAAGAGTTGTTGGAAAAGCTAGAGGAATTTGCCACGTACAGCGATAGCTTGGAAGAGGTATTCGAAAACAAGGAGCAAATAGAGGTTTCCAAGTTTTACGAGAAACTGCCTAAACCACATGCGCTTGCCGTACAAGAGTGGTTGGAAGATAAAATCTACCATAGAAACACAGAGAAAGACTCTTAAGTAATGCTGGGCGGTAAAAATATCCTTTTGGGAATTTCCGGGGGAATTGCCGCGTACAAAACCACATTTCTGGTAAGGTTACTGATCAAAGCTGGTGCACAGGTCAAAGTTGTTATGACCCAGAGCGCCAGCTCTTTTGTTTCTCCACTTACGCTTTCCACTCTTTCCAAAAATCCGGTCTTGCTCGATTTTATAAATGAGGAAGACGGGAGTCTGTCATGGAACAACCACGTGGAACTTGGCCTTTGGGCGGATATCATGATCATAGCCCCGGCCACGGCCAATACCCTTTCCAAAATGGCCAATGGAACCTGCGACAACCTGTTGTTGGCCACATATTTGTCAGCTAAATGTCCGGTATATTTTGCACCGGCGATGGATTTGGATATGTACAAGCACCCTTCTACCGAGGCTTCTATAAAAAAACTGGAATCCTATGGAAACAGTTTGATTCCTGCCGAGTCTGGCGAACTTGCCAGTGGTTTGCATGGCGAGGGCCGAATGGCAGAACCTGAAAATATAATTTCTTTTGTTCAAAATGATTTAAGCAAAGGACTTCCTTTGTCTGGCAAGCAAGTATTGATTACCGCAGGACCAACACACGAGGCAATCGACCCTGTTCGCTTTTTGGGCAATCGTTCTACTGGCACCATGGGTTTTGAATTGGCCAAGAAAGCGGCCGACTTGGGGGCAAATGTAATTTTAGTGTCAGGTCCAACGCATTTGAACGTAAATCATAATAATATCCAATTGATTCGGGTGGCCTCTGCACAAAATATGTACGAAGCCTGTCACGAACACTATGGGGATGCCGACATTGCTATATGTGCTGCCGCGGTGGCAGATTATCGTCCTAAGTCCATTGCTTCCGAAAAATTGAAGAAGAAGGACGACGATTTAAATATTGAACTGGAACGTACACCGGATATTTTAATGTCGCTTGGTGAGATCAAAAAGAATCAATTCTTGGTAGGTTTTGCCTTGGAGACCCAAAATGAGCTTGAAAATGCCAAAAACAAACTCAAAAGAAAGAATTTGGACGGCATTGTGCTAAATTCATTAAAAGACGATGGCGCGGGATTTGGGGGGCACACGAATAAAATTACCTTTATAGATAAGAATTCGGGGATAAAAACGTTTGATTTGAAAACGAAGCCCGAAGTGGCTTCCGATATTTGGGAAGAAATCATCTCCAGAATCCATGCGTAACATACTTTTTGTCATTTTTCTTTTGTTTGCTGTCTTAAGGACCTATGCACAGGAACTCAATTGTCAGGTCACTGTAAACTCGGACCAAGTAGGGCAGACCAATCAGCAGATATTCAGGACACTGGAGCGTTCGCTCAACGATTTTGTGAATAAGACCAAATGGACCAATAGGGTGTACAGGGAAAACGAACGGGTCAATGCCCGTATGTTCATCACGGTTACCCAATACGAATCGGACCGTTTCGAGGCCAATATCCAAATACAGTCCACCAGACCGGTGTTCAATACATCTTACGAAAGCCCTGTTTTTAATTACAAGGACAATGCCTTTAATTTTCAATATCAGGAATTTCAGCCTTTGGTATACAACCCAAACTCATTCGATTCCAATTTGGTTGCGGTAATTTCGTATTATGTTTATGTTATGTTGGGTTTGGATGCCGATACCTTTTCTTTGGAAGGGGGCAACGATTTTTATCGTAGGGCGCAGAATATCGTAACTCAGGCACAAAGTTCCAGTTATAGTGGATGGAGTCAAGAAACCGGGGATAGGAGCCGTTTTGAGCTTGTGGACAATCTTTTGAGCAATTCTTTCAGGGAGTATCGGATTGCCATGTACAATTACCACAGAAAAGGACTCGATATTTTGGCGGACAATAACAGTACGGGAAAACAAATCATTATGGGGAGCCTTCGCCTGTTCGAAACATTGATCAGTAGAAGACCGAACGCATTTTTGATTCAAACCTTTTTCGATGCCAAATCCGAGGAAATTCAAAACATCTTTTCCGATGGCCCCAAGGTGGACGTTGTAAAACTTAAAGAAACCTTGAACAAGGTGGCCCCATTTTACTCCAGCACTTGGAATGAGATAAAATACTAGGGCAGTTCTATAAAGAGGATTATCTTTACGGATAAATTCTTCAATATTGTTAGCAAATCTTTCCATTCAAAATTATGCGCTCATCGATGATGTAAGTGTGTCATTTTTCGACGGTTTTACAACAATTACCGGGGAGACCGGAGCAGGAAAATCCATACTGTTGGGAGGTTTGTCCCTAGTTTTGGGAAAACGAGCCGACTTATCCTCTCTAAAAAGCAAGGACCAAAAATGTGTGATCGAAGCTGAATTCGATATATCCAAATACCAGCTTAAATCATTTTTTGAGGAAAATGACCTTGATTATGAGGAAACCACTATCCTGCGCAGGGAAATATTGCCCAGTGGCAAATCCAGGGCGTTTGTAAACGATTCCCCTGTTACCCTTGATGTAATGCGATCGTTGGGCGATCAATTGGTAGATGTACATTCCCAGCACCAGACCATGCGGCTTACCGATAACGATTTTCAGATGAAGGTGCTCGATGCCCTTGCAAACAATGCAGAATATCTTTCTAATTATGCCAAGTCCTTGGATGAGCTGAAAAAGGTGTCGAAAGAACTCCAAAAATTAGTGGATTTCCAGTCCGAGGCTGATAAAGAGCAGGATTACAATACCTTTTTGTTGAAAGAGCTTGAGGATGCCAAGTTAAAGGAAGGCATGCAGGAAGAACTGGAGGAGGAATATGAGCAACTGAACAATGTGGAACAGATTATGGAGCAATTGTCCGCAGGGCATCAGTTGTTGAACGATGAACAATTAGGGGTCGTCGGGCGCCTAACTGACCTAAAACGGGCATTCCAAGGCTTAGTGGATTTTGGAACTGACTATAAAACATTGTATGATAGAATTCAATCCGTTCTGATCGAGACCGATGATATTTCTTCGGAACTGGAACGATTAAAAGATGGAGTGGAGGCCGATCCGGAACGGTTGGAAGTGGTTAACGGTCAATTGCAAAAATTATACGATCTTCAGAAAAAACACCATACCGATTCGGTAACGGATTTAATCGAAATTCGCGAGGAACTGGCCAAAAAGGTCGAGACCGTGGCCAATATCGAAGATAGTATAGGACAAAAACGAGAAGAGGTAAATATGCTCACGCAAAAAACGGATGCTTGGGCAAAAAAAATAAGTGAAGGCAGAAAAGCTGTAATTCCAAAATTGAACGAAAGGCTGCAAAAAAACCTGGCATCGCTCGGCATGCCGTCCGCTACATTTAAAATTGAGGTAAACTATTCTAAATCATTTAAAACCAACGGAAAAGATGATTTGGTATTTTTGTTTTCAGCTAATAAAGGTTCCAATTATGGAGAGTTGAAAAAGGTAGCTTCGGGAGGGGAAATGTCCCGAATTATGTTGACGATAAAATCCATTTTGGCGGAATATGAGAGTTTGCCGACCATGATGTTTGATGAAATAGATACGGGCGTCTCAGGTGAAATATCCAACCGTATGGGGGAAATTATGCAACAAATGAGTAGTACTATGCAGGTGTTCTCTATTACGCACTTGCCGCAGGTAGCATCTAAAGGAAGCTATCAATTTAAAGTTTACAAACAAGAAAGCTCGGAAGGTACAAGTACGCACATTAAACAATTGAGCAAGGATGAGCGTATCCAAGAATTGGCAGAGATGTTGGGGGGCAAGTCCTTATCCGAATCCGCCTTGGCACACGCCAGGGAGCTGCTGCAGTAAAACCATGGGATTTATAGAAATTTCACTATCAAAATTGTTGATCACTACCTTGTATTTAGCTCAGTGCCTTATTAAAAAAAGCATCTGAAGATGTAATATGTACAAACAAGTTGAGTATAACTGGAATCTATATACTTGTGCGGGATTAACATTCAATTAGTTTAAATATCTTTGTCGAACAATTAACAATCGCAAAAAATTATGGCATACAATCTTTTAAAAGGTAAAAAAGGAATCATTTTTGGGGCTTTGGATTCGAATTCCATTGCTTGGAAAACCGCAGAACGCGTTCATGAAGAAGGAGGTGAGTTTGTTTTGACCAATGCACCCATTGCCATGCGAATGGGACAAATAAACGAATTGGCAGAAAAGACCAACTCTCAGATTGTTCCTGCAGATGCCACCAACGAGGAAGATTTGAAAAATCTCGTTGAGCAGTCCATGGAAATTTTGGGCGGAAAACTGGATTTTGTGCTACATTCCATCGGAATGTCCGTAAACGTTCGAAAAGGAAGACATTACACGGACGAGAACTATAGCTTTACCGAAAAGGGTTGGGATGTGTCCGCATTGTCTTTTCACAAAGTAATGCAATCGCTATACAAAGCTGAGGCCATGAACGAGTGGGGGAGTATTGTTGCCTTGACCTATATGGCGGCTCAAAGAACATTTCCGGACTATAACGATATGGCCGATAACAAGGCGTACTTGGAGTCGGTTGCAAGAAGTTTTGGATACTTTTTTGGAAAAGAACACAAAGTAAGGGTGAATACCATTTCGCAATCACCGACACCCACTACGGCAGGACAAGGGGTTAAAGGCTTTGATGGATTTATCAACTATGCGGAGAAAATGTCACCCTTGGGCAACGCATCAGCAGACGATTGTGCAAATTATACGGTATCTCTTTTCTCTGATCTTACCAAAAAGGTTACCATGCAGAACCTATTCCATGATGGTGGATTCTCCAATACAGGTGTAAGCCAAGAGGTGATCGATGAATTTTCAAAGTAAGATTACATTCCAATAAATCAAGATCAATTCGAGCGTAGCCCAAATATTTGTCAAACCAGGCAATGAAATTTTGGATTACGCTCGTACTGATGTTTCGCCACAGAACCTCGCTTTTTGATGAACACATTTTTTTCCATAATAGTTCCGGTTTACAATAGGCCCGAAGAGGTTCGTGAGCTATTGGAAAGCTTGCAATCGCAGAATTATGCCGAGGATTTTGAAGTGGTTATTGTGGAGGACGGATCTGCCGATAGTTCTGAGCAAATTGTAAACTCTTTTCGGGAAAACCTTCAGATTTCCTATTATTTCAAAGAAAATTCCGGGCCTGGCGACTCCAGAAACTACGGAATGGAACGCGCAAAAGGGAATTACTTTATAGTTTTGGATTCGGATTGTATTCTCCCCAAACAATATTTGTCCGAGGTCGATAAAGAACTTAAAAAAGAGTTTGTCCATTGTTTTGGCGGTCCTGATGCCGCCGACACTTCTTTTACTACAATTCAGAAGGCCATCAATTATGTAATGACCTCTTTTTTGACCACAGGAGGTATTCGCGGGGGGAAAAAAGCACTAGGCAAATTTCAGCCCCGTAGCTTTAACATGGGCATTTCCCGAGAAGCTTTCGAAAAG
>Ga0160419_100865_pt1 | contig 15677 bp, 9 predicted proteins | sample CelAP2metagpilot_2_FD_108196 | JGI IMG/M metagenome (GOLD analysis project Ga0160419, IMG submission 108196) | Phycosphere-associated microbial communities from Cellana algal ponds in Kailua-Kona, Hawaii, USA - Cellana AP2-4-25 metagenome pilot ... | reverse complement strand
CATATTTAATTCCGTTTTCCTCTCGGATATCTTGATGTTGTTGGTTGTAATTTTCATGTGCTTCCATAATTCTAATTCCTGCAAAGCCTAAATCATTAAAAGGTCTGTGATGACCACCACGACCAAAACGGTCTAATCTGTAAACCATCATAGGATTCATTTCTGGCATATATGTCTTTACTGTTTTGTGAACATATCTAGCTAATTGTCTAGATATACCATCAACTTCACCACCATAAAAGCGTCTAAGTTGTCTTTCTCTTTCTGTTTCGTTTGCAGGAACAGGTTCAGAAAAAATTCTAAAGGTACGATTGTCTATTACGCCATCAACTCCTTTAATATTTCCAATCATGTCATTGTTAAGAATACCAATAATATCCCAATTGTTTTCTTTAGCATATTTAGCTAAACCACTACCTCCAAAAAGACCTTGTTCTTCACCAGAAAGACCTACATAAACTATACTACTTTCAAATTGATAATTAGATAGGACTCTTGCAGCTTCAATGGTTCCTGCCATACCAGATGCATTATCATTTGCTCCAGGAGCGTCTGTGGTAAAGTCCATAGTATCACTAGCTCTAGAGTCTATGTCTCCACTCATTATAATGTATCTGTTTGGGTATTTTGTGCCTTTTTGAATAGCAACAACATTAACAACCCAAGCATCATGTGGTACACGATTATTACCTTCTTTAGTTACAAAATCTTTTTGATAAAAAACATCAAGACAGTTATTACAGTTTTTAGAAATTGATTCAAATTCAGATTTTATCCAACGTCTTGCGGCACCAATTCCTCTAGTATCAGAAATAGTATCACTAAACGTATTTCTTGTTCCAAAACTTACTAATGTTTGTATATCTTTTTCTATTCTTTTTGCTGAAACAGAATCGATAATATCATAAATCATTTGGCTGGTTTGTCCTAACGAAATGTAAGCAAAGAATAATAGTGGGAGAATGATTAGTCTTTTCATTTTTCTAATTTTTCTCTAAAATACTAAAATAAAAAAGCTGATTCAAATACTTGAATCAGCCTTTTCGAAATTAAAACTAAAACTCACTTAAATTCTTAAAAGCAGTATTTATTCTCTGCTTTTATTTTTTCGGCAATCTCATTGCGTAAGTCAACAATATCTGGATAGTTTTGGTACTTAGTAAAACGCTTAAGTCCCATTAACATCATACGTTGTTCATCACCTTCAGCAAAAGAAATAATGCTTTCTTTTCCTTTTTTCTCTATAGTTTCTACAGCGTGATATAAGTATAATTTAGACATTGCGATTTGCGCAGATTGTGCGTCTTCACCAAAACGTTTTGCGTTTTTCTCAGTACGTAAAATTGCAGATTCTGCCATGTAGATTTCAATTAAAATATCTGCAGCAGCAACTAGTAATTGTTGATGCTCTTCTAAATCTGGTCCAAATTTTTGCACCGCAGCACCAGCAACCATTAAGAAGGTTTTCTTAAGTTTTGCAATCATTTCTTTTTCTTCAGAAAATAGCTCAGAATAATCTGGTGTATCAAAAGATGGAATACCCATTAATTCTTCTTGAACTTTCATTGCAGGACCTAATAAATCTACGTGACCTTTCATTGCTTTTTTAACCAACATACCTACAGAAAGCATACGGTTAATTTCGTTTGTTCCTTCGTAGATACGTGCAATACGTGCGTCTCTCCAAGCAGCTTCCATTGGTGTTTCTTCAGAGAATCCCATTCCTCCGAAAATTTGGATACCTTCATCTGCACAGTTTTGTACGTCTTCTGATACTGCTACTTTTAAAATAGAACACTCGATAGCGTATTCTTCAACACCTTTAAGTTCTGCTTCTTGGTGAGAATTACCTGCTTCAACACGTAAAGCAATACGGTCTTCGATGTTTTTAGAAGCTCTGTAAGTTGCAGATTCTCCTACGTAGGTATTAGTTGCCATTTCGGCTAACTTAATTTTTATAGCACCAAAATCTGCGATAGGTGTTTTAAACTGTTTACGCTCGTTTGCATATTGAACAGCAGTAGTTGTGATACGTCTTTGTGAATCTAGACAAGCAGCTGCTAATTTTATACGACCAACGTTTAAGGCATTCATCGCAATTTTAAAACCTTCGCCACGACCAGCTAGCATATTTTCTACAGGAACTTCAGTATCGTTAAAGAATACTTGGCGCGTAGAACTTGCGCGGATACCTAATTTATGCTCTTCTTCACCTAAAGTGATTCCGTTTGGATTGTTTTTATCGTATTCTACAATAAAACCAGTAATGTTTTTATCGTCTTCAATTCTAGCAAAAACAATCATTAAGTTACAGAAACCAGCGTTAGAAATCCACATTTTCTGTCCGTTGATTTTGTATGTTTTTCCGTCTGCAGAAAGCTCAGCAGTAGTTTTTCCAGAATTAGCATCCGATCCAGCACCAGGTTCTGTTAAACAATACGCACCAAACCATTCGCCAGAAGCTAATTTTGGAACATATTTTTGTTTTTGTTCTTCGGTACCATAAAGTGTAATTGGCATTGTACCAATACCTGTATGTGCACCAAAAGCAGTACTAAAAGATCCTGTACCAGAAGAAATATAGTCACAAGTTAATACCGTAGATACAAATCCCATTCCCATTCCGCCATAAGCTTCAGGAACAGCAACACTTAAAAAGCCCATATCTCCAGCTTTACGCATTACTTCTTCTGTTAGAGCGAAGTCTTTAGCTTCAAAACGAGGTTTGTTAGGAATGATTTCTCGGTCATTAAATTCCATAACCGATTCTTTCATCATTTGTTGTTCTTCTGAAAAATCTTCAGGTGTGAAAATATCTTCACAGTTTGTTTCTTTTACTAAGAATTGACCGCCACGTAGGATGTCTTTTTCTGTTTCTGCCATATTTTTTGATTTAGAAAAGAGAAAATAGAGTTTAGAAAATAGATTATGTGTTTAATCCGTTTTGAAAACCCATAGTCATTCTTTGAAATTCTTCTATTTTTTCTTCGAGTTTTGTTAATGTTTGTTCGTTTATATATTTTCTATGTAAAGCAATTAAAAGCTGTGTGCCTAGTTCAAAAGAAGAGCCTAATGAAATATCAATGTAGTTACTGAAAGATTTGTTTGTTCTTGCAGAACCTTCAGCAATATTACTTGGTATTGAAACCGAGCATCTACTTAATTGAGATGATAAATCATAACGCTCATGATTAGGAAATTCTAAAAGTAAATCTGAAATATCATTTGCTATTTCTAAACCTAATTTCCAAATTTTTAGGTTTTTATAGTTATGTCTTTTTTTAGAATTCACTAGTCTATTTTCTTTTGTCTTTATTCTTTGTTCTTAAGAAAGAAATTCAAAAATTCCACAAGCACCTTGACCAGTTCCAACGCACATGGTTACAGCACCATATTTACCTTTCATGTTGCGTTTACGCATTTCGTCAAATAATTGTACTGATAGTTTTGCACCTGTACATCCTAACGGGTGACCTAATGCAATTGCGCCACCATTAACGTTTACAATGTCTGGATTTAGTCCTAATTCTCTAATTACTGCAATTGATTGAGAAGCAAAAGCTTCGTTTAATTCAATTAACTCTAAATCAGATTGTTTTAATCCTGCTAAGTCTAATGCTTTCGGGATTGCTTTTACTGGTCCAATTCCCATAATTCTTGGTTCTACACCAGCAGCAGCATAATTAACTAGTCTTGCGATAGGTTCAAGGTTTAATTCTTTTACCATCTCTTCACTCATGACCATGACAAATGCAGCACCATCACTCATTTGAGATGAGTTACCTGCGGTTACACTTCCGCCTTGAGCGAAAACAGGACGTAATTTAGCTAAAGCTTCTTTATTTGTTCCTTTTCTAGGTCCTTCGTCTTTATTTACAGTATATGTTTTTGTTGCTTTTTTACCATTATCGTTTATGTAAGTTTCTTCAACTTCAATAGGAACGATTTGGTCTTGAAAGCGATCTTCAGCTAAAGCTTTTAGGGCTTTCATATGTGAATTGTAAGCAAATTCATCTTGGTCTTCACGAGACACTTTAAATTGGTTAGCAACCGCTTCTGCAGTGTTACCCATTCCCCAATAATAATCTTCGTGACCAGCTTTTACAGTATCGTAATTAAGTTCTGGTTTAAAACCTGTCATTGGTACGCTACTCATACTTTCTGATCCACCAGCAATAATACAATCTGCCATTCCTGCTTGGATTTTTGCAGTTGCAATACCAATAGTTTCTATTCCTGAAGAACAAAAACGGTTAACCGTTACACCAGGAACATCTACACTGTTTAATCCGATTAATGAGATAAAACGTGCCATATTTAACCCTTGAGATCCTTCTGGCATAGCGTTACCAACTATAACATCGTCAATACGTTTTACGTCAAGATTTGGTAATTCTTTCATCATGTGCTGAATCACTTCTGCACCTAACTCGTCTGCTCTTTTAAAACGGAACACGCCTCTTGGTGCTTTACCAACTGCTGTTCTGTATGCTTTTACTATATATGCTTGTTTCATTTTTTTCTATTTAAGAAAAGAGAGAATAGAGAAGAGAAAATAGAAGTTTCTGTCTTTATTCTTTGCTCTTTGTTCTATTTTCTAATTTCTAAGTGGTTTTCCAGTCTTCAACATATGCTGAATTCTTTCTAATGTTTTTCTTTCAGTACAAAGCGATAAAAATGCTTCGCGTTCTAGATCTAATAAATATTGCTCACTTACTTTAGTTGGTTCTGATAAATCACCACCAGCCATAACGTAAGCTAATTTGTTAGCTATTTTTTGATCGTGTTCACTAATGTAGTGGCTTGCTTCCATTGCATCTGTTCCTACTAAGAACATACCTAATGCTTGCTTACCAAGTACTTTAATGTCCTTGCGTTTTACAGGTTGCGTGTAGCCTTGATCTGCCATTAATTTAGCGTGTGCTTTAGCTGTAGCAATTTGTCTGTCTTTATTAACAACAACAATATCTTTTCCTTTTTGTAATACACCTAAATCAAATGCTTCGTAAGCTGAAGTTGATACTTTTGCCATACCAATAGTTAAGAAATACTCTTGAAGTGTATTTAACTCGACATCACCTTTTTTGAAAGTATCTTGTGCTCTTAAAGCCATTTCTTTAGATCCGCCACCACCAGGAATCACACCAACACCAAACTCAACTAATCCCATGTAAGTTTCGGCAGCAGCAACAACTTTATCTGCATGAAGTGATAATTCACATCCGCCACCAAGCGTCATACCATGAGGTGCAGAAATTGTAGGAATAGAAGAGTAGCGCATGCGCATCATTGTGTCTTGGAAATATTTGATAGCCATATTAAGCTCGTCATATTCTTGCTCTGCAGCCATCATAAAAATCATTCCGATGTTTGCACCAACAGAGAAGTTTGCTCCTTGGTTACCAACCACTAAACCAGCAAAATCTTTTTCAGCAATGTCTATTGCTTTGTTTAATCCAGCTAGTACGTCGCCACCAATAGTATTCATTTTAGATTGGAATTCAACATTTAAAATTCCGTCACCTAAATCTTCAACAACTACACCAGAGTTTTTGAATACCTCGTTAGATTTTCTGATGTTATCTAATATGATGAAACTATCTTGTCCTGGTACTTTTTCTTGTGCTTTCTTATCAATATCGTAGAAATACGTAGCTCCATCTTTTACTGTGTAAAACGATGTGTTACCAGAAGCAACCATATCATTTACCCAAGCTGCTGGTGTTTTTCCTTCAGCTTTCATGATTTCAAGACCTTTTTCTACGCCAATTGCATCCCAAATTTGGAAAGGACCATGTTCCCAACCAAATCCAGCTTTCATAGCATCATCTATCTTATATAATTCGTCTGAAATTTCAGGAATACGATGTGATACGTAAGCAAACATTGCTGCAAAGTTTTTGCGATAAAACTCACCAGCTTTATCTTTTCCTTTTACTAAAATTGGAAAACGGTCGATGACTTTATCTACAGTTTTTGTTAATTCTAGAGTAGGGAAAGAGGCTCTTTTTTTAGAGCGATAGTCTAATGTATCTAAGTCTAATGATAAAATTTCGCTTTTACCATCGTCTGTTTTAACTTTTTTATAGAACCCTTGACCTGTTTTACTTCCTAACCATTTGTTTTCCATCATAGTATTGATGAAATCTGGTAATTTGAAAAGCTCATGTGCTTCGTCATCAGGACAGTTGTCGTAAATTCCGTTAGCAACATGTACTAAAGTGTCTAATCCAACAACATCTACCGTACGGAAAGTTGCCGATTTAGGACGACCAATTACAGGACCAGTTAATTTATCAACTTCTTCAACAGTCAATCCTAATTCTTTTACTTGATGAAATAACGATTGAATACCAAAAATACCAATACGGTTACCAATAAAAGCAGGTGTGTCTTTAGCGATTACAGATGTTTTTCCTAAAAACTGTTCACCATAACCGTTTAAGAAATCTAAAACGTCTTGAGATGTTTTAGGTCCAGGAATTACTTCGAATAACTTTAAGTAACGCGCTGGATTAAAGAAGTGCGTTCCGCAGAAATGTTTTTGGAAATCTTTGCTGCGTCCTTCGCTCATAAACTTAATAGGAATACCAGATGTATTTGATGTAATTAAAGTACCTGGTGTACGGTGTTGTTCTAGTTTTTCAAATACTTGCTTTTTAATGTCAAGTCTTTCTACAACGACTTCCATAATCCAATCTACATCTGCAACTTTTGTTATATCATCTTCAAGATTACCAGTAGTAATTCTGTTAGCAAAATCTTTGTGATAGATTGGTGATGGTTTAGATTTTAATGATGCAGCTAATGCATTGTTTACAATGCGGTTTCTTACAACCTTGTCTTCTAAAGTTAATCCTTTAGCTTTTTCAGCGTCATTTAACTCTCTTGGTACAATGTCTAATAATAAGACTTCTACACCAATATTGGCGAAATGACAAGCAATACCGCTTCCCATAATTCCGGATCCAATAATGGCTACTTTATTTATTCTACGTTTACTCATTTTTATTAAATGGTTTCTTTAGTATATATTTTTTTGTTTGAAATTAGTTCGTTAATCGTATCTGAAACTTCATAGAAGTGTTTTAGTTTCTCTTCTGAAACGTGCTTCCTTACAGTTTCATTAAATATTAAAACACGTTCTTTAGCATCTTTTCTTTTTTCTTTACCAAAATCGGTTAGATAAATTAATACACCACGACCATCATTTGGGTTAGGTTTACGTTCTATTAAACCTAAATCTTCCATACGTTTTAGTATTCTTGAAAGACTAGTTGCTTCCATGCCCATTATAGGTCCTAAAGATGTTGAAGGTGTTCCGTTTTCTTTATCTATACTTAAAAGTGTAAAACCTGTTGCCATAGAGGTATCAAATTTTGCAGCTTCTTCGTTATACATTTTATTTACAGCTAACCAAGTGGTTCTGAGCATGTAATCTATAGTTCTGTCTTTCATTCTTACAGTAGTAATTGTCTTCTAGGTTTCCAAATATAGTAAAATTTATTATGCATGCATAATAAATTTCTGAAAAATTATTGTTAATAAATAAAAAAGCCATCTAAAAATTAGATGGCTTTTTTGAGAAATCGTTAAGGATTTAACTGTATATCTTGTCGTATAATTCTTTGTAGATGTTTTTTATGACATCTCGTTTCATTTTCATGGTTGGTGTTAATTGTCCACCATCTACAGACCAAACATCTTCTGTAAGTTCGAAACGTTTTATTTGTTCCCACTTACCAAAGTTTTTGTTGCAGTTGTCTATTTCTTTTTGAATACGATCTATTACTATTTGAGATGTTGCAATTTCTTTTTCGGATTTACCTATGTGGTTATGTTTTCTGTCAATCCAGTCTCTTAAAAATTCAAAATTAGGTTGAATTATAGCTGCTGGCATTTTTTCGCCTTCACCAACGACCATTGCTTGTTCTATAAATCTAGACTGTTTTAAGTCGTTTTCAAGTAGAGTAGGGATAACGTATTTACCACCAGAAGTTTTAAACATTTCTTTTTTACGACCAGTAATTTTTAAGAAACCATCAGGATCAATTTCACCTTTATCACCTGTATGAAAATAATCTCCAGTCATCACGCTAGCTGTTTTTTCTGGATCTTTGTAGTAGCCTTTCATAACGTTTGGTCCTTTAATAAGGATTTCACCATCTTCTGCTATTTTTACTTCTACATTTCTTATCGGTTTACCAACGGTACCAACTTTAAAATGATTTTCTCTGTACATGCCTACAGAAATAACAGGAGATGTTTCTGTTAATCCATATCCTTCCATAACCTTCATGCCTGCAGCACAAAATATGCGTGTTAGTCTAGGTGATAAAGCAGCACTACCAGATACCATTGTAGTTAGTTCGCCACCTAAAGCAGCTCGCCATTTACTAAAGATTAATTTGTTGGCTATTTTTAATTTAAATTCATACCAAGCTCCGTTTTTACCATATGGTTCCCATTGTTCTCCTAATCCTATAGCCCAATGAAAAAGTCTGCTTTTTATACCGCTTAATTCTGTGCCTTTTGCATAGATTTTATCGTAAACTTTTTCTAGCAATCTAGGAACAACACTCATTAAATTAGGTTTAATATCTTGAGCATTTTCTGCAATTTTATCTATAGCTTCTGCATAATAAATACTTATTCCTTCATATTGGTAAAGGTAAATTAATACACGTTCAAATACATGGCAAATTGGTAAAAAGCTTAATACTTTTGTTTGACCAGTAGAAATTGGTAATCGTGGTATGCTATCTAATACGTTACTAGTAATATTATTATGACTTAACATAACACCTTTTGGTCTGCCAGTTGTGCCAGAAGTATATATTATTGTAGCTAAATCATCAGGTGTTACTGCATCTTTTCTGGCTTCAACTTCTGCTTGATTACTTTCATCTTTTCCTAATTCAAAAAGTTCTGAATAGTGTTTACAGCCTTCAATATGATCAAAAGAATAAACTTCTTTAAGTTTAGTTTTATCTTTTACTTTATTTATTTTTTCTAAAACTTCTTTGTCAGACACAAAGCAGTAAATAGATTCACTATGGTTTAAAACATACTCATAATCTTCAGCCGAAATTGTTGGATAGATAGGAATATTTTGCGCACCAAGTTGTAAAACACCGATATCTACAATATTCCATTCTGTTCTGTTAGTAGAAGAGATTACTGCAATTTTATCATCTTTATTGACTCCTAATTTTAACAATGCTCTACTTAAAGCATTGGCTTTGTCAATATATTCTTTAGTAGAAGTTGCTTCCCATTTACCATTTTTTTTGGTAACTAAAGCAGCGTCTAGGTTATGTTTTTCAAGTTGATAATAAGGAAAATCGAAAAGTCTGGTTACTTCAATCATTACATTTAAATGAATTAAGGGGTATGCAAATTATGAAAAAATGATTTAAGGCGAACGTAAATTATGAAAATTTAAATAATCTCTTACATTTTTAACTAAAAAAGGAGCTGTTTTTAAACAGCTCCTTGCTAACTGATTGATAGCTATAGAATGGTACCTTTTATATATTTATTTAATAACTAACTATTTTTAAATGAATCCCTTAACTTTCATTTAAATTAAACAAATAGTACCACTCAATAGCTAATTTATTGAATTTAAAATGAAATAAAATGTAAATAATCGTAAAAATTAGATGGTTAAGTAGTTTTTTATCAGTGTGTTATCTCTTTTAACGTATTCTGATGGTTTTACTTTCATAAACAGTTTAAAATCTCTGTTAAAATGAGATAAATCGTAATAGTTGTAATATTCTAATGCTTGATTAAAGTCAATTTTTTTGCTTTCGTAGGCTTTCATTAAATGCCAAAATCTGTAGAGTTTGATGTATTTTAAAGGAGTCAAACCAACAACTTTTTTAAATTGAATTTCTAAGTTTTTTTGTGATATGGTAAGAAACTCTAAGACTTCATCCACGGTAATTCTACCTTTTTTTTGATGAATTAAATCTACTGCAATATCTACATAGTTAACATTTTTATTATCAATTTTTGGTAATTCATACATTAAAGTTTCAAAGTCTAAAGCTATTTCTTTAGCTGTTTTTTTGGGATCAAATAAAGGAATGATTTTTTGATAAAATTCATTACAAAATTCTGATAATGGAATATGAGTATCTGTTATAGATGACATTTGTTTACCTGAAACTTTATGAAGAGTTGTTGCGCTAAAGTTAGCCACAAAAGCTCTTACAGGTTTTTTTGGTATGAATTGATATGATCTGTAGGATTGACCAGATATTACAAGTCCTTTATTAAAAAAGGACTTGTTTTTTATTCTTATTTCTTGCTCTTCATCAGAGAAAAAATATATGATATGACTTTGTGCAGTTGGTAATAAATCTGCAGTTAAAGGCAAGTCGTTTTCTTCTATATGTACTTCAACAAAAGAGCCAATTAACTTATTAGGTTTTTGGCAATAAATTCTTTCAAACTTCATTTATAATACTTTACACACTATTAATTAAGTGAAAAATAATAAAAAAGTATGAAATATCTTACGTTTTAACTTTTTTTTGTTAATTATTTAAATCTTCATGATTATTAATTTAACCTAAGTCTAAGACTGTAAAATTTATATTGAAATTATAGATATAATGTGTAAGACGATCAAGATTTAAAAGAAACCTTGATCGTATTTTGCTTGTTGCTACCTATTGTTTTATCACTTTTATACTTTGTGTCTTGTTATAACTTTTTAGTTTTAACACATAAATACCAATAGCTAATTGCGATATGTTAATTGTGTTTATAGCCTGTTTAGATGCCATAACCTTTTGTCCTTGTATGTTGTACATTTCATAGCTATAATCATTTAGATTGGTTTTTATGTATAGCATATTGGTTGTTGGATTAGGGTATACCATAAAGTCTGTAGTGCTAAAAGTTTCTGTGCTTAAAGTCGTTTGAGTTTCGTAAGCACCAACATCTATAGTGGTATCAAAAACTCTAGGATTTCCTGTAATATCGGTTGCTTCTGTATTAAAACTATTATCACCTGCATTTATAAGTACGCTACCGTTGGCAGGATATAAGCCATCATCTGCAGTGCCCCAAATGCCATCTATACCAATAGAGTCGCTACTATCTACAAATGGGTTTACAGTAAGTTGGGTGAAGCTACTACCAACTAGATATGAGGATTCGCTAAAATTGTTGGCGCTAATGGCTGTAATAAAAGAAGTCGAATCATTGTAAATATCACTAGGAGTATTATTATGTAATACTGTATTATAAATTGTAGAGTTGGAGTTATTTTGATTAAATATACCACCTCCATAATTTGATATGTTCATAGAAAAGGTAGCATTGGAAATACTTGGTGAGGAGTGGTTATTATATATTCCTCCACCAGCAACATCAGCTAAATTTTCTGAAAAAACAGTATTAAAAATATTAGGGTTTGATAGTATATTATACATACCACCACCTTCATATATAGCCGAATTTTCAGAAAAAATTATGTTGGAAGCAATAGGAGATGAGGAGTTGTTATACATACCAGCACCACGACCTTTATAAATTTCATTTCCGTTAATAATACTACTTTCAGTATTATTTGCTAGACCAATCGTGATAACAAAACCATCTATAATTGCATCATTACTTAAATAGTTGGTAACGATTACATGATAGGTGTTATCATTGTTATCGTTAGCAACACCAATATCACCACTTAAAATAGTAGGGTTGCTGTAGTCTTGAGTGTTAGTACTTACATCATAACTTCCTTTAAGTTGAATATCTTCGTGGATTAAAAAATAATAATCTCTAGGACTGTCACAGTTATTAGTACATAAACGCGATGTTGATGGTGTAAAGGTTTGTCCGCCAGCGACACGAATTTCACCAGTGAGGCCACATTCTTGTAAGGACAATGCGACTTCTAAATCGGTAAACGCGTTTGTCCAATCAGTACCATCATTAGTGCCTGTAGCATTGGTATCTACATATATTATTTCATTTACATTAAGCCCTTCACAAGAACTTTGAAACTCATAAGCACCAATATCTATCGTGGTGTTAGATATTCTATTTTGGGCATTTAGGTCTAGTGATAAAGGGTTGGCTGTATTATCGCCAGCATCTGTAACGGGTGAACTGTATACTACTTGGTAGCCGTTAGTATAGCTTGGATCAGTGTTTTCTATATTATTGTTACCTGTAATGTTAGGGGGTAGATTACCATCATTTCCAGTAGTTGCATTAAAGAACAAACAATAGTTTGCGGTTCCTGTACCAGCGCCACCATCATCATTTATATTACCGTTTTCTCCACTGTTATTGGTGAAAATTGTATTAGTAGCGTTTATACTTCCATTAAAAAAATGTACACCACCACCTTTGTTGGCGTTATTATTAGCAATGGTACAGTTAATAATATTTATAGTGCCGCTTTCAGCAGAAATAGCTCCACCATTAGCAGAAGCGGTATTTGAGTTAAAAAGACAATTTATAATTTCTAGTGTGCCACCAAAGGATATTAACCCAGCACCAATACCAATTTCTGGGTCGTCTATTGTATCTGCTACATTACTTCTTAGAGTACAATTGTAAATGCGGTTGTCTCCATTATTATACACACCTGATCCAGAACGTCCAATAGCTGGTTGTGAGTTATCGGTACTATCATCGGCAAAGCCCCATTGTATAAAGAAACCATTTATTTCGGCATTGTCACCTAGCATGGTAACAATGGTATGGCTGTCACCTTCATTCGCGGTTTGGCTATTGTTTAAATCACCGCTCAAAATGGTTGGGTTTTCTGCCCAATTGCGCTCATCGGCTGTAGTTTCTGTGCCATTAAACCCTCCCAAAACAGTAACGTTACTAGGAATGATAAAGCTGTCTGTTTGTTCTATTCCTGGTGTGTACGTACCTGCAGCGACCCAGATTTGTAATGATGAGGTTTGCCAAGCCACATCTTGTATGCTATTTGCCCAAAGTGAAGCTTCGGCTAATTCGGTTACGGCATTTGCCCAAGAACTTCCACTACCATCTCCACCACTTGCATTTTTGTTAACGAATAAAATGTTATTGGCATCGGGTTGTAGATTAGGGACTAAACTTTCATACGCTCCAGCATCAATAGTATTAAATAAAACTCTTGGGTTGCCTGTAATATCGGTTGCTTTTGTATTAAAACTATTGTCTCCAGCATTTATAAGTACGCTACCATTGGCAGGGTATAAGCCATCGTCTGCTGTACCCCAAATGCCATCTGCACCAATAGGGTCGCTACTGTCTACAAAAGGGTCTACAGTAAGTTGGGTAAAACTTACACCTGGGTTTCCTAAAAAATATGAGGTTTCACTAAAGTTGTTGGCGCTACTGACATTAGTGCTGCCAGATGAATTGAAAATATCATTACCAGTATTATTATATAAAGCGGTATTGTAAAGTGTAGGGAAGCTATTGTCAGAGTTAAAAATACCACCACCAATATTAGCCGAATTATTATAAAATGTGGAGTTTATAATAGTAGGAGAAGAGTATGCATCTTCGTTAGCTATATTAAATATTCCTCCACCATATTCCACAGCCGAATTATTTACAAAAGTTGAGTTGGTAATACTTGGGGAAGAATTTTCATTACACATACCACCACCATATAACCAAGTTGAATTATTCACTAAAGTTGTGTTCGTAATACTTGGTGAAGAATATTGGTTATACATTCCGCCACCTCTAGAATTAGCAAACGAAACATTGTTTACGGTTGCGTAATTAACACCATTTGCATTTCCTTGAGTTATGGTAAAACCGTCAATAACTGCAGTGTTGGTAAGGTTAGTTGTAATAACAACTCTTAAAGTATTATCGGCAGTATTATCTGGTACACCTACATCACCATTTAAAATGGTTGGGTTGCTATAGTCTTGAGTGTCTGTACTTACATCATAACTTCCTTTCAGTTGAATGTCTTCGTGAATTAAGAAATAATAATCTCTTGGGCTAGTGCAACCACTTGTGCATAAACGAGAAGCTGAAGGGTAAAACGTTTGTCCACCAGCTACTCGTATTTCACCAGTAAAACCGTTGTCTTGTTCTGCTAATGCGAGTTCTAAATCGGTAAAGGCATTTACCCAACTTGACCCATCGTTGGCGCCAGTAGCATTTTGATCTACGTAATAGGTTTGTGAGAATCCTATTTGGTATAGCGTAAGTGTTAAAATAAAGTGTAGTAGTTTTTTCATAACTAATAGGTTGTTTGGTTTACTGTGCTAAAGTATTGGAATTAAAGATGTGGTTCAATACGTAGGTCTACGTAGTGTGTAATTAGAATTAAAAAGAAAGAGGCCAAACGGTTTAAAATTTTGACCTCTTAAAGAATTGATTAATAGCTTGTTTTAATTTTGTTCTGCTGGCTTATAAGTACCACAAAGGCAAGGGTAGTTTTGATTATTCAAAACTTCTTGTTCCACATTAAAAAATCGTGGTATTGTTGTACCACCACCCATTCCTATACTTGTGTAGTTAAAAGTAATGGTACCTCTAACTCCTCTAGATTCATCTGCGGCGTTTTCTGAAAAGTTTTGTGAATTATTAAAACCAGAATCATTAAAAGAATCTCCTTTAGTAACAGAAGAGGTAATAACCCAAAAAGGGACGTTATCATAATTTGAATTAGACGAATAATTACCAATAACAATAGCTTGTGTTATTTGTTCGGCAGTAAATGCTCTTACATATGGTTCGTTAGGATAGGTAACCTTGCACATTTCATTTGCTGCTTGCCAACCAGTTTTACCATTGTAACTAAACTTTCCATCATCACTTTGGTAGCTTCTACCTAAAATATAAGGTTCCATAAGTACAGGGTTGGTCACTGTAGAAGCTGTTTTAGCATGTAACGAATAAGGTACACTTAATAGCTGACTTGTAGCAGTAATAGTATAGTTTGTACCTCCATCGGGATCTGTTTCGGTTTTAATAAAATAGGTGTCAGATGACCAATCAATAGTACTTAAGTCTCCAGATATTACTGTGCCACTACCTATTTCTATACTTATTAATCCGTTTTGGTTTGTTGTTGGTGTATGTGTTTCGGTATAGACTGTTGTACCTGTAGAGTTTCCTTGTAAAATGCTTATTTGCATACCAACACTAGTATCGCTAACAAGTTCGTTAGATGAATTTCTTATAACTGCTTGATAACTCATTTTTTCAGGAGTTTGTGCATTTAATATAATGCAGTAAAACACGCATACGATTAGGTATAGTTTTTTCATAATATTAGTTTTTAATTATTTTAAATGTTTTTAAAAGATTTGATTGTTTGTAAATGTTTAAAAAGTAAATGGCAGAAGGTTGCATCTCCATATTAATAGTTATGCTATTAGAGTTTATTTTTTCTGTATTTATTGTTTTGCCCAAGAGATTGATAAGCTTATAAGATAAATCAGCATTATTGTTTTCTAACTTAAGTTGTAATGTATTGGTTGTTGGATTTGGAAAAGCGACTATTTTTAAAGGGATACTGATTTCTTTTGTTCCTAATGTTTCTGAAATTGAATAAGATTGTTGTACACCTTGCTCAATGTTTCCAATTGAAGACGTACTACTAGTATAAGTAATTTGACCTACAGAATAACTTAAGCTGCCGTTAGAGTTGTTTACTGTATTACCACTACTTACTGTAGAAGTTT
>Ga0160419_100861_pt1 | contig 15776 bp, 10 predicted proteins | sample CelAP2metagpilot_2_FD_108196 | JGI IMG/M metagenome (GOLD analysis project Ga0160419, IMG submission 108196) | Phycosphere-associated microbial communities from Cellana algal ponds in Kailua-Kona, Hawaii, USA - Cellana AP2-4-25 metagenome pilot ... | reverse complement strand
TCCTCCTCCTCCTCCTCCTCCTCCTCCTCCTCCCCCTCCTTCCTCGCCCTCACTGCTGCTGCTACTACTACTGTCCCCCCCCTCTCCTTCCTGTTCGTCATCGTCCCATTCCTGGTCGCTCTCATCGATCTCAATGATTTCCAATAACTCTCTTTCTTCTGCCTCAGCTTCTTCTACCGCCGCCAAAGCCACCATCGGAGCCATCAGCTCCCCCTCTTCGTCCTCGTCCTCGTCCTCGTCCTCATCTCCCCACCTCTCTGAGTCCGAATCCGCTTCCTCCTCTCGCTTTCCCATGCTCTCAGCCTCGTCTTGCTGCTTAAAAATCTTCTCCACGTTCTGAGCTCCTTCGGGGAAATTTCCTCTCAAAGGTACCACACACTTCCTCCGCATCGCCTCCCGTTCCTCCATATTCATCATCCGGAACACCCGACGAAAGTGCCGTATCAATCCATCGCGGACACAGCCATGATAATCGTAACTCAATTTATCTGTCACCTTCACTGCCAACCTTACCATCCTCGCCATCACAAGACGCTGATGCAAAAAAGCCTTAACAACCCCTCCTTCCCTCCCTCCTTCATCTATTGCCCGTTGCAGTCCCTGCAAGATCCCGTAGGCCTTCATTGCATGCCCCCACGACTCCTCCGCAAAGCCTAATACTACCTCATATACAACAAAGCTTCCTGCTTTACCACCCTGCTCCCATCCCTCTTCTCTTTTCTCTTTTTTCTTCCTCCTCCCTCCTCCCACCTTGTTTCCTTCCCCATCCTCCCGCTTCCCATCATCAAACAATGCCTCGATCAAGAGCTTCAACCACGTCGGTTCTTTTTTTGGCAAATTTCTCAAAAATTGAACTACAGCTCTCGTCACTACTTCTTTATATACATGCGACACCCGTGCACACACCACCATATCCCGCAATGCGCTGTCCAAGCATTTCCTTAGCCTTTCCTTTCCCTTCGATTTCAACTGCCCCTCCTCCTCTTTATCACTCTCCTTCATCTCCTCCTCCTCCTCCTCCTCCTCCTCCTCATACAGGTTGCACATAACCCCAAAGACCTCCGACAGGTCATCCTCCTGTTCCGGCAACGCCAGCAACAACGGCAGCAGATTCGTTTTGCCAGCCCTCTCGACCAGCAGCCTTTTCACCTTCCCTCCAGCCAGAATGATCTTCCGCACGGCTAGACCCAGCTCGATTCTTGACAAGGTAAAAACCCCCTGTTGTGCCCAGCAGACTGCGGCCGATGTGCTACGTGTCGCTCCTGCTTTCTCATCTTCCTCCTCCTTGGCAACCAGCAGCGCGACCACAACTTCTCCCATGCTGCTGCTGCTGCCGCTGTTGCTACTGCTGCCGCTGTTGCTGCTGCTTAATGTGGACCACCTTCCTTCTGTCATGTCTGCTCCTACTCCTCTTACTCCTCCTCCTACTCCTGCCACTTTCCCCTCCACTCCTTCCCTTCCTACTTTAACCCTTTCACTTCCATCTTGCGTGGCCGATGGCGAATGTGGCGGAGGGAAAAGAACGGTCAGCGATCTGTTGAAATAAGAACACCCGATAATCAAACGCGCCATCAGCTGCCCCCTACTCTGACATGCGCTACTGCTACTGTTGTTGCTGCTGCTGCTGCCATTTGTGGCGGATTTCGACAAGGTACTTGCTGTGACACCTTTTCCTCCTTTCTCTTCTACCCTCCCTCCCTTCTCCCCCTTCGCGTCCTTCCCTTCAACCGTTGACGCCTTCCTCATAACCGCGTTCATATCTTCCCGCTCCCCCTTCAGTTTGCCAAACCTGCTTTCCCATACACTCCTCTCAACAACCACCTTCCCCGACATCACATTCTCCCTCACCCTCATCACAAACGACGACTCCCCGTTCTCTCCCTGTCCCCTTCCATCCCTCTGCCCCCCGATGAGAAACTTCATCAACCCAACCGCTGGATGCATCAGCCTCCCTCCTTGAGACGATGTTCCCCAGGCCTTCAAATGCCCGACACCCAAACACGAAAGAATAGCACGTGTCAACACCTTTTCTCTCGTCGCCACCACCGGTAAAACCACCTCCTTTAAAGGGCACATTTTAAACACTTGAAGCAACACGGAGAGGTTCCATAAACGGCGTATATCCTGCCTCGCGTGCCGTGAGACCACGATGTCAACCAAACAAAGCAACAAGGGGATGGTGATGCCTCCTCCCTGTCCCTCTCCACCTCGTCCTTCTCCTCCTCCTCCTCTTCCTCTTCCACCTCTGCCTCCTCCCCTCCACCCTCCTTCAGGTCGAAAGGCCTCTATTGGCAAGGCCCGGAAGAGGAACATTACCGAAGACACCATATCCTCCCCCTCCTTATCCTTCCCTCGAGCCAAAATTTGCAACAATGTCTTGACCACTCCCCTCTCTACAAGCGCAGTAGCAAACAGCAGCGAAAAAGATTTCTTCTTGTTCAACCAATCCACCCTCCTTATCGATACTAACGCCGAAATTCTGCCAAGTGTCAGTGCCATTTTATCCTGTCGTTCGGTGGTAACAGCGCTAGTACCAGCAGCAGGAGCAGCAGCAAAATGAAGAGTGCTCATGGCTGCATCGGCGATAGTGGGGATACGTTCCATCATTCCCTGTAAACCAGCCACAGGACACTCTCTCAACAATATTTCAAGTCCATCAAATATGGCTAAGGTGGGCAAGGTGCGCTTAGGGCTGGAAAGAAGGTCAACGACAGCTTGAGGGACCATGGGGCACTCGCCAGGGCCATAGGCATCGAGAAGCAAGGCGAGCTGCTGCCGTTTCAAGCCCTCCTCGTCTGTCTTACTCCAAAAGGACGTCACATTGTCCCTCGCTTGTTTTCCGCGTCGATTACCCGTGACAGTAATTTGGACGAAGGGGAGAGAAAGGAGCCAGGAACATGTTGAAGGGTAAGAGAGACACTCGTCCAGGAAAGTAGAGTAAGTGATGGAACCATGCAGCGTCAGGCTAAAACTTTTCAAGGTGAGCCTCAAATCAGGGTGACTTTCCCAACTCTGGAAAAGTTTAATAAGATCCTCCGGTCGCGAACGGATAGACAGAGAGTCCAACGTCATGATACTGGTCTGCACGTGAGCAGGTAGTCTCGGATATGACAAATATCCGCCCACCTCGGGGGATTGAATGCCCTCCAAATCCAAGACCTTGAGCGCTGGGAACCTCAAACAACATAACGGTCTCAGTATACTGCTCATAGAGAATCTTCCTTCGAAGTAGACGTTTCGATCCATCCGGATTTCGAGGGAGGACAGGTTTCGAAAGACGTACGGTGACGGTAAGCTTGGAAGGCAGGGGAGAAACCGGCAGTCTATGATGACAATTAGCTTCTTCAAGCGTGGAAAGGCCGTCAAAATTGCCACCTCTAATCTTGGGCGGTCTTCACGACGATAATCGTAAAATCTTTCGGTCTCATCTTCTTCTTCCTCTTCCATTCTCTGCAACTGTTCGTCAGGCATCAAATGCTGCGCATGTAACGCCCGCCGCTCGCGTCGACGCTTGCGTTGATGCAGCCGGGCGAATTCCTGATCGTAGCGAATAAACAAGACCAATTCCAACAACCCAGGCATCAGCGTTGGCAAGGAGTGCAGGGAGTTGGATTTCGTAATGCAAAACAAAGCCCTTGGCATGGAATCCAGCACGACCTTCCGCAATTCCTTGTCGACCGTGGCCAGCCCAAGCTGCTCGTTGTAAGGCAGAGAGGTGTAGACCTTCCTTAAGACCTCGGAAGGTAAATTTTGTGCCACGCGGGATAGGAATGAAGCCGGGGCAGCTGTGGCAGACGTGGGAGGAGGCTCACTGCTGCTGCTGCTGCTGCTGCTGCTGCTGCTGCTGCCTGGCTTGCGGCTGGATTTTCGTTTGGACGGCATGATTTGGCGGTTTGCTATGCTTTTGTGGTGAGAGTGAGAGTGAAGAGTGAAGCATAGGTCAGTTGCTGTGATTGTGGTGGGTCATCGACACGGCTAAGATGCTGGGTAGCTTGGTGTCGTCGGGTGGGACAGGAGGTTGCCAACTGTGTGTCTGTTCAGACTCAATATTGAACTCAAGAAACATTTAATCAATCAATGAATGAATCAATCAACACAACAAGGTCTCCTCCGCTAGACATGTCGATGGATACAAATGACCCATCGAGTATTTTGATACCTTATGGGGTTTGGTCATGGTCACAATCGATCTCACACGAGAATCTCAAGTAATGTCAATCGAGCAATATGAGGGACATGATACATCATCAAAAGGAAAGAAGGCGCCCGCAGCAATGCATTACAATGATAACTATTCTAATTTCCCCATATTTTCCTTGCACAAGCGTGCTAGCTCTGTCGGGAACTCCTAGGCCTGATGTGGTGAGGCAGAGGAGCGGCAATAATGGTCGTCCTCGTCAAGGGTCAATTTCAGCAACGCATGGGCCGCTGTGAGTGTGTATTAGAGTGTGAGATAAGGTCCCGGCTTTCATGTGCATGCCTCACCCCCCCAAATCCATCCCTTACCCCCCTCCCCCCTTCTCTCCCTCAACTCACGATTCCTGCAGATCGGACACCGGCTGTCCTGGCTCTGGATGCACTCTGCCGCACACGCCCGACACACACACATATGCCTGCAAGGCAATATGGCCAACTCCCGTTTATTCGTCAGACATACAACGCATTCTGCGCGGTTTATTTCTTGCTCCACCTCCTCTTTCTCAGCAGTCGCACTTTTACTAGCACCGCCATCGTCACCCTCCTTCCAACCGCTCTCGCTGTTGCCTCCCCCACCTGCGCTCGCCATCGATCCCGCAATACCGTATATATCCTGCAACACAAACACGCCATCGGGCGTCTGAAGAAGGAGGGAAGGATGGAAGAAAGGTAAGGTGGAAGGAGAAAGAGAGAGGAGGAAAGGAGAATTATGAGCCCCAGGTCCAGGTCAGGGAAAAACAGAATTTGGCACTTCCATTAAGTTTACTGACCCTTACTTCCCACCGTCATACCTCAATTTTCTGCTTCACCACCCGCCCTACCCATGCATCCTCCTTTCCTTTTCTTTCTCCAACACTTCCAACAATTTTTACACTATGTGTTAAACTCATTACCGTCACTTGGGCGAACACTTCCCCTCTCTCTTTTCCCTCCTTCCCCTGACCTACATCATCATCCTCCTCAACACAAGGCCTCAAGACAATGAACACACTTAAATCCTCTTTCTCATTACTCTTGACCTTCCCTCCCGCGACCCCTCCTCCTCCTTCTCCTTCTAGACTGGCTTTCAGTAAGTCAGCACCCTGGTACCCCAAGGCCGCCGTCGAGTACATTTGGTTTGCTCCAGCCTCAAAACGGTGCGGGCCCACCACCCACTCTTCTTCCGCGGACATGAGGGTTTTATGACTGGGAAGGGTGAGAGGGAGGCAGGAAGAGGCAGGGAGATAGGACGAGATGAATAAATTTGAATTTCGTGTTGCTTCTCCCTTGTTGTCATGAAGACTTACCAGAGTCCACCTGCCTCGTCCTTCCCCTCAGTTGCTACCCAAAACACTGCCACATTGCACGGCACAGTAGCATCAAACCGGAAGGAGAGGTGGAACCTTCCTCCACCACAACTGCTGCTGCTGCTGCTGTATTCCTCTTGCCCTGATGGTTGGAAGTTAGGAGGGACAAGTCGCACAGTGTCCTTGCGTACGTGGCAGGCGTTGCGCACCATCTTTGTTTTTTGAACGACTGTTTGCGGTCCTGTTGGGGGATTTGGGGCCTGCGTATGGGAGGTGTGAGAGAAGGAGAGAGAGCGGGAAGGAGGAGGGGTAAGGCTTCTTAGGGTTCTGCGTATGACGAGAAAGCTTTCACGCAACACGTACCCATGATCCATGCATCCGTCTTCTACCACCACCGGCATTTCCTGCAGCGGCAGCAAGGTCGTTGACGATACGATCACCGCCAGTCATGGCCTCGAGGCGGACGCCGCCGTAGGCCTCCCGGGACCCTGCGGGAGGCTGCCGACCTGGAGAGGGGGTGGAGAACAGAGGAGTTGGGCTTCGGCGCCGAAAACCATCACTATGGCAACGACATACCTTGGGCGTTGGGCGGGGTCATGCTTGTGGAATGGTTGCCCATGCCTTTGTCTTGGTTATGTATGCAAGGGTGCGCCGGTCGATTATTGCCAGAACAATGGGCGAGTGAGTGCTTGACGGGGGGGACTGACTTGTGGGAAGACCTTGCGTCGTTCGACTTGCGTCGTTCTGCCACCGCTTCAGTTGTAGTACACTCTCTATCAACGCTATGTGTGGCTGTAGGGTCGTGTGAAAACGAATGCATTCGCAAGAGGCAAAACTGGACATGCAAAAGAGGCCGCCTCTCAGCGAGGCGATGACCTCCCCTCCTTCTCATTCTCAACTCAGACACAAAAACCACGCATACAGCACAGAAAGCAGCAGCAGCAGCAGCGGCAGCCGCAAGCATGATAGCGGCATCAAGCTCGCGGTCATGCAGCAGAAGCCGTGGGAGAAGAAGAGTGTATTTTCATCTTTTCCTCTTCCTCCTGCTGCTGCCCTATCTCGCCTCCTCTTTCCAGCATTCGCTTCGACAAAGCCGGCAGTCCTCCTCCACCTTCGGTCGTCTCGGCCTTCACAGCAGCAGAAGTAGAAGTAGTTCCATCGCCACATCCGCTTCTGTTACCAGCCTGTCCCCAGTACAAGCACTCACCCTCACTCAAGTTGAGATACGTCAGGCGACCGTCAAGGACTTTCCTGCCATTGCTGAGTCACGCAAAGCCATCATTTTTGTGCCCAAACAAGGCGGGGGCAGTGGAGCCGGGGCCATCCGTCGCGCCCTCGAGGAAGCTACATCTAAAGAAGAACGTGAAATTCTCTCCAAAATTCCCTATTTAGTTACAAAGCAGGCAATCGCATTTATCGCGGTAGGTCGACCATGTCTTAGCCCAGGGGGCGCGCGTGGCAGCAGCAGCAGCAGCAGATCCCGGGTGGTGGGGACGGTGGATGTTTTTGAACGAGAGGCGGAAGGCTCGACATTACCTCGAAGACTATTTCTCAAGAATATGATTGTGGACGAGGCCTTTCGAAGGCAGGGGTTCGCACGTCGTCTCCTCTCGAGGGTTGAGGAACATGCAAGGAACATAGGGATCAAAGAAGTGTATTTGGAAGTGCTTGCGAATAATGAGGGGGCCATACAGCTGTATACACAGCAAGGATTCCAGTTCACATCGAATCCTATGGAGTTGCTGTGGCGGGTGTTGGGGATTGGGAGAGTTACGATGGTGAAGAAGTTGTGAGCGAGGGAGAGAGGGGGAAGAAAAAGGGAATTATGGATCCCCTTGTAAATACGTAGCTGAATAACAGACACAATGTGATGGAAAGCGGCAGCAACGGTAGTCGTCATGAACTCGGTCCATAGGCGAAAACAACAAGATTAATAGATGGATGAAAAAAAAAGGGACAACAAACGATTTGGAGGAAGTCGCAGCACGACTTGCCTGTATGCGTGTGTGCAAGGTTTGTTTTTAAAAGGGGCCTCTCTGAATAGAGATATTTAATTGCCTTGGCCACCGGACGACACAATATTATGTTGTGAGTCGTAAATCATCCGGTCCTGCGATTATGCATGCCATCATACTACTAGCCGTCGTAGAGCCGTAGTCGTTGTAGATCGAGATGATGCACGATTATTAGTCGTCATAGCCGTCCATTCCTACGATTATGCACGACTATAAGTCGTCATAGCTGTTGCGACGACTATTTGTTGTGTACGCACGTACGTAGAGGTTTGTTGTGTGTACTACAGTAGTCGTAGGTCGACGAAGCAACGACTGTAACGAGAGGACGACTTGTCTCTCATCATCGATATATGCACGGTTTGCGACGACTACTATTCGTACCTGTTTTTTGAATTGTTGAACCCCTCTCGATCTGTCGTTTTGGTATGTGTGTGTGCACCAGCACAACTGTGCACCACACCAAGCTTTTCGCTGTAAACTCACCCGTGTCCTCCCTCCCTTCCGGACCTGATGGCCCTCCCACATCACACACAGGGATCGCCAATCCGCTCACCAGAATCACTCGCGATTCGTCGCGATGGCCAGCCCCTTTGACACTGCCACTGCTTTCCCCCCATCTCCCAGCACGAACAACGACGCCGATGACGCTGGGAACAGCAAAACCGCCACGGCTACCCCAAGGGCGGACAACACAGCCACCATCGCGACGAATATTGCGGCCCTTACTGAAGGCCAGGCGAAGTTAGCGGCAATGCAAGCCCGCTGGCCCTCCGTGGACGCCCGGATGCTTTCTTCTTACCTCAAGTACGCAAAAGGCAACCTGGGGGAGGCCATGGGACGCTACGAAGAGTTTTTGGCCTGGCGCACAGCCTTGGGACCAGTGGGGGTCACGTCGATTGAGCAGAACCTGCGGGCAGATGGGACTGGAAAAGGCCCGTTCATGATCACATTGGAGTACGATGAGGAGGAGAGGGGAAAACACACGCCCATCATTTTGATGCAAGGGATGATAAAGTAAGAAAGAAGGAGAGTAGTGAAATATGGCGAAGGTGGAAACTATCGCTAACACTGGAGCATGAAAGAAAGGATGACCTATAGCCGCATCACCTCCTTTACCTCCCTCCCGCCCTCCCTCCCTCCCTCCCTCGCTCTCTCCCTCCCTCCCTCCCTCCCTAAAAATCACAGAGGCACCCGCCAAGAAATGACGAAGCAAGTCGTCTACGCCGCCGAGCGTGCCGGAGCTTTGATGCCTTGCGACGGTCCCGCGCGCGTCAAATTTCTGGTGAACACCCGGGGGGGAGGGTTCCGTGTCCCAGACGCTGATTATCGAGCCGTAGTCTTTGAAGTGCTTCATCGCTTTTACCCTTGGCTGGAGAATTGCCATGTAGGTTCTTTTTCATTTAGTTCGTTCATCTTTGTCTTATATATCGTCAAAATCAACATTTCGACGCATGCCCACCAACCATACCCTCACTCCCTTCTTTCCGCCCTCCGCCCTTCTTTTACCCGCCGCCTTCCATTAGGTGATATTCCTGGATCCTATATATGTGGTCAGAATCGGGTTATGGGGAATGGGGAAGGTGTTTGGACTCAAGTGGAAGGAGCAGTTTAAGGTGGCCTCGAGGGAGGGCTGGCCGGAGGGGGTGGACGATGAAGATATCCGGACATATGTGCGGGTGACGAAGGAGGAGCACGGCATTGGATGGGAGAAAGATGGCAGCTTGAAATTTGATATGGAGGGATACATTGAGAGAAGGGGGAGGGAGGAAGCAAAGGAAAAAGAGGAAGAGGAGGAAAGGTGGAGGAAGGCGGAGCTGTTGGAGGGGGAAAAGGAGCAGGCAGTGGCAAGTGCGGCGGCTCAGAGTGCGAACATGATGGCACTGCAAATGGACCAAGGGGCGGGGCTCTTGGGACTTGGATTGTCGTAGGAAAGGAGGGCGTAGAGGAGAGGGAGAGAAGGAGAAGCCGGGGGGAAAAAAGGAGTTGGGGAAGAAGAAGGAAGTACGACATGGGGCGAGCGTAGGGGAGGGAAAGTCATTCACAATGAACCAGCGGATTCAAATCAAAGGGGAGGGAAGTCGATGGTGCCTGTGAGATAGCAAAGGGGGGAATATGGCTATCATTACCATGCAGACATATTAAATTGTCCCGCTTTATGTATACGAAGATGGAATTTGATTTTTTTACTTGCATCCTTCCAATTTCATGTGTTGACGAGCCAGTGTGTGGAGAGAAGAAAAAAGAAGGATTACGGGAGCACGCGGTGTTGGCAAGCTTCACACAGGCCCGTCGGTCCTTATCTTGTGTAGGGAAATGCATGATCGAAGCCACGATCAACTCCAGGTGGCACTAAAAAAGACAGGAAAATGGTGGAGGCCGCCTATTCGGTATCCCTCACTCTTTCAGACGCGTCCCTTCGGTCCAGGGATGGATATAAGTGTAGATAAGGATAAACATTAAATAAAAATAAGAAAAGCAATGGTTGGTAAGAAAAGAGCCTATCTCTCATCTCATGTCATAATCGTTCCGTATTCCGTTTTCATTCTTCTCTCACTCTTTATCATTCCCCTTATTCCCCTGGCCATTTTCATCACCCCGACAAATCCAAAGTATCCTCCTCTTCCTCCTGCTCTCCCTCGACCTCTCTCCCCTCATCCATCCCCTCATATATCTCACTCCCCGTACTGACCCTCCTCCCCCCCTTTTCCACCTTTCCTCCCTCCCTTCCTCCCGTCCCCTCCGGCAATGGCACCGACATAATTAAACTCGCCGTCGGCGGTGGCAAAGCCCCGACACCTCCCCCTTCTCCCCCTCTTTCTCCCACCAAAATTGCGTCCCCCAAAGCCCTCGATAACATGGCCACCGCAAACGCATCACCACTTTTAAATCCCAACGCACGATGGTAGTACTCAATCGCTCTGTCTAACTCCCCCCTCAACTGATGCGTGAACGCCAACGCCACATACGTGCTCGCCCTCTTTGGGGCCAGGCCCAAAGCCAGCTCGTACCATTCAATGGCCTCTTGAAACTTTCCCTCTTTCCGACAGCAATGCGCCAAATTCACCACCGTCCCTTCCCACCTCCCCAAGCCCTTCCTTGAACCCGCCCCTCCCGCCAGGGCCAACACCGTGCGAAACCGCTCTGCTGCTTCCGCGTACTTTCCCCGTCTGAAATGAACCACGCCCCATTCGTTGTGCACCAGGGCATCCATTGGATTCAGCCCATGCGCAGCCTGGATGAAATGAAGGGCCAGTGACAGATTGTTCGTACGCAGGTACTCCATCCCCGAGTATAACAAGGGGAAGTGTAACGACGGAAACAAACGGCTCGCAGTCCGGTAAGCAGACATGGCTTGGTCGCTCTCATCCTGTGCCGCAAAGGCATTCCCGAACCCCAACCAGGCCGGGGCAAATGCATGGTCCAATTTGGTCGCCTTGTGAAAATATCTCTGCGCCGCCTCGTTCTTGTGGATCGCAACGTAGTAACACCCAACCGCAAACCAAGCAACCGCGCTTTTTGGTTGAATCTCCACCAAGCGATGCGCGAGATAATACAAGTCGGTCTTTAAACGGAGTTCCACCAGCGAAGAGAGGTAGACAGGCAGGCACCGCTCATAAAATGGATCCAGCACACGGATTTCCTTACACAACGCATGGGCCGTGTGAGGGTCATGCTGATAGTAATACGCCATCTCAGCTTGTGCCGTTAGTATCGCCGCATTCTTTCCCATCCCCAATTGAGCAAGCCCAGCGAAAGCCTCTCTAATTCCTCTGTGCTGTTCCTCCACCGACAGCTGCCCGTCAGAAAAACAAAGCAGTCGAGTTGTGTACACCAGTCGCAACCACCCGTTATCCACCTCCCCTTCTTCCCTCCCTCTCTTCCCCTCCTTCTCCTCCTTCTCCTCCTCCTCCTCCCCTCGTTCAGAAAACTCTAACTCCTCCCTCAACAATCTCCCCTCCTCCGCCTGGGACATCAGCTTTCGGTCAACCAAAAATTCAAGCGCCTCCACACAATACACATCAAATTGCAGGGCATGACGGCACCAGGCAGCGGCCCTTGTGCGGTTGTCTTGCCCCTCATGAAGTTGGGCTCGGAGGCAGCACATGGCTGCTAGAGTAGTAAGGACACTTTGCGCTTGAGGAGAGGGCAAGGAGAACGCTGGTCGCGAAGGTGATCGTGCTAATGGTGGTGCTGAGGCTTTTCCTCTTCCACCTGTTTTCCCCTTCCCTACCCCTTCAAGCTGTTCCTGCTGCCGGGCCCCCGCCACGATAATCGCCGATTTCAACCATTGCACATGCCGAGTCTGCCTATAAAACGACAGGTCGCCCTCCTCTCCCCCGTCCTCTTCCTCCTCCAGCTCCTCCGCGCCTTCCCTCCCCCCTTTCTCCCTCCACTCCTCCTCCCAGGCAGGGAGCACCTGCTCCAACAGCAGTAAGCATTCTTCACATCTATCTGACGCAGCCAAACATTGAGCTGCCAGCAAGTATCCCTCTAAACTGCTGCTGCTTCTGCTGCTGCTGCACCCTTCTCCCACTCCTACCCCTCCTTCCGCTACTGCCTGGGTGAACAACACACGTTGCTGCTCTCGAGTCAGGGGCTCCGATGAGTCTTTGATTGCTAGCAACCCGTTTCTTTCTAAAACATGGACGGCACGGCGATAGCTCCTTCCTTGTTGGTAAGCTTGGGCGAGCAGGACGACATCGGAGGAAATTTGACCTTGGCTCAGTGTGACCAATTTATCAGCATAAAAACTTGCTCGCGTATGCAGGCGCTTAAACAAGGCGTCCCGGGCGAGGGCACGAAGCTTGGCTTGAAGTTTTTCTTTCTGCGTGGGGGAGGAAGGGAAGGAGAAGGAGAAAGAAGAGGAGGGACGGCGTGGTCGGGGCGGCGTATCATCCAGGGCCATTGTTGCTATGCCATCGCCATTAACTCCTCCTCCCCCTGGTTTGGCCATGCTTTTCAGGGCCGAGGCGGGGGTATAAGTGTTGGCAAACATGCGTTGAAAACCTGGCGTGAGACTGGTGTTGCTCGCGGCTGCTGCCATGGCGGCCATTTCTTCGTCCTCTTCCTCATCGAGGTCCGGGTCGTCGTCATTTTGTCGGAAGGAGACAATGTCCATGCTGCCTCCTCGCCCTCCGCCTCCAACTCCTCTACCACGTCTGCTGATAGTACTTCCACTCTCGTTGGTGCTGCTGCTGCTACTGCTACTGCTACTGCTACTGCTACTGCTACTGCTGCTGCTGCCGCCCGCCTCCCCCCTTCGTTGCCCACGCTTGCGCTTGGTCGGGGTAAGTTGGAGCTGCCGCGACGGAGGACGTTGTCGGTAGCGGTGAGAACTACTGCTGCTGGAGGATGGGGCCGACGACAACGTGGTGAAAGAAGGGGCGGCTGTGTCTGTACGGTGTGCAGCGACACGTGGGATGGGAGATAGGTCAGGTGAGTGTACAACACAGGCACGAAGGGCACAGAAGGCCTCGCTGAGGTGAAGACGTTGGGTTGGCGATGATGCATGTGACAGCGCCTTATTCGTGCCTCTCGTGTCAGCGGTGCTGGCTATTGACTTCTACCGCTATCTTAAAGGAGAAGTATGCATGAGAAAGGCAAGGCCGTGGTGGTGGTGTGGTAGATGCAGCAAGACTCAAGGCATATTTCCACCTCCCCACCCAACAAACAGGCCTCTTAGACTTGCTGCCGGGGGGCGACGTTGAGAGGACGCACCCGCTCGCCTGGAACGAGTGACACAAGTCACAGCCGACTTTCCTCAAATCACAATGCCCGACAAGATGCAAGCCGTTCTTGTTTCCACGCCAGGCCCCCCCGAAAACGCCAAGTTGGGTTTCACTTCCAAACCGTCTTGTCGAGAAAAGCCCGGGACACTTCTGGTCAAGGTTGCCTATGCAGCCCTAAATCGCGCAGACACCTTGCAACGTCAAGGTCTCTACCCTCCACCACCCGGTGCCTCAGACATCTTGGGACTAGAATTGAGTGGCATCATCGTTGACATAGGGCCAAACGTAGACCCGACAGCGTTTAAAAAAGGCGACCGAGCCATGTCCCTCGTAACTGGCGGGGCTTACGCGGAATATTGCCTCGTGGATACCGCCACGACCATGCGGCTCCCCGCTTCCTTGCCCCTCTGCATTGCAGCCGCAATTCCCGAAGCATGGCTCACGGCGTATCAACTCCTGCATTTCGTTGGCCATTTTCAACCTGGTCAAAAAGTCCTCGTCCATGCAGGTGCATCCAGCGTCGGTCTCGCCGCAATCCAGCTCATTCTCGAGCAAGGTGGTATTCCATTTGCCACCGCCTCTGCTGGCAAACTGCCCCTCCTCCACCAGCTGGGCGTCTTACCCACCCATGCCATCGATTATACCAAAGGCCCAAACCCCTACTTCGCTGCCGAAGTGTTGGCAGCCACGGATGGGGAAGGGGTGCATCTTGTGCTTTGCTGTGTCGGCGCATCGTATTTCACTCAGAATTTAGAAGTGTTGGCAAAGGAGGGGAGGTTGGTCTTGTACGGCCTGATGAGTGGGGCGATGGTGCCTGGGGATGTGGATCTAAGAGTGATGATGAAGAAGCTTCTGACTGTAACGGCCACGACATTAAGGGGGAGAAATATTGATTATAAAGAAAAATTGGTGAGGAGTTTCTGGACGGGGGAGAGAAAAGGGAGATTTGTGAGGGGGGCGATGGTGGGAGGGAGGGAGGGAGGAAAGGAGTCTGGGGGAGGAGGGTATAAAACGAACGTGTTCAGGATAGTGGGGTGGGAGGAGGTGGGGGAGGCCCATGCGATGATGGAAAGGAATGAGAACGCGGGCAAGATTGTGTTGGCCGTGGATCCGACGTTGGATGAGGCGAAGGGGTAGGTAGAGGAGGGGTAGGTCGGTCGTGTGCGAAGTATAGCTGGGAAACATGTAAATGATTCTCATCGTTTTTGCGTTGTTGTCTCTTGTTCTTCTTCATGGTCTCATTGTCGCCCTTGTTTTGCACAGCCTTTCTGGATCTTCTTGACGTGCTTCTTTTTATCCTTGTCCATATTTTCATGGCTCTCCTATTTCTCCTCTTCCTTTTTATCCCTTCCGTCTCACCACGCTACCAATCTATCCATGCACCCATCCGTGACACGAAAACCCCTTCCCCCCTAATACCTAGGAGGAGGAGGAGGAGGAGGAGGAGGGGGTGCTCCCCCTCCATACCCTCCGAACCCTCCTCCCGGTCGCCCAGGAGGAGGGGGAGGAGGAGGAGGAGGCTGACCAACACCTCTCAAATGCTGCTGTAAGTGCGGTGGTGGAGGAGGAGGAGGATACATCTGCTGCTGCTGCTGCTGCTGCTGCTGTTGCTGCTGGTGCCCACCACCATACATTATGCCCGCTCCTCCCCCCCGCGGAGATGGCCCTCTTCCCCCATTCCTCTGCAAATGATCAGGGACTGGCGTCCCCCTCCCTCCCTCCCTTCCTCCCCCTTCGGCCCCCTTCTCACGGAAGTACAACTGCAACACAAACTTCTTGGCCTTTCCATCCCACGACGAAGAGAACCGCCCCTCTCCCTTATCTATCTCTACGTTGGGAATCTTGAACCCCACCGTCTCGTATGGCTCACAGGCAAACAGCAGGTACTGCCACTCCCGGTCCTTGGTGCTATCAACCCGTTGCTCAAACGCGCTCATAAACCGGTGCCGCGGCTGGACGTCTTCCTCGGCCTGGGGATAGTCGATTTCAAATATCAACGACCGTTGCCGCGTGCTTAGATCCCTTGCCTTGGTCACCTTGTACCCTGGCCTCCCGATTTTCATCACTCGTCGGGCTGCCACGACCGTTGGCTTGTTGGGGCGATACTGCTGCTCCTTAGCCTCCTTCGCTGCCCTCCGCGCCAAATTCTCCTGGTGCCGTTTCCCCTGAGTGTGGGCCAAGTAATTCCCTTCATTGTTGTGAAGAGTTAAGCACAGCTTGCATTCGTAGGAACCCAGGTGATTGCGCATAAAATACGGATCTTTATTCAAGTCGATCGTCTCCAAAGCCAGCTTCCGCAGGCGTTCCCGCCGGTCGGCGTTGGCCAGCGATTCGGACATTTGTCCGCCACCGCCGAATTTGGAGCCATCCCGGTGTTGGAAGTCGATGCCGCCGGGGAGGGGAAGGAGGAGGTGGAGGGAGGTATGGCTGTGGGTGGGGGGCGGGAAAAACGTAGGGAGGGAGGAAGGGAGGGAGGGGGCGCGGGAGGGAAGATGAGCCGCGGGAGTGAAAAGGAACGAGAGGGGTATGGGAAGGAAAAAGAAGGGTTA
>Ga0160419_100859_pt1 | contig 15800 bp, 16 predicted proteins | sample CelAP2metagpilot_2_FD_108196 | JGI IMG/M metagenome (GOLD analysis project Ga0160419, IMG submission 108196) | Phycosphere-associated microbial communities from Cellana algal ponds in Kailua-Kona, Hawaii, USA - Cellana AP2-4-25 metagenome pilot ... | reverse complement strand
CCTCGCCGCGCGGCTGGAAGCGCATCCCAAGAAAGCCGCCTGCGACATCCTGTTTGGCGCTGAAACCCGCCGCAATCTGGAAGAGGGGCAGGCCTGCACCACCGTGCCCGATGTGCAGTTCAAAGGGTTTTCTGAGGCCTTGAACGTCTACGGCGTGTGACCGTCAGGGCCGCGCCAGAATGTAATCCGGCATGATCCCGGCACCTGCAATGCGCGGTGCCACGTCATGGCCTGCAAAGAAACCATACCCTGAAATCAGCGCGGTCTTCACGCCGGCAGCCTGTCCGCCCAGAATATCGGTATGGAGGCTGTCGCCCACCATTACCGTGCGCGCGGGGTCGAATGTGCCCAGATGCGCGAAGGCCAGATCAAAGATATTCCCGAAGGGTTTGCCGTAAAACTGCGGTGCCACCCCGGTGGCATCCGCCAGCCTGTGCGCATAGCTGCCCGGTTCGGTTGAGAAATCCTGCTCACGCGGGGCGACGATATCGGGGTTGCCCACGAAAACCGGCCGCGCATGATCCCGCACCGCGCGTTCCAGCAGGGCCTGTCTGCCCTCGGTCCAAACCGCACTGCCCATCATCACAAACCCGTCCACGTCAGCATAGGCCGCCGGATCATCCTCCAGAAAGGTGATGTTCAGCCCGTCCAGATCCGCCCGCCCCAGCGCCGGATTGGCCATCAACCCCCAGTGCCTGTCTGGCTCCGCCGCAAGCCCCGCCAGCACCGCCTTGCGGCTGGTGATCACATCCTCCGGCGCGAAGGCGTACCCAAGCCGCGCGTATTTCTCCATCAGCCTGGCGTGGGGAAAGCCTGCCGCATTGGACACCACCAGCACCCGCTTGCCCGCCGCCTGAAGCCCTGCAACCCGCTCGGGCACGCCCTCAATCGCCGTCTCTCCAATGTTGAGCACACCGAAAGCGTCCAGCAGGAAGGTGTCCACCTCATCCGCAATTGCATCCAGATCGGGCAGGGCGCGGCAGGGGGCATCGCGCGTGACAGCCGGCAGGCGCGCGCGCACGGCTTCATAGGCCGCAAAAGCCTCCGGCATCTTCAAATGATGGCTCCCCGCACTTTGGCCGAGACCCATTCGGAAATCACCACAGCCGCCAGGATCACCAGCAGGATCAGCGACACCTGCGGCCATGCCAGCACATTGAGCGAGGAGGACAATTGCAGCCCGATGCCGCCCGCACCGACCAGTCCCAGCACCGTGCTTTCGCGAATGTTGATGTCCCAACGGAACACCGCAATGCCCGCAAAGGCAGGCAGGATCTGCGGCACGATGCCGTAAGCCATCACCTGCCAGCGCGACGCGCCCGTGGCGGTGATCGCTTCCACCTGCGTGGTGTCGATTTCCTCAATCGCCTCATACAGCAGCTTGGCGCAAAACCCGATGGAGCGGATGGCGATGGCGATCACGCCCGCAAACACACCCGGCCCGATGATCGCGATCAGCAGCAGCGCCCAGATCAGCGAATTGATCGACCGGGTGGAGACGATGATCAGCAAGGCAATGGGCCGGATGAAATAGGCCGATGGCGTGGTGTTGCGCGCCGCCAAAAAGGCCACCGGCACCGCGAGGATCAGCGCAAAGATCGTGCCCAGTGTCGCGATGTTCAGCGTGTCCCAGATCGGCTTGCCCAGCTGCGTGATGTACTCCCACCGTGGCGGGGTGGCGCGGGTCCAGATGTCATTGGCGATGCGTGGGGCATCCCAGACAAAGAACCACGTGGTCGATTCCGAAATACGCTGCCAGCAATAGGCAAAGATCGCGATGCCGATCAGCCACAACACCCAGTGAAACAGGCTCTCCCGCCCGGTCCGGCGCTGCCACTCCTTGACGCTTCCCGCCTCGCGCACCGGCATTACTGGACCCTCGCGCGGACAATGCCGGAGATATACTCCAGCGCCATGACGATCACGATGATCAGGATCAGGATCGCCGCCGCCGTATCGTATTCATAGCGATCAAACGCGGTGTTCAGCGTGGCCCCAATGCCGCCAGCGCCGACCAGCCCCAGAATGGCGCTTTCGCGGAAGTTGATATCAATACGGTAAATGCTCAGCCCAATCAGGCGCGGCATGACTTGCGGCTGGACGCCGTAGTTGATCCACTGGGTCCAGCTTGCCCCCGATGCCTTGATCGCCTCAGCCTGCACGCGGTCCATGCTTTCGATGTCCTCAGCCAGCAGCTTGGACAAAAAGCCAATCGTCGCAAAGCTCAACGTCAGGAAGCCTGCCAACGGGCCAAAGCCAAAGATCGCCACCAGCAGGATCGCCACGATGATTTCCTGCAACGCGCGGCTGATGGCGATGATGCCCCGGCAAATCAGATAGATGGGCAGGGGGGCCACGTTGCGCGCAGCCCCCAGCGCAATCGGGATGGAAACCGCGATCCCCACAACGGAGGCCGCAACGGTCATGATGATACTCTCCAGCATCCCGTCATAGATGTCGCCCGAGCGGGAGGTGAAATCCGGACTGGTGAAGGCCAGCACAAACTGTTTGCCCCGCTCCAACCCTTCGTAGACGCGGGCCCAATTGACGTCGATGGTCATATAGGCCGCGATCAGATAGGCGATGAACCCGGCCAGCAATCCCCAACGCAGCAAGGGGTTCTGGACAAAGGGCGGCTTTTTCCACGGTTTGCCGATCTGTGAGGTCACGTCAAAGGCGGGCGCGCTCATTGTGCGGCCACCTCTTCGTCTTCATCCTCGCCGATGGCTTCGATGGTCGCTTCCCAGTCTTCCTCGCCGTAGATCTCTGTCAGCTTGTCCGGTGTCAGCCCGTCAGGTGGTCCGTCATAGACCACCGCGCCAAAGCGCAGCCCGATCACCCGCTGCACAAACATCTGCGCCAGTGCGACGTCGTGAATGTTGATGATCGCCGCCAGACCGCGCTCTTTGCACAGCTCGCAAATCAGCCGCATGATCTGGCGAGATGTCTTGGGGTCAAGCGAGGCTGTCGGTTCATCCACCAGCAACAAGGCCGGGTTCTGAATGAGCGCGCGGCAAATGCCCACCCGCTGGCGCTGCCCGCCAGACAGTTCATCCGCACGTTTGTCCGCCATATGCGCCAGACCCACACGGTCCAGCAGGCGAAACGCCTCGTCGACGTCCGATTGCGGAAACCGCCGCAGGAAGCTGCGCCAGAAGCCGACATAGCCCAGCCGCCCCGACAGGACGTTTTCCATCACTGTCAGACGCTCGACCAGCGCATATTCCTGAAAGATCATCCCGATACGACGCCGCTCGCGGCGCAGACCGCTGGAGGACAGCGTGGTCAATTCCACATCGCCCAGCTGCACCTTGCCTGATGTGGGTTCAACCAGCCGGTTGATGCAGCGAATGAGCGTGGATTTACCCGCACCGGATGGCCCGATCAGCGCCAGCACCTGACCTTCGGGCACCTCAAGCTCCACCGCTTTCAGGGCCTGATCCCCGGTCTTGTAGGTCTTCACCAGCTTATCAAGCCGCAGCATACATATCCCCCCGTGCGGCCCTGTCACCGCCCGTCTTGCCCAAACGAAAGGGCAGGTCCGAAAACCTGCCCGCCCGTGTTACTCGCAGCTGTAGCTGACGCCGTTGGCTGCATCAATCTTGCGGATCACTTCCCAGAATTCCTTGTAGGTCATCTCAAGGAACTGACCTTCGTTGGATTTCTCGAACTCTTCCTGAAGGGATGTGCCTTCCCATTCGAAGTTGAAGAAGGCGTTGCGGATCTTTTCCTTCAACTCAGGCTTGAGGTTATGCGCTGTGCCAAAACCTGTTGTCGGGAAGGTTTGCGACTTGTAAATCGTCACCACCTGATCTTCGGTGATCACGTCCCGGCTCAGCATCCGCGCCTTGACGGAGTTGGCGATGGAGGCTGCCATATAGTCCTTGTTCGCGACGCCCAAGATCGAATTGTCATGCTTGCCGGAATAGACCGGTTCAAAATCCCGCTCGGGCAGCATGTCGAAATCACCTTTCAGGATCGCGGAGGGTGCCTTGAAGCCGGAGTTCGACGTGGGCGAGGTGAAAGCCAACTGCTTGCCCTTGATGTCCTCGACCTTTTCGATGCCGGAGCCGGGGTAGGTGATGATCTCCATCTCATAGCCGAAATTGCCGTCTTTGGAGGCCATGATGGTGAAGGGGTTGAACCCCGCGCAGTTTACCGCCAGCGGGTTGGACCCGGTGTTGAAACCCGCAATATGCAACCGGCCCGACCGCATCGCCTCGATCTGGGCGGCGTTGTTCTGGACGGGGAAGAAGACGACGGATTTGCCGGTCTCTGCCTCCAGATGCGTCAGGAAATCGGACCAGGCTTCCTTGTAGACGGCAGGGTCTTCCACAGGGGTGTAGGCAAAGATCAGCGTGTCCGGATCCACCAGATCCGCCGGATCAGTGGGCGTGTCCGCGATCAGATCGCCGTCCACATCGCAGAACCGCTCATCCAGATCGCCGCGCGGGCAGTCTTGGGCCGCGGCCGGTCCGGCAAAGGCCAGCGCCAGCGCAAAGGCGGCACCACTTAATAATGTTGATTTCAATGTCATATTCTCACTCCCTTTGGACATTTGTTTTTGGATCACGCTAGCGTGTAGTCCAGGGGACATAAAGGGAATTGTTTGCGCTCGCAGGAACGGCTGTCTCAGCCGGTTGTGATGCCGTGCACCGCCCAGCTTTCAAACCGGTCGGAGGGGGCAAGATCAGGCAAGGGATGGTTCAGATACCCGCCGCCAAACAGCCGAAATGGCACGCCCGCGTTCTGCGCGGTATCATGGTCAACCTTGCTGTCGCCGACATATAGCGTCGTCTCAGGGGTGGCACCCATCCGTTCGATACAGGCCAGCAAGGGGGCGGCATCGGGCTTGCGCGGCTGGCCGTCCTGCGCGCCTGCGATCACCTCGAAATAACCTGTCAGATTCAGCGCCGCGCAAAGATCCTGTGCAGGCTGATCCGGTTTGTTGGTGCAGATCCCCATCGGGATGCCGCGGGCCTGAAAGGCCTCCAATGCCGCGATGACGCCCTCATAAGGGTGGGTCAGCGTCGTCATGTCGCGCTGATAGGCCTCCAGCAGGTGGGCCAGCGTGGTTTCATATGTCTCGGGATCGCTGCCGCCGGTGGCGTTCAGACAATGCTCCGTCAGCACCCCGATGCCGTTGCCGATAAAGGAGATGATGGTGGGCAGATCCAGCGTCTGCCGCCCCATCTTTTGCAAGGCGACGTTGGCGGCGGCGTGAATGTCCGGCGCGCTGTGGATGAGCGTGCCATCAAGGTCGAAGACAAGAGCGGAAAATGGGGTCATGGCGCATGACTTAACGCGAAGCGGCGCGAAGGACCAAGGGCGAATTGCACAGGTGGATCAGGCGACCATCGCCTCGATCTCGTCCGCGCCGGTGTCGTCGCCCGGTTGCGCGGAGGGAAGCGGCAGCGACAGGATGAAGCTGCTGCCCTGACCTTCGACACTGGTGGCAATCAGATCACCGCCATGCGCCCGCGCAATATCGCGCGAAATCGCCAGACCCAGACCGGTGCCGCCATATTTGCGGCCCGAGGAATTGTCGACCTGATGGAAGGCTTCAAAGACGCGGCCCAGATGCTCTTCCGGGATGCCGATGCCGCTGTCTGTGACGCGGAAAAGGACACTCTCCTCGGTCTGGGAGACATCCAGCGTGATCTTGCCCTCATCGGTGAATTTCGTGGCATTGCCAATCAGGTTGATCAGGATTTGCTGGATCCGCTTGTCATCCGCGTTCAGCGCAAGATCCGGCGTGCTGACTTCAAGGGTAAGGCCCTTTTCCTCAATCATCGGACGCATCTGGTCAATGACCGGCTCGGCAATCCGGGCGGCATTGGTGTCGGCCATGTCCATCGACAACGTGCCTGAATCCACCTTGGCAAAATCCAGAATCTCGCTGATCAGGGTGAACAGGTGGTTGCCCGAACGCTCCAGCGTCTCCATCATCTTGGCGACCTGATCGGTCATGACATCCAGTTTCGGCTGGATGTCGTCCTTGAGGTCCGGATGCTCCTCGATCTCGGCCATCAGCTTGCGATAGCTGGGCAGGCTGCGCATGTTCTTGGCCAGCTTGGCGTGACCCAGAATGACCGTCAGCGGTGTGCGCAATTCGTGGCTGAGCACGCCCATGAAGTCGGTCTTGGCCTTGTTGGCCGCTTCCGCCGCAATCTGCGCTTTCTTCAGATCGGTGATGTCGATGCGCAGACCCACGACGCTGCCGTCTTCCATGGGACGGTCATAGGCGCGGATCAAGCGGCCATCGGCCAGGATCTGTTCCTTGTCGGAGGATTTGATATGCAGCCGCTTGGACCATTCCTCATACCATTCTTCCTCGCGCCCGATGGCGTCCGGGATCAGCTTCTTGCGCAGGTTGGCTTTGACGATATCCTCATACCGCGCGCCGACGCGCACCATGCCGGACCCGCCGGCCAGTTGCTTGTACTTGTTGTTGAAGGCCACCAGACGGCGGTCCGCGTCAAACATGACAAAGCCATGATCCAGCGCCTCGATCCCCACCGACAGCTGCTTTTCCGCGCGGCGGCGGGTGTCAAACAACCGCATCACATACCACAGCGCCAACAGGCAGGCGCCCATCGCGAGGGACCGGAGGGCCCAGCGGGTGATGTGATTGGGGCGGTGCAGGGGCCAGCCGCCTTCGGGCGTGGCCGCCAGTTGCCACTGGCCAAACGGCAGGTTGAGGCTCAGCCGGATGGGGTTCTGATCCAGAACGGCAATGTCGCCAAACAACACCTGCTGGCTGAACGGGCCGGTGGGCTGCACCTGGCTGATCAGCATGTTGAATTTGGTCTCGAACTCCGGAAAACCCACCTTGTTCATCAGCTTGTCGTAATCCAGCACAACCGACAGCATTCCCCAGGGATGACCGGGGCCGGGGCTGGTGTTGTCATAGACCGGTTTGGACAGGATCAGGCCGCGCCCACCGGTGGCCAGGTTGACCGGCCCATTGATCAGCCCCTCGTCCGCGCGCAGCGCGGCTTCGATCTGATTGTTCAACGCCCGGCGCACCCGGTAATCCACGCCCAGAATACCTTTCTGTTCGGATTTGGGGAAAACCATGGTGGCGATCTGGTTCGGGGCCGCGACAAGGCTGCGGACTTCCGGGTTCTCCAGCATGAAATCAACCGCCTTGAGGTTGAATTCGGTCTGGTTGATTTGCGGGTTCTCACCGATGACGGCGGCCAGTTCGTTCAGATCCATGATCCGGTCGAACAAGGTCGATTGCAGCCGCTCGCGCACCTCGATCAGCCGCACGGTTGAGGTCAGCTTCACGTCGCGGATGTAGTTCTGATAGGTCAGCGACTCAATGCGGTGGGTCAGAACAAACATGACAGCGGCAATGAACGCAAACAGGCCAATCCTGATCACGACCTGCCGTTGACGGGACGACGTGAAAGACGGTGTTTTTGTCTGGTCCGCAGTGTTTGTTTCTTCGTTTTGCATGCTGCCTGTCACCGAGTTTTCTTCGGATGCCTGTTATGGTCAGAATGTGCCAAAGAAATTGGCGCATTTTAGGGCAGAAACCCTGTTTCTTCGAATCCAACTGAGAGAGAGCAGCCCACCGCCAACGGATCGGCAAGGATCAAGAAAATAGGGGGTTTCCCCGGTATTCCGGCATTCAGGGCCAGGTGGGAAACGCGCGCTCGGATGGAAATGGGCGGGATTGTGGCGCAGATTTCGGACAATTCCGCTGCACGATCCCCGCAAGCCGACGGCGACCGCGGCCTTCCCCCGACAGCCGTTTCGCAAGCCGCAGGCGGCCTGCGTCAGACGTCGATGAAGCCCAGCTTTTCAAGGGCGATCCGTGCCGCTTTGCGCTGTTCTGCGGGTCCGTTCAGCAGCGTTGTGTTAAGCTGCTTGACCAAGACGGTCAGCGCGCGGTTTTTCTGCCGATCCGCGATGAATCCTGCGACTTGGTCGGAAGCAAGGCCGTGGATGAACTGGATGGCGTGAGAAGAGGTTTGTGCGGTGTCAGTCATGTCGTGCGCTGCCCCCCAAGAGCGCGTTCTGTCAGAATCGGCGTGACTGTCCCTCGACCGCCGATGCCCCAGCAGAACCCCATTTGCCGCGTGGAGTCCATGATTAATCAGGCGCTGTGGCCGGGGGGGCAGTCTGGCCGTCCGTCAGGTCAGTACAACAGTGCCGTTCGGCGTGGCAAAGGTGCCGACAAATCCCGTCGTCGCCCCCGCCTGCACCGGAATCGGGCAACCAATCGTGTCATAGACCGCCTGCAATCCCGCCGCATCCGGGTCGAGCGCCACAAATTCCGCCAGCGTCGTGCCCCCCGGCGTGGTGCCCGCCGGATGGGGGGAGCCTTCCCAGTCGATGAAGAACGGCAGACGTCCGGGCCAGCGCGGGTCAGCAAGGCGCATGATCGTCCAGTTCAACTGCACCCCCTCAGGCGTCTTGCGCGACATCGGGATGGGGTCCTCGACCGTGATGCCGCCGTCCTCGGCACGGCGGCGGACCGCTGCCAGATCGTCACAGGCCAGCGCAAAGGTCAGCATCTGCGGCTGCGGCAGTGCGGCAATGCCCGCGCCCATGGTGCCCGCCAGATCCTGTTCGGGGTCGGGGGCAATGATCTCAACATAGGTGGTGGCGGTCAGCCCGCTCAGCGCATTGCGCGTGCCAAAACCGGGATGCCTGCCGCCAATGATGGGGGCCACACCCGTCAGCCGTTCAAACAGCGCTGACCCCGCGTCCAGATCGGGCACCGCCCACAGCACATGATCCAATGCAATTGCCATATCCGCCGCTCCCTTTATCCGCTGGTCGCAGGTAACGACAGGCAGGCCCGAAGGGCAAGCGGTTCAGGCGATATGCTGGATCGCCGAGAACCCTTCGAACTGCGGCGTGCCTTCATGCAGCTTCTGATCGGGATTGCCCGCGTTCCTGTGCGCCGCGCGAAAGGCATCCGACCGGGTCCAGCCGCGAAAGGCCTCCTCATCCCGCCAGACCGTGTGGGAGGCATACAGGATCAGACCATCGGTCTCTGGGCCCTTGAGCATGTGGAATTCCACAAACCCCTCCATCCCTTTGAGGTGGCTGTCGCGGCCCAGCCAAAGCGCCTCGAAAGCGTCGGCATTGGCGGTGGGCACATGGAAACGGTTCATGGCAAGATACATGCGCAGGGGTCCTTCAGTTGGAAAAGGCGGCACAGGGGTCGCCGCGTGTGGGGGCAGGGGTGGTCAGGGTGCCGTCAAAAGAGGTGCCGTTCTGCGGCCCTTCGACAAAGGCGAAAGCATAGCTGGTCACATCCGGGGCCGCGCGGGCAAGATAGACGGGCATCCCCCACTCGGTGTGCACATGGCCGTTGCCGACGATCACCACAACCGGCGCACCGTGATCGTTCAGCGCCTGCAAGGTCACCCGTGCAAAGTGCGCGTCGCGCAGGCGCTGCGCCTCGACCATGCCGGACATCATCTCAAGCGGCATGGCGTCGCAATGGGCCTCGAACTGCATCTGCTCCCGCGTGGTCTGCTCTGCCTCCGGCAGCGGTTCGGTCAACCCATAGGCTGCTGCGCCCTCCCCAAAGACTGCCGCTGCGCCATCGGCAAAGGCGGCGCGCACGCGGTCGCGGGTCAGGGCCATGCCGATCACCTCCGCGTCCCCCAAAGCCTCAAAGATCGGCAGGTAGAGCGCGAAATCCGGCCAGCCTGCCGCTTCCCAGCCGATCCGTTCGCCAAGGCCCGCCGCATCGCCATCCGCTGCATTCACCAGCGCCGCCTGCGCCGGGCTGAGCATCTCAAACACCACCGCAGTGGGGGAAAGTGCTGCGATTACAGCCGCTTGCACCCGGTGGTGCATCCCGTTGTCGTGGATCTCTCCCAACAGCACCACATCCGCCTGCGCCATCGCGGCCAGCGTGTCGGCATCAGGCACCGGCGTTTCGGCAAATGCAGGCAGGGCGCAGGCAAGGCCGAAGCAGAACGCATATCGTGTCATCATACGCTCAAGGTAGGGCCGAAGGGCCCAAGGGCGAGGGGCCGCATCACCCGCAGACCACTTCGATCAACGTTGGTCCGTCGCTCTCCAGCCCCGCGCTGAGCGACACAGCAAAGCCATCCGCATCCTCGACCCGCGTGGCAGGCACGCCATGCCCCTTGGCAAGCGCCACCCAATCCAGCACCGGCTGCTCAATATCAAACATCGCCTGCGCATTGGCGCCGTAGCTGTTGACGCCGACGTTCTTCAGCTCATCGCGCAGGATCTGGTAGCCGCGGTTGGCGAAGATGATCACCGTCACATCCAGCCCTTCGCGGGCCATGGTCCACAGCGATTGCAGCGTGTACATCGCCGTCCCATCGCCAATCAGCGCAATGACCTTGCGGTCCGGGCAGGCAATTGCCGCCCCCACCGCGCAAGGCAGGCCAAGGCCAATCGCGCCGCCAGTACCCCCCAGCACCTCATGCGGGCGCGCTTGGGTGGTCAGCGGCAACACCTGATGGCCGGAGGTGATCGCCTCATTGCAGACAATCGCATCCTCCGGGATCAGCGCGGCCAGCGTCTGGCCCACTTTGGCCAATGACATCTCTCCCGTGGCGACCGCTGGCTGGTCCAGCTGGAAACGTGCAGGCGCGTCCGCGTCCGAGGCTCCCACCGCGTCCGCCAAGGCCTGTAGCGACCACCCAACATCCTCCTCCGGCCCGCACAGCGTCGTGACGGCGCAACCGGCAGGTTCCGGCAGGCTCGGCTTACCCGGATAGGCAAAGAACGCCACGGGCCGTTCCGTGCCCAGCAGGATCAGGGTGGAGATCTCCGCCATCTGCGCAATCTTCGGCGTGACGGGATAGACCAGTTGTTCCACCTTCGTGGTGCCCGCCCCCTTGGCAATGCGCGCCAGCAGCGTGTCGCAGATCAACCGGCATCCGGTCCTGGCCGCGATCCGGCCCGCCAGCTCCCGCTCTGCACCAAACAGCGCGGTGCCCCCGATCATCAGTGCCGCGCCGGGTTGGCGCAACTGCTGCGCCATGGCTTCGACCAGTGTGTCATCGGGCCGGCGCAGGGCAGGCGGGGCGGCTGCGGTGACCGGGCCATCTGCGGCGTCCCACGCGGTATCGGCAGGCAGGATCAGCGTCGCGATTTGCCCGTTGCGGCTGCGCGCAGCGCGGATCGCATCGGCCCCATCGGGGGCGACGCTGGCGGCATCCGGTGACATCCGGGTCCAATGGCTGACGGTCTGGCTGATGCCGACCGTGTCGCCTTTCAGCGGGCTTTCATATTGCAGATGGTGGATCGCATGATCCCCCATCACATTGACCATGCCGCTGCCCGCCTTGTGCGCGTTGTGGATGTTGGCAAAAGCATTGCCAAAGCCGGGTGCCAGATGCAGCAGCGTGCCTGCCACATCGCGCTTCATGCGGAAGTATCCGTCCGCCGCGCCGCTGGTGCCGCCCTCAAACAGGCACAGCACACAGCGCATTTCGGGATGGGCGTCCAGCGCGGCGACAAAGTGCATCTCTGACGTGCCGGGATTGGCAAAAACCGTATCCACACCGCTCGCCAGCATGGTCTTCACAAGGCTTGTGGCGCCGTTCATGGGGGGATTCTCCGTTGATGTGGCGTCAGCCTAATCGCCCGCAGGCAGCAGCAAAAGGGCCATTCGCAGATCGCAAGGAGAGGGAATAGCGGTTGCATCACCGGACCGAATGGCATTTTCTTAACGGCGCAAAATCAAGCATCCCAAAGGGAGACACCAAAATGAAAAAACTGCTCGCCACAACGGCGCTGGCCCTGACCGTCGGCACCGCAGCCATGGCCAATTGCGACAAGGTCACCTTCTCTGATGTGGGCTGGACCGACATCACCGCCACCACCGCTGCGGCCACCGTGGTGCTGGACGCGCTGGGATATGAGACGGAGATCAAGATCCTCTCCGTGCCGGTCACTTACACGTCCATGGCCGCAGGCGACATTGACGTGTTCCTGGGCAACTGGATGCCCACCATGGAAGGCGACATCGCGCCCTACCGTGAGGCAGGCACCGTCGATACCGTGCGCGCCAATCTGGAAGGGGCGAAATATACATTGGCGGTGAACAAGGCCGCCGCCGATCTTGGCATCACCTCTTTTGGCGCGATTGCCGCCAATGCCGATGCGCTGGATGGCAAGATCTACGGCATTGAGCCCGGCAATGACGGCAACCGCCTGATCCAGTCGATGATTGATGACAATGCCTTTGATCTCAAAGACTTCGAAGTTGTTGAAAGCTCCGAGCAAGGCATGCTGGCGCAGGTGCAGCGGCTGTCGCGCAAGGGCGATCCGATTGTCTTCCTCGGGTGGGAGCCGCATCCGATGAACGCCAATTTCGAGCTGACCTATCTGGAAGGCGGCGATGATTTCTTTGGCCCCGATCTGGGCGGTGCGACGGTCTATACCAACACCCGCGCAGGCTATGTCGCGGAATGTCCAAACGTCGGCAAACTGCTGACCAACATGGCATTCACGCTGGCCATGGAGAATGAAATCATGGGCGCGATCCTGGACGATGGCGAAGACCCGGCAGATGCCGCGCGCGCGTGGCTCTCGGCCAACACCGATGCGGCGGCGGGCTGGCTCGATGGTGTGACCACCAAAGACGGTGGTGACGCAAAGGCGGCTGTGATGGGCGCAATCGGCGGGTAAACCGTTCTGCCTTGTCGATAACAACAGTGGGCGGCCTGCGATGCAACAGGCCGCCTGCACCAATTACCGCAAGATGCGGCACGAAGGACCCCGCCCATGGATTGGCTGACCGAGAACAAGATCCCCATCGACGATTGGGCCGAAGGCGCCTTCGACTTTCTACAGATCAAGGGAGAGTGGTTCTTTGACGGTCTCGCCCTGGTGATGGAGCAGCTGATTGATGCGATCCTGTGGCTGCTGCAAACACCGCATCCGTTTATTATCATTGCATTATTCGCGGCCCTCACATGGCTGATCCAGCGCAACTGGAAAACCGTGGGTTTCGTGGTGCTGGGGTTCCTGTTCATCCTCAACCAAGACTACTGGGAGGAAACCACCGAGAGCCTGACGCTGGTGCTGTCGGCCTGTGTGGTCTGTATGGGGCTGGGTGTGCCGGTTGGCATCGCGGCGGCGCACCGTCCGAAACTCTACCGTTTCATGCGGCCCGTGCTCGATCTGATGCAGACGCTGCCCACCTTCGTCTACCTGATCCCCGCCATTGTGTTCTTCGGCATCGGCATGGTGCCGGGCCTCATCGCAACGGTGATCTTCGTGCTGCCTGCGCCGATCCGCCTGACGCAGCTTGGGATTTCCTCCACCCCGCGTGCCTTGACGGAAGCGGCAGAAGCCTTTGGCGCAACGCCCAGCCAGACCCTGTGGAAGATCGAATTGCCCTATGCGCTGCCGCAGATCATGACCGGGCTGAACCAGACAATCATGCTGTCGCTGTCGATGGTGGTGATTGCGGCCCTTGTGGGCGCGGATGGTCTGGGCGTGCCGGTGGTGCGGGCGCTCAATCAGGTGAACACGGGGCTGGGCTTTGAAAGCGGTCTGATCATTGTGGTCGTGGCGATCATGCTCGACCGGATGCTGCGGGTGGGTGAGAAATGAGCACAGCTGTCAAATTTGATAACGTCTCCATTGTCTTCGGGGACAAGCCCGCCAAGGCGCTGCCGCTGATGGATGAGGGGCAGAGCCGCTCTGAAATCGAAACCGAGACCGGGCAGGTGCTGGGCGTGCACAATTGTTCGCTTGAAGTGGAGACGGGGGAGATCCTCGTGCTGATGGGCCTCTCGGGTTCCGGCAAATCGACGCTTTTGCGCGCGGTCAACGGGTTGAACCCGGTGGTGCGCGGGCATGTGGAAGTCAGCGATGGGGAATGGTCCGCCAGGACACCGGGATGCTCCGCCGCCGACCTGCGCCAGATCCGGCGCGAATGTGTGTCGATGGTGTTTCAGCAGTTCGGCCTGCTGCCCTGGCGCACGGTACGCGACAACGTCGCGATGGCGCTGGAATTTGCCAATATCCCCAAAGCGCAAAGGTTAACGCGGGCGGACAAACAGCTGGCTTTGGTCGGCCTGTCCGATTGGGCTGACCGCAAGGTGGGCGAGCTTTCAGGCGGCATGCAGCAGCGGGTGGGGCTGGCACGGGCCTTTGTGACCGAGGCGCCGATCCTGCTCATGGATGAGCCGTTCTCCGCCCTTGATCCGCTCATACGCTCGCGCTTGCAGGATGAGTTGCTGGACCTGCAACGCGATCTGAAACGCACGATCATTTTCGTGAGCCACGATCTGGACGAGGCGTTCAAACTGGGCGGGCGGATCGCCATCATGGAAGGCGGGCGGATCGTGCAATTGGGCACGCCGCGCGAAATCTTCTCCAACCCGGCATCTGACTATGTGGCTGATTTTGTGGCAAATATGAACCCGCTGGGGGTGCTGACGGCGCGCGATGTGATGATGCCGCAGGACAAATATGCGACCGACGGTTCGGTGGCAGTGGAAACCCCGGTGGCGGAGATCATTGAGCGGTTGAGCGATGAGGTGGCATCACTGGAAGTGGTGGAGGATGGGGCGGCTGTCGGGACGATCACGGCGCAGTCGATTGTGGATCGCCTGAAGGTCTGACGTTGCTCCGTGCGGCCTGGGTGGTGCAGAGATTTTAACCCTCCGGGGGGGTATTTTTAACCATTTGGAAGGGGCGGTGAGGGCAATGCGCCATGGTTAAGATCGCGTAAATCTTAACGGTGAGATGTGAATCTGTCCCCGCGGGGACAAGGTTAATGGCGGCCGTTTCAGGTGATCAGGGGCAGGCGCGTGGCCGCATAGGACAGGGTGATTTCCCGGTCCATCTTCGCATCATAGAGCCGCGCGCGGAACTGGGCGGAGGGGCGCACGCCGCCGATGGCGGGCAGGGTGCCGCACATCATCGCGGTGCCGTCTTTCATGCCTGCGGCCTCAATCAGTTTCTCCAGCGGGCGGATCTTGGCCAGCGCGCCTTTCTGGTAGGTCACCCATGCGCCGTTCTCGAATATCTCCGAGCTGAGCACCAGATCGTCCAGCCGGTCCGCGACGCTGGACCAGGACCACAGCTGCGTCCCCACGGGTTTGGGGCACATCTGCTTGGAGGCTGCAACGGAGGTCTTTTCAAACTCCCGGTCGGTGTGGTCCGAGCCGAGGCCGAGCCAGAGTTTGCCCTGCGCCTGCACGACCAGTGGTTCAGCTTCGCCGGAACTGCCATTGCCCAGCACTTCGATCCGGTCGGATTGGGTCAGAAGGCTGGCCCCGTTCCGGTAGTAAAGCGGTGTCCTTGAGGGGGCGGGAATGCCAAGTGCAACCAGTTCGTTGATGTGATGCTGCACAGCAGCCGCATCCCGCCCGGTCCAGCCTGCGATGATCAGGTTGGTGATGGGCGCGTCGAGGGGGCCGGTGTCGGTGTCGAAGTGCATCTCAATTCCTTGAAGACTGGCAATGCCTTACCAAAGCGGTAAGCTGCGCGGATTGCAAGAAGGGATGGGATGCCACGTGACGCTGGATCAGATCAAGACGTTCTTTTGGGTGGCCAAGCTGGGGGGCTTTCGGCGCGCGGCGGGGCAGTTGAACCTGTCACAGCCTGCGGTGTCAAACCGGGTGGCGACATTGGAGGACACCTTGCGGGTGAGCCTGTTTGAGCGGGGAGACAAGGCGCTGACCCTGACCCGCGAGGGCATGCGTCTGATGGCTTATGCCGAGCAGATGTTGTTTGTGCAGGAAGAGATCCGGCGGCGGGTCAGCAATACCGCGGAGATGGAGGGGCTGTTTCGCATTGGCGCTTCGGAGACGGTGGCGCAAAGCTGG
>Ga0160419_100858_pt1 | contig 15810 bp, 21 predicted proteins | sample CelAP2metagpilot_2_FD_108196 | JGI IMG/M metagenome (GOLD analysis project Ga0160419, IMG submission 108196) | Phycosphere-associated microbial communities from Cellana algal ponds in Kailua-Kona, Hawaii, USA - Cellana AP2-4-25 metagenome pilot ... | reverse complement strand
GTGTGTGTGTGTGTGTGTGTGTGTGTGTGTGTGTGTGTGTGTGTGTGTGTGTGTGTGTGTGTGTGTGTGTGTGTGTGTGTGTGTGTGTGTGTAAGCCAGTCCCTCCCTCCATTCCTCCTTCTCTCCCTACCTTGTTCTTGAGCTGTCTTAGCGTGTCCTGGTGCACCGTGTTGAGGGTGCTCGTCCGCATGAGCAGCTTGTTGTTCTTCTGGATCCGCGGTAGCAAAAAGTCGACCTTTGACTGGAGGAAGGCCAGCATGGTGAGGAGGACAGCCTGAACGAGGGAGGGAGGGAGGGAGGAAGGGAGGGAAATAGGAGAGATTGGAACAACAACGACAACAACAGGAATACTCACCATCCCGCAAACATTCTCCCTCTCTCTTTCCCTCTTTCCCTCTTTCCCTCTTTCCCTCTTTCCCTCTTTCCATCTTTCCCTCCCTCCATCCCTCCCTCCTCCCCTCCTCCCCTCCTCCCCTCCTTCCTTTCCTCCGTACATTCTTACCTCAAGTGCCACAAACTCAAACCCGTCCTCCTTTTCGTCCTCCTCCTCCTCTTCCTCCTCATCCTTCTCCTCCTCCTCCGGCCCCTCCTCCTCCTCTTCCTCCTCCTCCTCCCTCTCCTCCACCTTGCCCTTCCTTCCCACCTCATCAAACGCCTTCTTTTGCGTTAAACTCAACCACGCCAGATTCTCCTCCAACCGTCCGTAGCAGTCGGGATCCGCCCCCTCCGGCACGATCACAATCAGTCGATCCCAAAAAATCAAACACCGCAATTCATCCAGGTTTAAAACAATCGTGTGCTTCCTCACGCTGATACTCATCTCCTTGTTCTTGGTGCTCTCCGAGTCAAGCCCTGTGATCAATCGTCGCAAATCCCGCACGTTCAACATGCCCACCTGCCCTCCTCTTCCTCTTCCTCCTCCTCCTCCTCCCCCTCCTCCTTCTCCTTCTCCTCCTCCTCCTCCGTCGTGAAAGGACGATGTGGAAGGCGACGCATGATGTCGTTTGGTGCCATGGGCCGGCTGCGGGAGGTGTGAATAGTCGTGATGGCGACGCCTCCCGCGATGAACGGTATGTGCGGTCCCTGGTGCTGCCGTTACTGCTGTTGCTGCTGCTGTAGCAGAGGGGAATCCGTCTTTTCCAATTCCTCCCAGGCTGCTGCTGCGGGAGCGAGTACGCACTGGAGGAGAGAGAGGGGAGAGAGATGCAGCAGCAGCAGCCGCAGCAGTACCAAAGGCAGTGCTGCCACCTGTTGTGGTGTCGATGGTGCTATTGCTTCCGAACATCGACTTGTGGGAGGGGGAGGGGGGGGGGGAGGAGAAGGAGGAGGAGGAGGAGGAGACGCTGCTCGGCCGCCTCTGGCGAAGAGCCTGCTGTCCCTTGGCATGCACGCTCCGAACAGCGCTTTGGATGTACCGCAAAAGGTCGCTCACGCCCACATCACTCACCCTCTTCCCCCCCCCCTTCATGAATGTCAATGTGCGAATCGGGGTCGGCTTCAGCTGCTCATAGAGCGTGCTTGCATACGCCGGTGGATAATGCTTCCCTCTCTTCCCTCCTCTCCTCAATCTCCCTCCCGCCCGCCTCCACACCCCAAAATGCGTTCCTCCTCCGTCGATCCATCCTCCTCCTCCTCCTCCTCCTCCATCTCCTTCTCCTTTCCCACCTCCATTTCCTCCAGCAAAGGCAAAAGCAGCTGACGCAAAGCTAAAGAGTCCCCGCCTTCGAGCCAATCCCTTTCCTTCACCTATCCCCTCACTCCCCATTCCAGCTCCTCCAAGCTCATAAAAATGCGCCGTAGTATCATTTCCATTTGCTTTTGGGGTAGTTAAAGTCCGAGGTGCGCGGATGTACGCAGCGTTTGCCGCGGCGAGTGCTCGCGTTTCGTGTGCTTGCATGGTGAGTTGCGCAGCAAGCATGTCCAGATGGGACTCGTCTTCCGCTGCGATGTAGCTTTGAATGAATGGATCCAGCTCTGCAATTTGACGAATGTCGAGGGATAGCGCTTCCTTTGGAGGAGTTGAAACGGGGGGCGAAGAGGCCGAGGCCGGGGCCGACTTCTTGCCTCGTCTGACATGATTGGGCAGCATGGCTAGCTAGAGGAGAGCTGCCTCAGCGAATCGCTTAAAACTTGGAATTGTACCGTGCCCCGGTTGACATGTAGGGATGCTTCGTGGACCCCGCTTGGGTGGGTGGTTTGACCTGCGTGCATATGTTGAGGGAAAGCTTTGTTAGGACAGCAGGGAGAGAAAGATTATTGCCAGCCCCCTTTCACTCAGCATGCAGCTGCAAGTAGAAGCAGAGTCCAATGCTACATCATTTTTCCACCTTATCGTATTGTATCCCGCGTGGGGATTGCGCGGAAACGAAAAAAGGGCATATGACTTTCCTTACTGGATCTCAACACACATGATGTTGTTTCCCCTTTGAACTTAATACGTGAACGGTCCACAGAGGGTGTGGGGGGTCAAAGTATGTGGATAAGGTGTACTATTTATCTGTCTGTTTATGATCCCCACGTCGTGTATGTACACGGTATGCAGTAAATGGCGTTCCATGTGCAAGTACGTTGCCTGGTTTGGGGGAAAATCGTCTTTGATATACGTATTGCTATGTGATAGATCGTCCCTGAATACGTGCTTTTGATATATCAGCACATATCGCATGGTCACGGAAGACCTCGCTATTCCTTTCGTCCGTGGCACAATAGCTTGGCGCAACCAAATTCCTCCCTCAAGGTCCTGGCGCACTCTCGCCGAGACGTTCATTGTGGTGGGATGGGGAGGTTGGATGCGGAGAGGGCAAATACGGCGTGGGGCTAGGACTGAGAAACGTGGGTGAGCAGCCTTCACAAATATCTGGCTTGCTTCTTGCATGAAGCAAGCAAGGAAATCACTGAAAAGATTTGTCGGTATTTGCGCGCCTCCTTCGTTCTAGCTGATGTGGACGAGGTTCAAAAAAGTGACTTTGGTTCGGAACATATCGATTTTCTACGCTATATTTATGGTCGAAAACGGGCATGCATGTGCCAGGGCCCTACGAGCCCTCAAATATTTTAGGTTCACACGGCCTGACCATCCTGTCCACTGAGGTGAGCTGCTCCGTCGGGAACACAGTGTCGACTCCTTCGGCAGGCGCCAGTTAAAGCCCTCCCCGAGGTTCCGCACTGAAATAAGGTCAATTCTCAATGTGCGTACGTCCACTATCCCACTCGAATGATTGGACGAGTGATATAGATCAGATGCCTTGTCTGCCAAGTAGTTCGCTTAGAGAATGCGGGCGTCATCTTTTGGCTCTCATCTACGTCGACATTTATTCACCACACTGCCCCCCAAGCCACAATCCGAGCTACAGGTTGGTGGCCGTCTCATGAGCCACCAACCACAGATCCCGTCATCACCCTTCTGAACCTAACATACAGAATTACTGGCTGTGATTTTTACCATTACGAGGATAATCACCGCGAAAATAACCGCCACTCGCGTCAAGAGAAGGGGCCTGTCCCTTCTCTTTCACCGCCCGCGGACGTCTCTGCTGATTTCAACATTTACTCTCTTTCTGTGTTTGACCCCATCTGGAGTGAGTAGTAATATGAATAGTAAATGCCTGACCCGCCATACGCCGTTGAATAACGCGCCTCAAAACAGTGAGGGTGAAAGGTTGATCAAGAGAAAGGAACGAAGGGTGGAAAGGTCCGACCCAAGAGTTCATTTGCAGGTCAGCTCTATGACTACTCCATGTTCGGCATTGCCCAAATCTATATCTACCTCTGCCCTCAAACGAATTCCTCTTCACTTCCTCAAAGAGGATGCCTCGCCACACAGGGCGCGAGTCGTTGGATGAGGTTGCGAGTAGGAGTGACTGCCGAAGGGTTGATGACGCAGCGAATGTTGTGTACGATGTCCCAATCAGTGGGATTGGAAGGGAGAAGGGTTCCTGGCACCCTCGCTCTTTTGAGTGGTTTGTAAATGAGGCTTGGGGACGGTACATGCCTGAGGTGGGATGGAACTTCTTTTGTAATGCACCATTTTCGGGGGGGGTGGGGTTGGGGTGGTCAGTTCCTACACTTCCTATGGAAACAGTCACCCAGCAACTGCCCACCGACTCTACGATTACGGAAATCATTAGCATTCTTGTTTATTTTTCCACCGAAGAGGAGTCCACACAATTTTGCTGCGCAGAAATGAGTGTGTCCAACCCTTGGCGATGCACCAAATGGGTGTGGGGGACAACTCGCTTGATCGCAAGCATGCTTCGTGTGACCCACTTTCGCGTGAGACAATACAATTCTTGTCACCACTGAGTCGCACACAAAATCTGCTTGGGAAAAATGCAGCCTTTAAGACCTGTCCCGAAAGGCAGATCCGCGCGCACAGTTTGTGCATTATTTGTGCTTTTGCGCGCTCTCGCTCTATTTTCCCGCAGAGACACTGACACGGTTAGTTTTTTCCTACAGCCCTCTTGTGCTCTTGTACGTTTTCGATATGCTTCATCTGTCGATTGTCTGAACACGAAAATGAAACCTTGCACTTGCACGAGGTTTGCTTTGCGGTGTCTGCGATGGAAATTATCCCACGTGCATCATCCTCCAAATTTGTATTGGCCTTGAAGATGGGAGGGAGGAGATTGACTCTCGGGTCAACGAGTTCATCGACCTCCGTGCAAAAGGGCTTGGAGAGCGAGGGATGAGCACTGTTCTGGTTCCAATCGACACATGCTTTCGTATATTGCCTAACCAGACCGCCCACGTAGGTTGTTGGGTGGCTGTGGTCCGATTGCATACACACTGCGTCCGCGAGGGCAGCAGTCGGCTCTTGCGTTCCACTTCAGTACAGAGGGAATTGGAATTGTCTTTTCCATATACGAAACCGCGCGCCACGCCGCCCTCTATGCCTGTGCAACATCCACCCACTTTATTGACGTTCTAACCCCAGTACCACACTAACATAGGTATGCGCTGTGTACAGAGTACACTGTTTGTACTGTTTTTTGGGGGGGGTTGGTGTCTGCGAGACTCAGAACAAAAGAGTCAGAAAATTGGCAGCTGGTCAGCATTCCCCTACTACAGAACTGCTTCCTGCCGAAGTCAATTACGCAGCCCCACGGGGCCCCGTGGTCCAGCACTGCATTATAGGACAGCCTGGATAGGGTGTTGTGCAACAGGCGGCGGTGGGGTGGTCGACGGAGGACGACAATCGTTTGGGCATGGTGGGCGCGGGTTGACACCCTTGCTTGTAGCGCAGGTTTCCTCAAGAGGACAGCCTCCGTAAAGCGCCGTCTTGGACAGTACTTGGCATTCACACCACATCTCACTCTATGCTCTCTCTACCTGCATATACTCATGCACAGGAGCCTCGATTTGGTCGTTTTGGTCTTTCATCGAGCCCGTGTAAGCATGGCAACACAACGGCAAGCTCTTGATTCCCCACAGTAATAGAAATAGTGTTGTACGTACCTGGTCGTGTCTTACAAGCCACCCCAAGCACACATACCAACACCCCCAACTCCGCGATGCTCCTGGCTCTGAAGCTTCTAGTGGTCCTCGGCGTCCTTTCGTACGGCGTGGCCGCGGTGCTGGCCGGAGGGGACAACGTAGTCCTCGCTGGCTTCCAAGCCCCCCTCAACCACATTTTAAGAGGCGGCCGATTCTACCACACCTCTTCCTCCTCTTCCACCACCACCACCTCCTCCTCCTCCTCCTCTACCAACTCCCCTTATCCTGCCTCTCATCATCAACCAGATGGAAGCGCCGATTTGCTCCTTAGGAGGCCACGAACTTCCAGAAAAGACCCCTCGCTTTATAGGCAAAAGCCCGGCGTCCACAAGGCATTGACCCGTCAGAGACAGCAGCCCACGGGCGCCACGGGCAGCTTCTTTGATTACTGGGGTGACTCCAAATTAATCACCACGGTGGACGGCTTGAGGACGAAGCACGGGTAGGGAGGGACGGAGGGAGGATGAGATAACTTGTAGTGATGTCTGATACGGGCTAAAGCTCTCACTTTTTTAATGAAATGAAATGAAATGAAATCAATTAATTGTTGTCGGCCACGTTCCCTCACATTCCTCTTGTCCCTCCCTTCTTCGTCCAGGGAAGGCACCTTCTGGGGAGACCTTAATCACATCGAGACGCGCTTCGTCTACCACCAGCTCCTCCCCCGGCACCTCCTCCAAGACGCACAAGCACACCCAGATGCTCTGGCCGTAGAAGACCTCGCTCGTTTAGCATCCATGGCACGACACGCCGCGCGCCTCTACGCCCGTGAACGGAGCAGTCTCCCCCTGAGGCTGGCAGCTGGTAGGTCCTCCCCCCTTCCCCCTTTTCCTCCGTCCCTCTCCCAAAACTCCACTCCTTGCCTTTCTCTCCAGCGGCTTCCTCTCCTCTGACTCCTTCTCCCCCCCTTCTTTCTCCCTCCCGCAGGCCTCTACGATGGGTTTCGTCACCTCTCGACCTTCGGTCGCTGGTCGTGGACCGGGATGAGCTATGAGGAGGTTTGGTGCAAGTACGAAGGGAAGATAAAGGAGGAACTGCGGAGGGCCGGGCGGGAGGGCGAGGTGGGGAGACAGGAGATGAATCGGATGGTGGCATTGCGGATCTTGCAGAAGAGCTGTGAGACGAATTGTGGGTTTGATCGTTTCGCGCAGGTGGAGCGGGCGCATGAGATTCTGCTGGCGGCGGCGGCGAGGGAGGGAGGGCGGAAGGGTGGGAGGGCGAGGTGGGAGGGAATGAAGGCGGAGGAAGAAGCAGCGAGGAGGAGGCGGAAGAGAAGAAGAGAAGAGGTTGTGTCGGAGTTTTCGTCTATGTCACCTTCGGCTCTGGTGGGGAAGAAGGGAGGGATAAAGGACGGGAATGAGGGAGGGAAGGAGGGGGAGAAGGCGAAGGCATGGTCGGACAAGAAGAGTGCGCTCTTACCGTTACTAGCCCATTTTGAAAAGCTCAGTAAATCCCTGGCATCCCTTGCGTAACAAAAGGGAAAGAGGGAGAGGGGAAGCGACGTTATAAATAGATTTGTTTTGTGATATACCTACTACTATATATAGATACCTATTACTATATATAGAAATGAGACTGAAGGGGAAGGAAGAGAGGGGATTCAGTCGAGGGAAGGACTTAGACTTAATAAGAGCAAGGGATCAAAGAGGGGGAAGAGGAGAAGCCAGAGGCACTTTTTGATACCTTATTCCTAATTTTTGTGTTTTGATTGACATTCGGAGGAGGAGTAAAAATTTTATCATTTCATCGCTCCGGAGGAGGAGGTGGAGATGGACAGGGTGAGGGGGGCTACTAAAGGAAATGCGGGCGGGAGCAGCAGCAGCGGCAGAAGCCAAGGACGAGAGCCTCAGAATTCATCGACATGTGCCCCTGAGCGGGCGACAGTCAAGCCCCGCTTGAGCTACCTATCCTCCTTCCCTTCCTCTTTTCCTCCCTCCCTCCCTCCCTTTTTTGTTTGTGTTTTGACTGAACGTGTGAGAAGCATTTGGCAAGCGCCTTTACTGTATCGTCTCCTTTCTTTCTTTTCCTTTCTCAAGAGAAACGGAGGAGGGGGGGCAGGGGGAAAGGAAGAGGAGGTAGTTTTTTGGAGGATGCTCTTCCCTTGGTTCCACTCCATGTCGTCATCTGAAAGGAAAGTAGGGATGTGGGTTTTGAGAACACGCGAGGGTAGAATGGAAATGGATACACGGGGCCTGAATCCTGTGTGTTGGTGCATGCACTTTTGAAGGGAGGGGAGAAGGCCATTCTATTTCTTTCCCCCTGTGGAGAACGAGTGTGGATTTTTTGATTTGTGGGACTACGCTCTACTAATGTTGGGAAACAATAATAATAATAATATGATGATAGGTAAAAGGATGACCAAGATGACACGAACTTTGGATGGCGAAGGAGAAGGTTATTAGGAAAGGAAGCAAGCAAGCGGCAAACCCCCCCCGAAGGGGTGTGCCGCGGTCGTTGCCACGGTAGCAGGGCCACAACCAGCGACACCACCATCAGCAATATCAACAAACAAGAACCACTACGACCACCACTATCGCAACAACAATACAGACAACAACAACGACAACAACAACTAAAATGATTATGATTATAACTATAATATGATACAACAATTAGAGAGCACCAAACCCTTACGACGTATGACGACGGACCAAGGATTGATCAAAAGAAGTACTTTTTATCCATTTTTCATTTTTTCCCTTCCGAAATGAATCAATATATTTTTCTGTTCCTCCCCCCCCCCTTTTTTGTGTGTCGTACCTTCGGTAGGAAGAATATGAGTCGAGGGTACGAAATTAAATGAAGTAACAAGAAGGGGAAAAGAGACTCCGGGCACGGCCGAAGGACAGACGAATAATATAGGAGCAAGGAGAGAAGCCACAAAAATTGAGAATCAGAAAGAACGAAAAAAAAGAACAAGCAAGGGAGGTAATGAACTCCCTTTGAAAATACCCTCCCTTTTGATATGACTCTCTTCACCTTGGTACGACAGTTAGGAGTAGATGTGCACGGCGCACCAGAAGGAAAAAAGAACAAACAAGTTAAGGTAAGGAAACTAGTCGGACAAGAAGAGTCGGGAAAAATAAGAAAATAATGAAGAAACAAACAAGACGATAAAGCCACGGAAAAGTGTTGCCGATTTTGGACACCTATGTCTACCACAACGCGTTCGTCTCATTCAACGTGTAAGACGTTTCCTGCAAATGAAGCCGACAGGAGTCATCGTGCCCCTCATCACACAAGAGACGGGACTCCCAATGTGGCATACAGATGACAGCTGCTCTATTTTTTTCTTTATTTTTCTTAAAGTTCTTCTTGTTGTTCGCCACCATAACCTTATTCATATTTCTTTATATCCGAGTACTTTGTTAGAGTCTCCTCTCTCTTGCTTCATCCCTCCCTCCCTCCCTACTCCTCCGCCTCCTCCCCTTTCACGGGGCGCCGGCTCAGAAACGCCGCGTGAAGATCCCGCCTGCGGCCATACCGATACAGCAGTCCCCCTTTCCTTTCTTCCTCCTCGTCCTTCCCCCCCTCCTCCTTCCTAGGGAATATTACCACGCTCGCATTCCGACAGAAACTGGGCAAGGCGAACGACCGCTCTGACGGCGGTACCGTCGAAAACTCGCTGAAGAAAAAGGCCCTCACCATGCCTCCCTCCCTCCCCTCCTCTTCCCGCCCTCCTGCTGTTGGCACGGGACCCATCAACCGAAGAGGGATGTCTACCTCCCCCTTGGCCTGCCTAGCTAGCGGCTGCTGCTGCTGCTGCTGCTGCTGCTGCTGCTGCTGCTGCTGCTGCGACGATAGAAAGTATGCCACCATGGAGGGGCAAGGTGGTGAAAAATTCTCCCGTCCTCCCTCCCTTGCTTCTTCCCATATATCCGCATTTACCAGCATCTCACTTCCGTTCCTGCTTCTCATAACGTCATAAGCCTGCCCCCTGTACAAGGCGGCTTTTGCCCCTCCCTCCCTCCCTCCCTCGCCCTCCTTCCCTGCCTCCTTCCGCAGCCATTCCGGGGACAGCGGCTCAAATGATGGCCATAAATCAATTAATTCGCATGTCTCATCCGAGGGCGAAAACAGATAAACTTCCTCGTGCCCGCGCCATAACTCGACAAGGGTCCGCCGCTTTCCTACGCTCTTTTCTCCCTCCCTCCCTCCACCCTCCATGTCCCAAAACGTGTATTCGAGACGCTGGCGTTGCAGTGGCCAATTGTAAGACCAAGTGCCTTTGTAGGGCAAGGGCAAGGGCGAGACGGTTCCGAAAGGGGCTGGGTCCTGGTGCGGATGGCGAGGGAAGGAGGGTGAGGAGGGATGGACGAAGGGAAGGGTCGGAGAGGATCAAGCACAAATTGAAACTTGCCCACGACCCAGAAAAACAAATCCGTCACATACCGTGGCTAGATATGATGTGGTAAAGATTGGGCCCCAAGACGGTGGGGTGGGGTCGCTGCTGCTGCTGTTGCTGCTGTGGACTTGAAGGAGGCACAGCAGCAGTGCGAAGATGGGGACTTGCCTTGTCGTTCTCAACGACATACCAGCTTCTAAAAGAAGCGCCATCGGCTTAGGCTTGTACAAGACTCTGTGCACGTATTTAGTGGGTAAAGGGTCGATATTAAGCCGGGTGGTGTTCAAGATAATGACGCGGAGGAGGGAGGTGGGTTAGACCTGTAAAGCATCTCGTTTTATCTCTCATTTGTGCCGCTTCAAGGCGCGAGTCACGACGGGCAAATTCATGCACCATCACAGGTGTGTCCAGCCATCAATCACACCATATCGTGCATCATCATGTCCGCATCCCTCCTCATTCGGTCCCTGAGCTCCCGCACAATACTCACACACGTACACACACACACCACCAATCCATCACAGCATCGTATGTCCTTTTCTGGGGGCACTTTAGGGGGCAACAACGTGGCTTCGTACCCTCTACCCGCCTTCCCGCCTCCCCATTCCTCCTCCTCTTCCTCCTCCTCTTCCGGCCACCCTTCCACCCTCCCCCACCTTCCCCCGGGCACCAATTCCAAGGGCCTGAGCCCCGAGATGGAGGAGATCTTGCGAGAGCAGGCCCGGGTGGATCAGCTCCTGGGGAACTTAGAGGCGGAGATTGCCAAGCGCGAGGACGAGTACTTTGAGAAGACGGCTCACGGAAACATCGTGAGGGGGTGGGATGGTGTCCTAGATAACAAGCCTCCACCCAAGCGGAGGTACGAGGGGCGCGAGCGGGTGTTCACCTGGTCGAGCTATACCTATTGGGCACGACACGGAGAAGGGGCCTTCCTGGCACAGCAAGCGAGTGAGACCATGTTAATGGGAGTAGGGAGTCAGGAGATGGATGATGGAGGAGGGGCGGGGGTGAGACGGAGCCGATCGTTTATTACCATTCCGAGCCCGAGAGACCCTAAGGTGATGGCGGCGAAGAAGAGGAAAAGGCGGCAGCAGCAACGAAGGGGGTATGCAGGGGGTGAGAGTAGTGAGGAGGAGGACGACATGTCCATGTAAAGTTAATCCAACGCAGGCAGAAAAAGAAAAAGTAAACATAGGGAACCGAGTCGAAGACAAGAGTAAAATGATTGGAGAAGCATAGCGCTAGGTTTGCTTTGTTTGAAATCCTCCTGTTTTGCAGGCACTTACACCATCATTTTACCGGTACAATCAATAGATTACAGAATGTGACGTCCAACCTTCCTTTCCCCTCCCTCCTCGTCCTCCTCCTCCTGAGTCTCCTTCGCCTCCTCCTCCTCCTCCTTCTCCTCCTCCCCCCTCCACCCTTCCCTCCCTCTCTCCTGTCATGTGAAGCTCCACGGCCTTCTCCCTCCCAAGCTCCGTGATAGCGACGCACCTTAACAGCCTCGACGCAGGCACGTGGTAAAAAATACTTTCCCTATCCTCCCTCAACGCTGCCAACAACTCCTCCCCTTCCATCCCCCTCCTCCCCGTCCCTCCTCCCCCTCCTCCCGCATTCCACCAGGCCAGCAGCTGCTGGCCCACTAACGGAAATGACAAGAGCACCACTTCCCTCCCTCCCTCCCGCGGGTCGAACCACACAACACCCTCCCCCCTCAGGACCTGCAACGTCCGCTGACACATTGTCGACACCCTCTCCCTCATTGCCCACTCCTCCCTCCCTCCCTCCCTCCCTCCCTCCCTCCCTCCCTCCCTCCCCACCCACCCAAGGACCGCGAGCGCCGTGGGGGTCATGGCCTCTTTTAGAACGCTGTATGCCACTGAAGGGAGGGCGAGGGAGGGGTGAAAGGAGGGAGGGAAGGGAGGAGGGCGGGTATGATACAGCCAGCGGAGGAGGGCGCGTCGGAATGTGTGGGAGGGGTCGAGGGGAAGAGGGGAAGACTGCGGGGAATACGGGAGGGAGGGAAGGATGAAGGGGAGGGAGGGAGGGAAGGAGGGAGGGCGGGCGGGCGGGCTTACCCTGCAGCAGCAGTAGTTAAGGTCGAGCCAAAGACGCCTGTCTTCAGAGCAAATGGGACAGTCGTCACTCAAGAAAGAGGCAGTGGTAGTAGCAGTAATGGTAGCAGCAGCAGCAGGAGAGACAGGAGGAGGAAGAAGAGGAGCAGGAGCAGCAGGAGCAGCAGCAGAAGGAGGAGGAGGAGGAGGAGGAGCAGCAGCAGCAGCAGCAGCAGCAGCAGCAGCAGGGTCACCCAAAAAGGAGAAGCGAAAGGAGGAAGAGGAGGGAAAGGAGGAGGAGGAGGAGGTAGTGGTGGTATTAGTAGTGGTGGCGGTGGTGGAGGAGGAGGAGGAGGAGGAAGAGGAAGTAGAAGGGACACGTGGCACGTAGGGGGGAATAGGAGAAAGGGGTTCTCCCTCCCCTCCTCCCTCCCTCCCTCCCCCTCCTCCCCCCCCTCCTTCGCAGGTGGTGGCAGCCCATGTCGCAGGGAGGGAGAAGGAGGAGGGCGGAGAAACATCGTAGAGATCACGCTGGGCAGGGAAGAAGGGAGGGAAGGAGGGAGGGAGGGAGGGAGGGAGGGAAAGGGAGGAAAGATGAGCAAGTTAAAGGGGATAAACCCAGGAATGTGGAGAAGATGGTGAAGGGAAGGCGGAAGGGGGAGAGGGAAAGAAGGAGGGAGAGAGGGAGGACCTGAAACGGCTGGGAGTAGATTTGACCGTTGAGGTGAACGGCCTGTAGCCAGTGGGCAACCTCCTCGTGGGGACCCTCGGCCTCGCGCACGTCGCCCTTCACGTTAAGAAAAGTGATGCTGAGGGAGGGATGGAGGGAGGGAAGGACGGAGGAATGAATGAGAAAGGAGGGGGATGAAGTGTGCAAACACAACAGGCAGAGAGAGAGGGAGGGAGGGAGGGAGGGGAAGGGAGCTTCAGTTCTCCAGCACCACTTTTAATCGCCCGAAACGCCCTGTCATCACATACCCCTCCACCTTCCCCCCCCCCCTCTCTTCCCTTCTCCTCACCCTCGGTAATGCTGTAGATCGCCCAGCACCACCACCGAGTGGCCCACCTGAATCGCTTGGAACGCTCTATCATCCAGCCCGCTATCCCGCGTCCTTCGAAACCCAGCCCCGGCCCCAACCTTCTCCATCACACGGGCCACCGCCTTCCCTCCTTCCCTCCCTCCCTCCCCTCCTCCCCCGTAGAGGAAATCATCACGTGCGAACACGTCCAGGTCTGGGGGCCAAAAGGTGCATTGCATCAGACCCGTGCCGTCGTCAAGCCAGAAGGCGACTGGGGAGGAAGGGAGGGTGGAGAAAGGGAGTGAATGGTGGTTTGCACTTGAGAAAATGAAAGAAATACCACCGTCTCCTGCCAGGTAATGTCTCAACGACTCCTTTATCCTCTACATCCTTTTAAACCTATCGACCCTCCCTCCCTCCCTCACCTTGCCGCTTTTGCTGCCGGACTGCCACGATGGTCCCCATCATCATGGCCTTGCACACCGGCCGTCTGTGAGGACCGTAAAAAAACGGCCCGAAATCAAAGCCTTCGATGTACTCGAGGTAGGGAGGGACGAGATGGCAAGCCAGAGCGCGGATATAGGTCTAGGGAGGGAGGGAAGGAAGGAGGGAGACAGGGACACAGGGCCGAAAAAAGGGGAGGGAGGAATGAGACGGCGACTCAGGCTGTCAACTAAGCTTTTTACCCCGTCCCCACACTATGTCTTCCCTTTCTTTCTTTCTTCTCCTCTTTCTAGTCTCTACATTTCATTTCTTCTTCTCCTGGTCTCACCCAAAAGAGAGGGTCCAAGCCCCATAGATGCGAGGGTGGGGGCTCCGCTTTCTGCTGCTCCTCCTGTGGCTGCTGCGGCGGCTCCCTTGTCTGCTCCATCGGCGCTACCGCTTCCTCATCCTCGTCTTCGTCCTCCTCTTCCATGGCTCTGTCCAGCCCCAACGGTGCCATTCTCCCCCTAATGAATGTGTGAATGGGTGGCTCGTCAAAGCATAGAACATATACCCGCTGCTGCTCCTCGAGTGTTGGCGAAGCTGCATGCTGATGTGGGGCTGAGTGCAACTCTAAACGCAGCAAACCTGTGCATACCACAGCAGCATGATCTCCACAGCATTCCACTTGTGGTGAAGGTGTTATCGTACGGCCTTCATGCCTGTCCTGGTCAGGATGGTCAAACCATCCCTATATTACATGCGTCCATCACGTCACTGCCCCAGATACTCCACCGACGTACCACCTACCAATTCCCCACAGGGTGACCGAGGCCTTGACCTGTGCAGCCGCGGAAAGAAAGAGCAAAAATCCAAGGATTCAGAGGGTGTCCCTTTTTGCGACTGGACGTGCGCTCATTGCTCGGATTTTTGGAGTGAGGTGTTTGTGAAAACACTCGGAGTTGCTGCCCGACGACCTCCCCACCCTGCCGGCCCCTTCAACACACATGCCTCCTCCCTGCCTGCAGAGGAGACAAGGACACGCCACGCGCGCCAGTTACAAGCACCTGTCTACCATGGTTGCAGTCTTCCTGTTCCTCTTTTCCTTCACGTCCAGAGGCGCGGCAACGGCGTCAAGGGCATGGAGCCGCCGACGACCTGCAACCAGCGCAGCGACTGCCTTCCTCTCCACCACCTCCCCTCCCTCCTCTGCATTTCCTCTTCAAGGACTGACGAGGAGAACACAGACAGCGACAGCAACGACGACGTTGCCGGTAGCCGGTACCATGCCTTTCGGGAGGCGGATGCAGCGGCTCGCCACCACCCAAGCAAAGCCCCCTTCGCAGACCCCGGAATGCGTGCGCCCGCCGTCGGTACGTCTCTTTCCCCGTCCTTTTCTTTCACCACGCTCATCCAGGATGTATCATGGACTCTTTTTTTGCCCTGTTGCCCGGTCCGATGTCGTGGGTTCGCACTTCTTGCTCCTGTCTCCCCGCCTCCATCCCTCCCTCCCTCTTTCCCTCCCTCCTTCCCTCTTCTCACCCACCCTGGCACTCCAGGTCGTGGATGAGACCGGGCAAATGGCCAAGCAATATGAATTTGCCGGCGTGGAGGAGGCTTTGTACGAGTGGTGGGAATCCCAAGGGTTCTTCAAGCCGATCGATGAGGTAGGGAGGGAAGGAGGGGTGGAAGGAGGGAGGGAAGGGCATTTAGGGAAGGAGAGATTGCCTGTCGCGAATGACGCAAAGAGGACAGAGTACTCCATATATTAGGTTCCGATCCCTCCCTCCCTCCCTCCCTCCTTTTCCAATCTCCTTCCAGGCGCGAAACCCCAAAGGCAAGAAGCCGTACGTCATCCCCATGCCCCCCCCCAACGTGACCGGCTACCTCCACATGGGCCATGCCATGTTTGTGGCGCTCGAGGTAGGGAGGGAGGGAGGGAGGGAGGGATGGAAGGAGGGAGCAAGAAAAGAAAGGAAAGGAAGGAAAGGAAGGAAAGGAAGGGCTACATACCTCGCAGCTTCACTCCTCCACATTCATGTCTTCCTTCGCTCCTCCCTCCCTGCCTTCCTCCTTTTCTCTCTCCCTTTTCAGGACATTTTGGCGCGTTTTCACCGGATGCGAGGACGACCCACCCTCTGGCTGCCGGGGACGGACCACGCCGGCATTGCCACGCAGATGCTGGTGGAGAGGGCGTTGACCGCTGAGGTAGGGAGGGAGGGAGGGACGGAGGGAGGAAGGGGAGGGCTTCTCCCAAAGACATCTCACGCCAGTAATCCCATGCCGGTGGCTCTCACCGTCGCTTCTTTCTCTTCCCTCCCTCCCTCCCTCCCTCCCTCCCTCCCTCCTTGTCGTAGGGCATCACACGGCACGAGCTGGGACGTGAAGGCTTTCTGGCTAAGGTGTGGGAGTGGAAGAAGGAGAAAGGCGGCTACATCACACAGCAGATGCGGCGATTAGGTGGGAAGGGATGGAG
>Ga0160419_100856_pt1 | contig 15812 bp, 24 predicted proteins | sample CelAP2metagpilot_2_FD_108196 | JGI IMG/M metagenome (GOLD analysis project Ga0160419, IMG submission 108196) | Phycosphere-associated microbial communities from Cellana algal ponds in Kailua-Kona, Hawaii, USA - Cellana AP2-4-25 metagenome pilot ... | reverse complement strand
GCGGAGGTGTTTGGGGAGTAGAGCGAGGGGGAGCTTAGGAGGGCAGGGGAGAGGGAAAAATGTCGATGTGATAGTGGAAGAGAAGTGGCTACTGGTGCAGCCCGTGTGCATGTCCCCATGATGGGGGATCAGTCGCAGTGGCATGAGGAATGGAAGGGCAGGACAGAAATCCATAAGGCTGTATTCATCGTTCGATGGCAGAGAGATTAGAGGAAAGAAACGTCAGAGTTGAATCACAGACAAGGATAGAAATACACACTTAAAAAAATTCAAAAGTGTAGCTTTCAGGCATCCCCGCTTGCGGGGGCGTTAGAAGAAGCCTTGTCAAGTCTCAAGGACGTAGATTAATGACATACATAACAGCCAGAGAGACAAAAGGAAAAAGACGTCAAAGTAAATACATATACACCCAAAAAGAGGACGCAGCACATAACAAAGCACTTAAGTTAAACGTCCGGAAAATGCACCAATGTAAAACACACCGGCGGCCTTCGCCCACCCCCGGCCATGGGGGCATAAGAGGAAGCCTTAGCAAGTCTAAAGGACGTATAAGTTCAGAGAGACAAAAGAGACATCAGACACGACACCATAAAAATAAGATAAGATACACACAGGAAGGCACACGAGGATCAAAGAATCTACACTATTTAAAGAAAACGACAAGATCGTCAATTTTCACTATTTAAAACATAAAATTAAAAATACGCAGACAGGTCTCTCTTCGGCGACAGTAATTCCTTTTGTAACAAAAAGTTGGAAAGGCCTCAGGTGTGACTACATTTGTCGTTCTCTACGATTTTTAAAGCAGTATTGCCTTCAGACACAGAGTGGGATGGTTTGGGTCATGCCTCCCCTCTCCCGCCCTCCCTCATTCCCTCCATCCACATTGGCTCAGTTGATTCCGCCCCTAATCATGGCAATTCGAAGATCTTTCATTCGCTCGTCAATGGTCTTCAGAATAACCTCGCCCTCTCTCCCACCCTCCCTCCCACCTTCCCTCGACACTTGCCGTAAATCCGCGGAGGCCGAGGAAGTTGGAGGAAGCAGAGAGGAAGGAGGAGGAGGGGGAGAAGGTAAGTCGGAGGGAACAACAGCGACAGCTTGACGCCGCTGCTCGTCTTTCGATTGCTGCTGCTGGTGCTGCTGGTGCTGCTGGTGCTGCTGGTGCTGCTTGTGCAGCTGGTGCTGGTGCTGCGTACGGCTTAGACACCTCTCCTTGCCTGCAGCGTGTCCTCCTCTTGCTGTTGTTGCAGCAGGCCTTGGCCGCTGCCCTAAATCTGCAGTGCGTCTCTCTCTGGAGGAGGAGGAGGAGGAGGAGGAGGAGGGGCCAGGAGGAGGGGGAGGGAGGGAGGAAGGAACCGAGGGAGGTATGACGACAATGTGGTGGTGGGCTGAAGCCAACCGCACAGACAGCTCTCGGCCTTCACTAATGCCGTCGATCAGGACCTGGAGAGAGTCCACCTGTAGAGAGAGAGGGAGGGGGAGGGAGGGAAGGAGGAAGGAAGGGAGGAACGCACAAGAGCATATATATCAGAATGTGTGTGACATACGTATTCGCATATCATGATTTCCCCCCCTTTCCTTCCTTCTTCCCTCCCTCCCGCCTCCCCGCCCTGTCGTGCCGCACCTGGTGCATGAATAGGCGGTGGATCTCGCCTGTCTCCCTCAGGACGACTTCCACGTATCTCTGGAGAGAGGGAGGGAGGGAGGGAGGGAGGGAGGGAAGAAGAGGGCGACGTGATCCACAAGCCGTCCAAATCAATTCTCTTCCAACCCTCCCCGTTTCACTTCTTCCTTCCCTCCCTCCCTCCCTCCCTCCCTCCCTTACCCTGGTTAGCATCCTTCTCTCCTTAGCGGCTACCTCGCTGCCCAGGCGGAGGAAGCGTGCCGCCGACGCCAATAGCTCCAACAGGGCCTCCTGCAGGGGAGGGAAGGGAGGAGGGAGAGAGGGAGGGACGAGAGGTGAGATGTACGGATTTTAGAGTATTTTTTTCCCCTTTCTTCCTCCCTCAGCTCCAAGAGGACCCCCTGGGAGGGAGGGAGGGAGGGAGGGAGAGGAGGAAAGGGTGGAGCAAAGGGAAAAAGAGGAGAAGTTTTGGAGGAAGGGAAGCAGGAAGGAAGGGAGGGGGGAAGGGAGGACGTGGGAACCTTGACAGGGCCGAGGGCGGGCGTGAGGAAGCATTGAGCGGCAAGGCGACAGTAGAAGACTCTGAAGGGAAATCGGGAGGGAGGGAGGGAGGGAGGGAGGGTAAGTGGGAAGGGAGGCAAGGAGGAAGGGAGGGAGGGGTGGGTAGGCTAACCTGTGTGCGCGGCTGACGCCTTCGAAGTCACTGAGTCGACCGCCCCGTAGGTCGCGGAGGAGGGCGGCGAAGCAGGCGTCAATGACATCCACCTGGAATAAGGAGGGGGAGGGAGGGAGGGAGGGAGGGGCATGTGGGAAGCTGCGGGGTTGTCGAGGGCAAGAGGGGAAGGAGGGAGGGAAGGAGAGAGGCATGGAGTGCTGGATGGAGAGGAGGGAACAAGAATCAAAATCATCCGATCGACCACAAAAGCTACACCGACCAAAGGCAGCGCATCCCTCCCTTCCTCCCTGCCCCCCCATCCCCCTACCTGCATATAGTAGTAAGCGCCGTCAACCACATAGGACATGGAGGCCCTCAGCGCACACAGCGCTCGGTGCATGTGAACGAAGAGGGAGGGAGGGAGGGAGGGAGGGACCGGGGAAGGGAGGGCGGAGGGGACGCGTGAATCACTCCCCTTGCCTTTTCTCTTTTGTTTCGCGGCTGCTGCTGCGGCTGCCGGGGCGGGGGGGGGGGGGGAAGGGGGGAAGGGGCTATTCTCATCTTTACGGGCCAGGAGCGGCCAGAGGCATTCCAGCTGAGGGGGAGGGAAGGAGGGCGGGAGAAATGTCGATGAGAATGCTGAAATTTCACCTGCTCCCTCTCCCTCTCTTCCCTCCCTCTCGTTACCTCGAAGGCCACCTTTCTGATTGAGAAGAGGAGAGAGAAACAATCCGAGTAGACGGAGAGCGCCTCCGTCGTGAGGACGAGGGGGCAGTGGGTTCTAAAGGGGAGGGAAGGAGGGAGGGAGGGACGGAGGGGAAGCTTTGGTTCTGGAGTTGTGATCACGCGTTTCAGCCGCGACTGCAACGAGGGGTGGCAGGGAGGAGGGAGAGAAGGAGGGAGGGAGGAAAGGAGGGAGGGGGGGAAAGTTCCATACCTGAAATCCAGGCGGAAGCGTGGGAGAAGAGGAGAGGAAGAAGACGCAGCAGCAGCAGAAGCAATAGTAGTAGTGCTTGTTGTAGTGCTAGTAGTAGTAGTAGTAACGCCTCCTTTTGCCTCTCCTCCCTCCTCCCCAAACGACAGGGAAAGCCGGCCAAGAAGGGCAGGCTGATATGTCCGTAGCAAGGCAGCAAAACCTGTCATTAAGGTGTGAAGAACCGTTTTCATCTTCATCGCTCTTTCCTTCCCTCCCTCCCTCCCTCCCTCCCTCCCTTTCATGCTTTCTCCTCTCCTCTCTCCTCCTCTCCCTTTTTCCGTCTGCCTGCCCTCCCCCCCTCCCTTCCCCCCTCCCTCCCTCCTCACCACTATGTAAGTCCAGCTGATGTCCCGCGGCGGCGGAGGAGGAAACGGAGGAGAGGGCTTGATGATTCGAGGCCAAGAAGGTCTGTATAACGCGAGAGAGGGAGGGAGGGAGGGAGGGAGGGGGGGAGGGAGAGAAAGAGACACAAACTGTGAGGATGAATACGTCCATGATAGGCCTGCCGCCCCTCCCTCCCTCCCTCCCTCCCTCCCTCCCTCCCTTCCTACATGGTACTCCGATCCTCGGCCCAAGAGGAAGAGGTCGCGCACGATTTGTAGCTCACTCAAGAGGTGATGTTTCTCCACCACCACCACAAAAAGACGCTGAGCGACCACCTGGAGGGAGGGAGGGAGGAAGGAAGGGAGGGAGGGAGGAAGAAAGGGAGGGAGGGTGGGATGAAATGAGAGCCATTCGTCGATGAGTCGTTTACATGCTCGCCTCTCCCTCCTTCCTCCTTTCCCTCCTTCCCTCCCTCCTCGATGTCCGCCCTCCTCTCCCTCCCTCTCTCCCTCCCTCTTTCCTTCCCTCCTTCCCACACTTCTTACCGCATGCACGGCCTGCATCGCGGCGTCGATTTCCTTGAGCTCCACCACCCCTCCCTCCCTCCCTCCCTCCCTCCCTCCTTCGAGCCCCTTCTTCCAGGCGAGGAAGAGGGATGAAGAGGAGGAGAAGGAGGAAGGAGGAGGAGAAGAAGAGGAGTGACGGTTGAGCACACGCACGGCCCGACCTGAGGAGGGAGGGAGGGAGGGAGGGAGGTAGGGAGGGACTGTGTCAGGGAGGAGGGTAGGGGGTAGGATGGGAAGGAGGGAAGGAGGGAAGGAGGGAAGGAGGGAAGGTAGGGAGGGAGGGAGGAAGGGGGGCAGGGAGGGAGAAAGGGAGAAAGGGAGGAAGGGAGTACACCTAAAGAGAAAGAGGAGGGAAGGTTAGAAGGAAGGAAGGAGAGAAACCTTTTGGGGGAGGGAGGGAGGGAGGTAGGGAGGGAGGGAAGCGAGGCATGTACCTAGGAAAAAGGCGCGAATGATAAGCGCGGCAGAGACGCATTGGAGGGGAGCCCTCTCGCTCTTGAGGAGGAAGCGACCATTCCATTCGTATTCTTCGTCGTTCTGTCCTCCCTCCCTCCCTCCCTCCCCCCCTCCTGTCCTCCTTCTTCTTCCTACTCCTACTCCTGCTGCTGTGGCTGCTGCTGCTGCTGCTGCTCCTCCTCCTCCTCCTCCTCCTCCTCCTCCCTGGCCATCGCTGCCAATTTCCCGCTATGAATAAAAGCCAATCAGTCGATGAGCCTGTGGAATCCCTCCCTCCCGCCCGCCCTCCCTCCCCTTACCTCACAGACAAAGAATTCCCCTCCAAAAGGATCGACGACTTCGCCCCGGAGGCACCAGGCCTGCAGCTGGTGGAGGAAAACAGCCTGAGGAGGGAGGGAGAGAGGGAGGAAGGGAGGGAGGGGGGGTGGGGAGGGAGGAAGGGAGGAAGGGACGGAGGGAGGGAAGGATGAGAGGACTGGTGTAAGAGAAGGGTTGGGGTTAAACAAGGAAAGGAAGGCTTTCAGATGATTAATTTGTTTTATATTTAATCACGGTTCTATTCACATGATACGTCTTTCACAGGTCGCTGAGTCTGTACGATGTGGACGTGCCCGAGGCCCTTTATCTGGAGGAAATCAAGAGGTTAGCCTTTCTAGCCCCTCCCTCCCTCCCTCCCTCCTTCCCTCCCTCTTTCCCTCCCTCCCTCCCTCCCTGCCTTCCTTTCTTCCTTTCTTCCTTCCTCCGACGATTGGTCCGCAGAGTAGGATCATTGATCACATCTCAACCCCTCCCTCCATCCCTCCTTGTCTGCTTCTTCTCACCTCATTTCCCTCCTTGCTCCCCGCCCCTTTGCCCTCCCTCAGACTGGAGGAGTTGATAAAGATGGGTCAGCGGAACATGATCATGGAAGACACGGCAGCCGATGGCCTCCTCAAGACCGAGAGGGACTTACGCAAGGTACGCCTCACCCTCTCTTCCTCCCTCCCTCCCTCCCTTTTATGCCCACCTCCTTTTTTTGATGGCTTCCTCTTCACCCTTCTCTCTGTACCTCCTCTTCTCTTCCACCACCTCCTCCTCCTCCTCCTCCTCACTCGGTCCACAGGCGAGCGAACGGAAGCGGAAGGAGAAGAGAGACGCCGAGGCGGCCAAGGGGCAGTTGAAGGAAGAGCTAATCCTCCAAAAAGGCCACCACCTGACCATCCGGAAGATCCTGATAGGTACGTGCCCTCCCTCCTTCTCTCCTTCCCTCCCTCTCTCCCTCCCTCCTTTAAATTCGCCCTTTAAAATCAAAGCCCGTACAAACAGATGCCACCTCGACTTATTCATATCCCACATTACCAATGCCCACCTGAGCAAACACATCCCACATTACCATCAACAAATATATTCCACTTTGACCAAATCCCAGGCCTAAAGACCACCCTCTTCTCTCCCGCTGCCAATGCCGCCGAGATGGACGAGCAGGTACACCCCCTCCCGCCCTCTTTCCCTCCCTCCCTCCCTCCCTCCCTCCCTTCAAGGACGCTTCATTTCTAGCCCCCCCCCCTTCCCCTCCCTCCCCTCCAGCTGCACACCCTCCTCCACCACCTCGTCCTCCCCCGCATCCTCCTCTCTCCCGAGGACGCTATGTACACCGCCACCTTCTTCCACCTCCTCCACTCCCTCGATATCCCCTCTTTCCCCTCCCTGCGCTTTTTCGACTTAATCGTGCGGGGAGCTGCCCCTCTGGTCTTCGCCGCCACCGACCAGGAGGCCTTGAACCTCGGTAGGGAGGGCGGGAGGGAGGGAGGGAGGGAGAGAGGGAGGGAGAGGGAGGGAGGGAGAGGGAGGGAGGGAGGGTGGCATGGTTCTCCATGTGTGTCTCGTCTCGTCGTCACTTTCATCTGTCCCTTGGTTATCCTCCCCTCCTCCCGCCCTCCCGCCCTCCCGCCCTCCCGCCCTCATTCCCTTCTTCCCTCCTTGCAGGAATCTTCCTGAAGACGCTCCTGACGCCCCTGCACGCCTGGTCGTGCTCTCGCGCCGTTTTTGAGTCCGAGGGCGGGAACAAGGAGGGCGTCAAAAACTTTTTGGCCTTCACTGCTGCTGCTGCTGCTGATCCTTCTGCTCCATCGGGGTCGCTCTCGGCGGAGGAGGTGTGTAGTGAAGGAGGGAGGGAGAGAGGGAGGGAGAGAGGGAGGGAGAGAGGGAGGGAGGGAGGGGGGGGGAGAAAATATCCGCTGCGGCATGTACAACACATCAGCTGTTCACTGACCTCTGCCTCCCCCCCTCCCCTTCTCCCTCCCTTCCTCCCTCCCTCCCTGCGTAGGAGTACAAGGAGTACCTGGCGCTGTACGCGACGTGGGAGCAACGTTTGTGGACCCTCATGGCCACTGGTAGGGAGGGAGGGAGGGAGGGAGGGAGGGAGGGAGGGAGGGGTATTCATTTTGTGTCTCCATCGATTGTTCACTCACTGGACCCTCCCCCTCTCCCTCCCCCTCTTCCTCTTCTCCTCGTGTCCCGTAGCGATGGGGAAGCGTGAATCCCTTTTGGGAAGACAGCTGAATGCCAAGGAGACAAAAGCGCAGGAGGAGCTAAAGGGGAAGAAGACCGTTGCCATTGCCGCCCTTCGATGCATGCAACAGATGGTTGACGTGTTCCCTTCCACGTACGTCCCTCCCTTCCTCCCTCCCTCCCTCCCGCTCTCCTTCCCTCCCTGCTACCCTTTCTCCCTCCTCACCTCTTTCCTCCCTCCCTCCCTCCCTCCCTCCCTCCCTTTCCCAGCCGGGCCACCGCCGACGCTCTGGAGCACGCTGTGACCTCCCTGATGAAAGAGGCTGAGGGGAAGGAGGGGAAGCAGGACCCGGCAGTCGTCGTCGCCCGAGGGTTTCATACCATATTGGCGAAGCGGCTTAAGGCATGTCCCTCCCTCCCTCCCTCCCTCCTTCCCTCCTTCCCTCCCTCCTTCCCTCCTTCCCTCCTTCCCTTCCTCTGGAGGTTTTCCCGTCTCGTCATGGAGTGAGTCAATCCAACACCCTCCTTCCCTCCCTCCCTCCCTCCCTCCCTTCCTTCCTCCCTCCCTCAGTCCCTCAAGGAATCACGCCGGCCTGACGAAGTCAAGAAGGCTCGCGCAACCCTGCAAGCCTTGGGAGGCGGTACTCTCACCGCCCTCTCGTCCTCCATCCCTTCCTCGCCCTCGTCCTCGTCCTCCCTCCCTCCCTCTGGCGGTTCCCACCACCGAGGGTCCTCGCCAGGAGGAGGAGGAGGAGGAGGAGGAGGAGGAGGAGGAGGAGGAGGAGGAGGAGGAGGAGGAGGAGTAAAGGGGGCCGGGATGGGACGAGGAGGGACGCTGTCGGCGGGGGCGAAGCCATACAAATCGTCTACGGTGGTAAGGAGGAGAGGAGGGAGAGAGGGAGGGAGGGAGGGAGGGAGGGAAGGGCTGTGTTACCTTCAGAGCACTGATAGTCCGACCCTTTTTTTCCATGATACCAACAGCAGGCGCCGCTGCACCCTCAGCAGCAGCAGCAGCAACAGCAGGACAAACATCTCTCTCATCATCAGCAGCAGCAGCAACAGCAGGGGAGTTTGTCTCGGAGCCACACCCGGGATTTATCGAATTTAGGGTTGAGCGGGGAGGAGGGAGGGAGGGGAGGAGGAAATGGGCCATGGTCGCGGGGAGTGGACCGACCCCCATCAGGACAGGGAGAGGGAGGGAGAGGGGGAGGGAGGGAGGGAGGAGAGGGAGGAGACAAGACGGGAGACCGAGGGCGAGAGGGAGGAGGAGGAGGAGGAGGTGGGGAGAGGGAGCGGTGGAGGGAGGGCGAGAGGGAGCGAGAGCCACGGCGGACAGAGAAGGAGAAGATAGGTGCCACCGGTGGTGCTGCACCTCTTCCTCGTGCTCCCCGTCGGGGGGAGGAGGGAAAGTCTGCGGATGACAGCAGCAGCAGCAGCGGCGGCGGTAATGGTGGAGGGGGTGGTCCTGGCAAGCCTTCTTCGCTTCCTCCCCCTCCTCAAGGAGGAGGGGGAGGGGGAGGCAAGGAGGGCGTGGACAAGCGGGAAGCCCGCCTGGCAAGATTCAGTCAGCAAGGAGGCTCGGGCCATCCTCCACGGGAGAAGGGGGACGGAAGCCCTGCCGCTCTTTCCCCTCCCTCCCACCACCCTCGCCAGCAGCAGCAACAGCAGCAGCAACAGCAGCAGCAACAGCAGCAGCAACAGCAGTACGACAAACATCTCTCTCATCATCAGCAACAGCAGCAACAGCCTGGTGCAGGAGGGGTGGGCAGCAAACGAGACCGGGACCCACGAGATCGCTCTGTCCCTCCCCCTTCCTCCCTCCCTCCCTCGACCTCGACCGTCTCTTCCTCCTCCCGTCGAATGATGGAGGGGCGCAATAGCTTAGCACCCGCACCGATGCCACCATCATCCGCCCATACCGACGGCAGCGGCAACAGCGGCAACAGCGGAAACAGCGGAAACAGCGGCAGCAGCAGCAGCAGGAGGGGCAATAGCAATCTTACCAGTGGCAGTAGAGGAGGCACCGGTACAGGGAGCCTTGGAAGCCGTCGGAGCCCTTCCTCCTCCTCCTCCTCGGCCTCGCCTGCCCCCCCTCCCCCTCCTTCCTCCCTCCCGCCCCCCCAGGCCGCAGACTCAGGCTCGAGAAAGCGGAAGGCAGCACCAGGAGGGGATGAGAGAGGGGGGGGGGGAGAGAGGGATGGGGTAAGGGGCCGGTCGAGGGAGAAGGAGAGAGAGCGGTCTCAGGACAGGGATGGCGCGCACCGAGGAGTAGGGCGAGGGGGAGGGGGAGGAGGAGGGGAGGATGGAAGGGCGCCTCTCCCATCCCAGCACGATGGGGGGATAGGTAGCTTCAGCAGCAGCAAGCGTGGAAGGCTGGATGAACGTGGAGGATTTTCTAGTGGTGGTGTGGGCGGAGGGCCACCGCTGCCGCCCCGGGGGGGGGGATTGGAGAGGGCCGAGCGGGATGACAGCGGAGGTCGTGCCCGAACACGTAGTAGTAGTCGGCAGCGGGAGGCAGGGGGAGGTGGGGGGGGGGGAGGAGCAGGAGTAGGAGGAGGAGCGCGAGCGGATTTACATTATAACCGGGTTGGGGGTCCTCCGCCTGAGACGAGGCGAAGGGGAGATAGACGGTGAGGGAGGGCGTTTGAGGAGGAGAAGACAGGACGGATGAGCGGGCAAGGGATGGGAAGGCGAAGGGTGAGAGAGGACGAGGAAAAGGGAGGGGAGAGGAAGACGGGCCAAGGGTGTTGTATACCACAGTAATCAACACCGGGGGGGGAATGAAATAATCAGACCCGTTTTAAACGCAAGCACGCAAACGAATTTAAAACAAAGGCTGGGAAGGCAGGGTTACCCTATAACTTCATGCAGTGCTTTGGTGGTTTCAAAGTGAGTTTTAGTCTTCCCATGTGGCAGGCGCCCCTTTGGTAGCGACTGTACATAACCATCGTGACCAAGCTCACGAGAACAGGTGGGGAATCGTCCAGTCGGCGATCTTGTCTATCTCACTGTAATCCCTTTAATTACATCCAGTTTCATGGTCAATGATTATTGATGATCCGCGTAGTCATATTGTTTGCTACACACTTTTCCAATGCCCATGAGAAGTCGTGGGCTCAACCACAAAACTTTAATTCGGGCCCCTGTGGAAGGCCTCTTTCGGAACAATGGCACAATTGCGCGCGAAAATAAGTTTCCTTACTTGACATATACGCCGTCAATCTCACGCTGTGTCACCAGTCAAACGCCTCCTCCCCGTCTTCAAAAGCCTCCTCCCCGTCGTCTTCATCAACACATAAACAATCAAGCTCCTCTTGGTTGATTTCCTCCACCTCTAATGGTAATCCCGTCGTCCTCTCCCCAATATACTCAGTCAATGTCCGAAATAAATCGTCTGCCATCACCTTCACAACCCACCGCGTCACACACCCCATCCTTACCTCTTCCTCCGTCTCCTCCCCATACTGCCCATGTACGGTGACATCCATCTCTTCCTTAAACCACGCTGAAAGCTGCCGCGGTCCCTCCTTCCCGCCCGCCCTCGCCTCCCCCGCCGCGTCCGCCGTCGCCCGGACCTTGGCCAGGACGTAGGCTCGCTCCCACTCCTCCAACAAAAACACACACTCTTTTCCCCCCCTCTCTCCCCTAGCTGCTGCTGCTGTCGCTAATTTTATAGCCTCGTTTGTGCTGCCCTCACTGTATGGATTGGCACCGAGGCGCAAGAGCATTCGAAGCATATGTACATCGTTGCGTTGCACTTGGTACATGAGGACAGGGGTCTTCGGTCCCGCGGCGTAGAGGGGATAGCTTTCTAACAATTCTTCCCGAGAAATTGTTTTATTCAGGTACTCAAACAGAGCAAGAAACATGGTTGGGTCCCTGGACATGCCTGCCGTGATCCAGGGTGTGGCGCCCCACCGATCTGCGTGGGCAATATTGCTTCCCCGCGCCAGCAGAGCCTGCATCGCAGCAACTTGGCGTTGATATATGGCAACGAACAAAGCGGTGTTTCCAGTATTGGCCTGGGCAGTATCGATGATGGCGCCATGGTCGAGCAGCCAATTCAGCATAGCGACGTGCCCTTCCTCGGCGGCAAGCATTAGAGGAGTCTTGCCACAGGCAGTCTCGAGATTGCAGAGGCGCGTCGTGTCGGGGTTCTCATGCAAGAGGGTGTCCAAGGCGGAGATGTCGCCGGACCGGGCAAGAAAGTGAAGTGGGTGCCATGAGTTGGGAAATGGATTGTTGTCGATGGGCTCCATGACACACGCGGTGAGCCACCTCGTGTACGGGCTCACTCGCTGCCAGGGTTATGCATTTTTACAGTGTGAAGAATAGGGAGAGAAGGGGAAACAAAGTGAAAAGGGAGTGAGGCAGATAAAGATTAGATCATGACGGTATGGATACATATAAAGTAAATGGCTTCATGCCAACATGCAGTAAACCACAAGCATACAACGCTGGTTCGGACTCGAGGCGTGCTGGACCAAGCTTACGTTCCTAACTGCTATATGCGCATTTAGCAGCCACACCGGGACAGGATGGCGACGAAGAGATCGTGAAGGAACAGGACATAAAATTAGGTTCCCCTTCGCAGGCTCAATAGCAAAGCAAAGGCCCACTAGACATGGTCTGCCTGTGATGAGGCACAGGATCACGATCACGGCCTTCGAGTGACATCCGTTCGCGCCCTGTCAGCATCATCTATCACATCAAATTTCTTCCATTTTGTTGCTTATTGCAGCACCACCATGATCACAGCAGGCACAGCGTTAGACTAATCGCCACCATCCTCCTACAATACTATATGCAGGCTACTACTTGTGCAGCAACCACTGATTTTAGCGCGGGCGGGACTGTGTGTGGAAAGCTAGGGAGGGACAAGAGTATCTCTCCGCCTTGGTGCCTGCCTCAGCCCCTGCTCTGTCAACAAGCGGCACCTACACGTAAAGCCACCCTCTCGACAACGCTTCGACAACCCTAAAGATGCCGAACGTCCGCGCTCCTAAGCTGGAAATCCTAGAGCTAAAGGTACTTGTCCTTCAATACTCATTCCCCCGCTTCTTTCTCCCCTGCCCCACCCACCGACCAACCGACCTACGCGCCTCACATCACAGGACGACTTTATCAAATTCATTCTCTCCGACACGGATGCCTCTGTTGCCAATGCCTTGCGGCGGGTGATGATTGCCGAAGTCCCTACCTTGGCCATCGATCTTGTGTCGTTCGAAGTGAACTCCTCCGTGCTGAATGACGAGTACCTCGCCCATCGCTTGGGTAGGTAGCTCCACACAACCAGAGAGCACGCTCCGTTACCAGACACACATGATCCTCCTCACACTTCCTCCTACCCTCTGTATCTTCCACCTCGCAACCGTGCAGCTCATCACTTACATACATGCAACGCCCCTTTTACCCCCTTCCTTTTCCCCCCCCTCCCTCCCCTTCCTCCCAGGCCTCATTCCCCTCCGCTCTACGAATCCGCGCTACAAGAAGGTGGCTGACCTCAAGGACTTTCGAGACTGCGATTGTGACTTGCATTGCCCCCGCTGCTCGGTCGAGCTGACGTTAGATGTGAACTACCACACCAAGAAGCAGCAGCTGGCACGGATGGAGGGCTTCGGGGAGGGAGGGATGGAGGGAGAGGCCAGTGGCTTGCCCGTGAACGTGACGAGTGCGGACTTGACAGTGACAGAAGATGAGGAGCAGCAAGTGTGGGTAGAGCCGGCACACTTCACGTCGGACGCAGAGAAAGACAGATTGGGGTGAGCGCAGTCCCTCCCTCCCTCCCTCCCTCCCTTCCTTCCTTCCTTCCTCCCTCCCTCCCTCCTTCCTTCCTTCCTTTCTTCTTCGAGGTATAATCTCCGCAGCCACGACAATTTTATCCACTCACATTCCCCCCTTCCTCCATTCCTCCCTTCCTCCCTCCCCTCCCTCCCCTCCCCGCAGTGACCCCGCCCAAGGCGGCATCAGCATCGTGCAACTCGGGCCCGGACAAGCCGTGCGTCTGACGGCCATAGCCAAGAAAGGCATAGGGAAAGAGCATGCCAAGTGGTCTCCTTGTGCTGTCGCCACTTACACCAACGAGCCGATCCTCAGTATCAACAAGGAGGAGGTAGGCCTCTCCCTTCCTTCTCCTCCCTCCTTCCCTCATTCCCTCACCTCCCCCCTCTCAACCCCAACCTGAACCCCCTCCCTCCTCCAGTCATGTCACGCTCTTTCCCTCCCCCCCTCTTTCCCTGCCTGCCCCCAGCACGACAAGCTCAGCCTGGAGAAGAAGAAGCAGCTGGTGGACTGCTGCCCGACCAAAGTCTTCAAGCTCGACGAGCGAGAAAATGTGGTGGTGGCCCGGCCGCGCAAGTGCATTTTTTGCAACGAGTGCCAGACGGTGTCCAAGGCACTCAAGGCGCATCAAGACGACGATTTTGTCGTGCACCTAGCAGCGAACGAAGAGAAATTTGTCTTTGCCGTGGAGACGACGGGGGCCTTGACAGCAGGGGAGGTGGTGGAGAGTGCGTTGGAGATAGTGCTGGGGAAGATCACGGAGGTGCAGACTCAGCTGGTGCACATAGCGAGGACAGGGGTCGTGTAGGGAGAGACGGAGGGACGGAGGGATTGGGGGAGAGGTAAAGTAAAAGGATTAATTGAAGCCTCGTATGAGATGAAGGAGGGCGATTGTCGAGGCTTGTGCTGCTTTGATTTGGTTTCCTTTCCTGTTTATGTACCGACGTCGTTTCTTGAGAAATCTTCACTACTGCTACTTCAACTACTGCGGCTGTTGCTGCAGCCTTCGGTGTCCTTCCTCTTATTCTTTGCTTTCTTCTTCCCCTTGGTATGCCAGTGAGGTTCATTAAACTTGTCATCATCGTGCGTTATGGTGGTGTGATAGCTCCCACCGCTGGCTGCTGGTCATACATATCATCATTCGACCCTACTCAAGTGAGCTCTCCCTCTCCCTCTCGCAATCTATCCATCTCTTTATCTTTTGTTTTGATTCGTCCCACCCACCCACACCCTCCTTTCAGAAAAATGACGCCGTCTGTATACCCTCCCTCCCTCCCTCCCTCCCTCCCTTTTTCTCTCTCTCACACCGCCGTCGTCGAGGCCGCCACCCCTCGCCCCCTTCCTACCCTCCTCCTCCTCCTCCTCCTCCTCCTCCTCCCCCTCCTCCAGGGTGCGCCAGGGGACATCCAGACAGAGAGACGTGCGTCAAAAAACGCCCCGACCTATGGCCCAAGCCAGTGCACCCGACCATCGGACAGACTTTTCCTCCTTTCATGGGCTTCCCTGTCTCATCGTCCACTGTCGTCCCCTCCCCCCCTCCCTTACCTCCCTTCCCTCTCTTCTTCATCTTCAGAGTCGTCGTTGGGCTCTTTGTCTTTCCCTTCTTTCTCGCCCTCCCATCCTTTGCCTGCTGCTGCCTTGAGACCCCGGCCTTCTTCTTTACTCCTCCTCCTCCTCCCCCTCCTCCTCCTCCTCCTCCTCCTCCTTGTTCTTCTTCTTGGTCTTCCTCTTTACAATCCTCTTCCCTCCCTTCTTCTTCCTCCTCCCTTGCCAATCTCCTCTCCCTCCTCCTCCTCTTCCCCCTCCTCTTCCTCCTCCTCCTCCTCCTCCTCCTCTCCTCCTCCGTCTCCTCCCCCTCTCCCTCCCCACCCCCTTCCTCCCTCTCCTCCTCCTTCACTCCTTCCCCCTCTCCCTCTTCCACTTCCACCATCCTCGCCTTGTGATTCTTCACTAAACGGGCATACCGTTGATTCATCTGACTGCTATTCCGCACCAGCCCCGTACTCACCCGGATGGCAGTCCAATTCCCCGCACCATGCCTCCTCACCCCCTCAATCAACGACAGATCCTCCTCTTGGGACCACATATTAACAGGCTTCCCGCTCCGGCCTTTGCGGCCCAGGATACCACGGGGAGGGGGAGGGAGGGAGGGAGGGAGGGAGGAGGAAGAGGTGGTTGTCCCGGAGGAGGAGGAGGAGGAGGTGGAGGAGGAGGAGGAGGAGAGGGGGCGGGGTGGGTGGGCGGCAGCGACGGCTTTTAGGAGAGCGAGGTGATTGTCGTGCTGCCGTTTCGGCGGTCGACCCCTCCGCTTCTTCGTCGCTGCTGTTGCTGCTTGCTGCTGCTCCTTCGCGCCTTTTTTTACATTCTTCACCTTCTTGCCACCGCCGGCGCCGCTCCCTCCACCTCTTCCTCCCCCTCCTCCTCGGTCTCCCCTTTGTCCGCCTCGTCCTCCTCGTCGTCCACCATCACGGCGCGGATCATCCTCCCCCTCCTCCTCCTCCTCATCCTCATCCTCTTCTTCCTCTTCCTCTTCCTCTGAATTCGAATCTGAGTCCCCGTCCTCGTCCTCGTCCTCACTACCCTCGCTTCTTCCGTCTTCTTCCTCCTCGTCCTCTTCCTCTTCTTCTTCCTCCTCCTCTTCCTCAACCTCCACCCCATCCGGTTGATCGACCCTTCTCTTCCTTTCCTTCTCCTCCCTCATCTCTCCCCTCCTCCCTACCTCCTTCGCAAGCTGCTCCTCCAACCCCCACTCATCCTCCCTACCGGCCAGCGGCACACATGCCTTTTTCAAGGGTGGGAAGGAGGGATCGCAGTACGTGTGTGATAGAGGAGGGGGAGGAGGAGGGGCAGGAGGAGGGAAGGGGGAGCCGGACCGACTCGCGCGTCCCGAGGGGGGGGGGGAGGAAGGGAGGGTGGGAGGGGGGGGGGGGGGAGACG
>Ga0160419_100855_pt1 | contig 15852 bp, 14 predicted proteins | sample CelAP2metagpilot_2_FD_108196 | JGI IMG/M metagenome (GOLD analysis project Ga0160419, IMG submission 108196) | Phycosphere-associated microbial communities from Cellana algal ponds in Kailua-Kona, Hawaii, USA - Cellana AP2-4-25 metagenome pilot ... | reverse complement strand
TTCTTTCTCCAAATTTCAGGAGGATAAGTAACGCTTTCAGAGGTGCCGTCGGCGTACGTGTACTCAACGATCAACGGCATAGGGATTCCCCCTGGTTTATCAAAAGTGATTTCGTAGAAGAACTTAGGTTCTTTTACCTGAGCTCTTTCGGCTGCCGTCATGTTATCCATCATAAACTCCTTAAGGTTCTGAGAAGTCTCTGTTGGTGATTTTCCTTTAAGTTCTGGCACAAAGTCCTCGCTATCCTCTTCTGCCAAATAGACCAATGGAGGAAGATCGCCTTCGGTAAGGTTTCTGTCCGCCATATACTTTTCCATTTCTTTGGTCGGTTTGTTGGTAACGTAGTATTTTTTTACTCCTTTCACCCCTATATCCACATAATCGGTAGTGTAGAACCAAGATCTCCAGAACCAATCCAAATCCACAGCGGAAGCATCTTCCATGGTACGGAAGAAATCCTCTGGGGTCGGGTGCTTGAACATCCAACGCTGTGCGTAGGTTTTAAAGGCGTGATCGAACAATTCCTTGCCCATTACGGTTTCCCTTAAAATATTAAGTGCAGTAGCTGGCTTTGCATAAGCGTTAGGACCAAGCTGATATACATTCTCTGGATTGGACATGATCGGCGATATAAAACTTTGATCGCCGGCCATATAAGGCACTATTTTGGCCGCCTCTCCTCTTCTTGATGGATATTTTTCGTTGGGGGCAATGGCTTCTGGGAAAGTTTGTCCAAATTCCTGTTCTGCCAAGTATTGCATAAAGGTATCCAAACCTTCGTCCATCCATCCCCACTGACGCTCATCGGAATTAACGATCATTGGAAAGAAGTTGTGGCCCACCTCGTGGATGATCACACTGATCATTCCGTATTTGGTTCTATCGGAATAGGTCCCATCTTCGTTAGGACGACCATAGTTCCAGCAGATCATGGGGTACTCCATACCTTGGTTTTTCGCGTGTACGGAAATAGCCTTGTGGTACGGGTAATCAAAAGTGTGCTTGGAATAGGTCTGCAGGGTTTGAACCACTGCTTTTGTGGAGTATTCTTCCCAAAGTGGATTTCCTTCTTTTGGGTAAAGTGATACTGCCATTACATCTTTGTTCCCGATTTTTACGGCTTGCATGTCCCAAATAAACTTTCTGGAAGTTGCAAAACCGTAATCCCTAACGTTGGTCGCCTTGAACTTCCAAGTCTTGGTATCGTTGGAAAAGCCTTTTTCTGCAGCTTCTGCTTCTTCTTGGGTTACAATGATTACAGGCTTATCGTAAGATTTTTTGGCCTGCTTGTAACGCTTCATCATTTCTTTGGAGAAAACCTCTTCGCGGTTTTGAAGCTCACCTGTCGCATCCAGAATATGATCTGCGGGAACAGTAATACTTACATCATAGTTTCCGAATGGCAGAGCAAACTCTCCGCTGCCCCAGAACTGATGGTTTTGCCAGCCTTCCACATCGCTGTACACAGCCATACGAGGAAAGAACTGTGCAATTACGTATGCACGGTTTCCATCTTTTTCGAAATACTCATAACCTGAACGTGCCCTATTTACGGTATGATCGGGAATATTGTACCACCATTTGATGGAGAACGAAATCTTTTCACCACTCTTTAGCGCTTGCGGAATGTTAATGCGCATCATGGTTTGGTTAATGGTATAGGACAATGGCTTGCCATTGGCATCCTTTACCGATTCAATGTTAAAACCACCGTCAAAAGGCTCACTTATGTAAGTTTGGGCAAAATTACCTGCTGTATAGGCAATGTTTACCCCATTTCCATTGCGCAAGGGCGACTTGGAATCCTTGGCACGTACGTTTTGATCTAACTGTACCCAAAGAAACTCCAAATCATCTGGTGAGTTGTTGTGGTACGTGATAGTTTCCTCGCCATTGATCTTGGCGTTTTTATCGTCCAGGTAGATATCCATTACATAATCTGCCTGTTGTTGGTAATAATCGGGACCTGGGGCACCTGAAGCCGAGCGGTACGTGTTCGGAGAGGAAAACTCCTCGTACAATTGTTTAAACCTACTTTGGTTGTAGTGACCTGGTTCCCTTTCTTCTTTAACGTTCCCTTCTTCCTGGGCCATGACCACGGCCCCGAACAGGAACAATACGGAAGCAAAGCAATACTTAATTTTGTTCATCTTCTAATTTGATTTTATAACAGCGAAAAATAACATATTTTAACCGAACGTTAAGAATATGTCATAAGTTTAACATTCCTTTATTGTTCTCTTTGATCAATACAAAACTTTTCTTTTTCCCGTTCCACTTAATGTGCACCACGTTTTTCTGCTCTTCGAACAAATCGGTTAGGACTTCGTTTTGGATGGACATGGTCTTGACTTCTGTTAAATTTACATTAGGAATCTCCAAATAACAGATGGCCACATCGGTATCGTATCTTTTACCCAAAAAGGTATATTTTACCGGTTTCCCATCGAGGGTTACCACGAATTTAGACCTAAAGTATTTCTCAATATACCCATCGGCCAAGTTGGATTCATTAGGGGTTGCCAATTTGGCTTGGATACCGTAGCGCTCGGAAAGAAGCTTATCCAGGTCATCGATAAAAATACGGCTGGTAATCTGAAAGGCCTTATCGTCTTCCGAATATTCGATATTGGTAACGCTAACGTAAAATTTATGTGCGGTAGAGAAAGACAAAAACAACAGTATGGCGAAGGGCAATATCAGGATTTTTGTATTTTTCAAATGTTTCATGTAGTGCTAGACTTTATATGGTACAACAATGTTACTGTTTTAAACGACTATCTGCAATTTACCTGCCAAACTTATCCAAAAACAACCCTAGCGTTCCCAAAGTGACAAGTTCAAACAACAAATCCAAAAAATCAATCCAAATCATTGTTTTTACGATAGGCCCTGCTCTTGTTCATGATCACATCCCAAATCCTTAATTTATCCTGAGATTTTACCGCTTCTTGAAAATTCTCGTCCACTTCGCAGAAGTACATAAAATCATCAATTTTTTCCATTGGGATTTTTAAGGTGGCCACAAAAAGTGAATCCGCATAAAATCCTTGAACTTCTTGGGTCTGGGCGTAGTTTTTTTCCACCTTCACCCTGTTCTTGAGCATTTTTGTTCTACCCGTAATGGCGTTTATGATCGGGTTTAGGCTCACTGCCCCTCCTGCTCCTCCGAACCCACCGCCGCCCATTACCCGCATTGCGGAAGCCTCTTGGAGCCTTCTTTCACTTTGTGTGGGTATGGACCTGTGCGCATTGGGCAATTGCAATGCTTCGGCAGTTACATCTTTTTCCAAAACAACCCGGTCTACATCGCGGCTCAAATCACCTGTTAGATCGTAAGGGCTCACCACCACTTCCTGTAATTGGTTCACAAACTCTTGTAACGGTACTTCAATAAAGTTGGACCGAAGCAAATCTGGGGTAATTGGCAAAGTTTTTCTTAGAAAATGTACAGCTGAGAACACCAAGGTATCCTTCTCATGGACCATTATGGCGAACCTACCTTCCAAATCGGTAATTACGGCATCTTTAGTGGTGATGTTCTGTACAACCACACCTACGACATCCTTATCCGTACTGGTCACCTTTCCTTGCAGTAATTTGCTATCCTGCTCTTGGGTGAAACCTGTTAGAGCAATCAAAAAAAGCAGTAATGCGAGAAGGCATTTTTTCATTCCTCGTTCAAGGTTGCCAAGTATTCTTTGCTCTGTGTAACCAGAAAATCGATCAATTGAAACTCATTTTCTTTTCTGAGCAGGGTCTGCGAAGGAATCCTATCGTCACAGTACAACAAAAAGGCATCTATTTTATCTTGGGGCAACCTTAGATCCACAACAAAGAACTCATCATCATAAACATGGCGCAGCACCTCGCTTACCTTTAAAGGTGCTCGTTGTTGTCCGTTTACTTCTTGGGATTTAAAAAGGGCCTTGAAGATGTTCACAAAATTGATTCCGTCCTTCATTCCGCGTGTGGTTCTCGAATTGGCGATATTTTCGACCTCGGTACCCCGATCTATCTCATAATCGAATTGCTTAAAATCTTCATTTTTTACCTGCAGAAAACGTTCTTGCTGATCTGGCGTAACCACCACCTCGTCCAACTCCCGCACTTTTTCGGTAACCTCTACGACCAAACGATTGTTCTGCAATATCTCCGGGGTAACGGTTATCACTTCCAACTGGTAGTTCACCGCGGTAAACACCAACTGATCCCCATCTTTTACTGCAATAACAAACTCCCCGTTCTCATCGGTTATGGTTGCCTGGCCGCTGGTTGAATTGATCACGTTCTCGTTGGGAACATTGGAACTTCGGTACAAGACCTTGCCCCTTAACATTTGACGGGAATCCTGCGCAAAGGTCCAGCCACTCACGAGCAAAGCGAACAAAATCAAGAATGTATTTTTCATTTCTGGGCGTTTAATGTGTTAAAGAAAACCCTTGACAAGGATATAAAAAATTAAGCGGTTCTAAACTTTTGTTAATTCTATTCCTACAAATATACCAAAGGGAATTCCATTCACCCCCGAATTACGTGTTTCGACGGTAATTATTAAAATAATTGCCACATAAAGTTAGCTTTGTTTTTTACGTTTGGAAAATCCTCAAATAACAAACACTGTGAAAACTTCAATTGTCTACACGATCATAGCCCTACTTATGATCAACACCCTAAGCGGTCAGGTAAAAATCGGCAATAACCCGGAAAGTTTAGATCCCGCTTCTGTTTTGGAACTGGAGAGCAACACCAGGGTTTTGGTGATTACCCGTGTAACCGATGCGCAAATGAGCGTGATCAACCCATTACCGGGGGCGTTGGCGTACAATACAGACCAGGATTGCCTGCATTATTACGATGGTACACAATGGGTCAATATTTGCGAGGAGTTGGACAATTCCTTTACAGTGAGTACACGTGCAGACTATTTGAGCCAATTAAATCCGCAGGCAAGGGACAGTACGGTGATCATTACAACAACGGTAAATCCGGACGACAGCGTTAACTACAATTTTGAAGTGGCACAGATTACCGGGGCCAATATTGTGAACACCTCCATAAATGGAGCTTCCAAATTGCAGGACGATTCCGTGACCAGTGCTAAATTGGCAGACGGTTCGGTAACCCTCGAAAAATTGGCGGATGCCACAACAGGCCAACCCGGAGATTTGTTTCAGTGGAACGGCATCAACTGGACCTTGATCAACGAATCTGCATTGGGGATTACTGAAAAAGATAGTATTGTAGGGAATGAAGTGGTAGGACCAACCGATGCCACCCTTCTTTTAAGTGGTGCTGGAAGTCAAGCCAATCCACTAACTCTAGATGTTGCCCCATTGGGCATAGACACTGCTGAATTGGCGGATGATGCGGTGACGACCACCAAAATAGCCGATGGAAATGTTACCGATGCCAAACTCGACAAAACAAATATTCCACTTAGTGGGTTTGGAGCTGCGGGAGCAGCTATAGACTTGGGCAACCAAATTATATTCAATTTAGGAGACCCTACAAATCCATTGGATGCCGTAAACTTACAAACGTTGAATGCCGCTATTGCGGATTCCGAAGCATTGGACAATGATACCGATGGCACCAATGAACTTCAAGACCTCGAGCTGAACACCAACATTTTAACACTAAGCAATCCTGCCACGGCAGGCAACCAAGTTGACCTCACCCCTTATTTGGATGACACCACTTTGGATGAAGCAGCTGTTGATGCCTTTGTAGCCAACAATGGTTATCTCACGTCAGAAATCGACGGCAGCACTACAAATGAACTCCAAGACCTCGACCTGAACACCAATATCCTGACATTGAGCAGTCCTGCCACAGCAGGCAACCAAGTTGACCTTACCCCTTATTTGGACGACACCACATTAGCATCAACCGACATTACTCAGGTTCCAGCAAGTACCAATAGAACGTACGATATTAATAGCGGAACAATTAGCTTCACTAATGGAAATGTGGGGATAGGAACAACTCCAACATCAACTTTACAAACTGGAGGATCCTTTGCAGCTTCAATAATTAGGCAAAACACAGATTTCAGTCTTGATGAAAGTCACTATACTGTTATCCTAGATCCTGGTGTAACTTCAGTTACGCTTCCTGCATCAAATGCATCAAATATTGGAAGGATTTATGTACTTAAAAATCGAACTGGTGGTTTAGTTAATACCAGTATCAATTACATAAATTCAACAGGAATCAGTGTATCTGACATAAGCAATGTCGTTATAATTCAAAGTGACGGAGCAGGTAATTGGGAACAAATCAATTAATGAAAACCCTCCTCCACATAGCGTTTTTGTTATCGGTCTGTTCTGTTGTGGCCCAGAGCGGGTTGTACCATAATGGAAATATGCTGGTGCACAATAATGCCAATATAGGTCTGCACACCGATTTTATCAATAATGCCAATTTTAATCCTGCCACCGGATTAGTTGGGTTTTACGGTAATGAAGTGATCCAAGTATCCGGAAATGTTTCTCCCACTTTGTGGGATACCGAGATCATGAGCCGCAGCAACGTTTTTTTTCAAATCCCTGTTTCGGTGCGGAACAACGTTAATTTTATAGACGGTAACTTTTTGAGCCCGGCCAACAACCAGGCCGTGTACCTCAATTTTATGGACCAAGGTTTCTTTACCGGGGAAAGCAACGAATCCAAAGTAACCGGTTTCGCGGCTGTGAACAACCGCGATATCTTTTCATTTCCTGTTGGCGATCAAGCACAATTACGACCACTAACATTGCTCTCTCAAAGCACAACACCGTTGGCCATTTGCGCCTATTTTTTTGAAAATCCCTCCAACCCCTCTTCCATACTGGAAAGTTTTGACACGGACCAAAAGGTTCAGGAAATCGGAAAAGTAAGCGAGCGTGAATTTTGGATCTTACAAAGCGATGTTCCTGCGCAGGTTTCGATTGCTTGGAACGTTAGGAGCGGTTTGGGCACGATTCCAAATGCCACCATGGAGTCCATAATTATTGTAGGTTGGAGCAAAGCTGAACAAGAATGGGTCATTATTGGGAATTCCGCCACAAGTGGCGATATTAATCGAGGTTTTATTACATCGGAAACCTTTGTTCCCAGCGAGTATGCCGCCATCACTTTTGGCACCATACCCTTGCCCACCGATACCTTTGCCGTGAACAATCCCTCTTTGGGCAATTATTTTTTAAGCCCCAATGGCGATGGCATCAACGATTCCTGGATTATCGATAATCTGGAAGAATCTCCCAACAACAGCGTTCGCATCTTTAACCGCTACGGACAAAAAGTATTCGAACAAATCAACTATACCAACGAGTTCCATGGCATTGCCAATACCGGCACCATGATTTCCAACCAAGGAATAGGATTGCCGGAAGGGGTATATTTTTATTTGGTAACCCTGGAAGATGTAGAGCTGGAATACACAGGTTTCCTTTTTTTGGACCGTTAAGAACCTAGCTGGCTTTTGCTCAATTTTCAAAATAAGGAATTAAAAATACTTCTTAACTTGGGGGCAAAATTCATTTCATGAAAAGAAGGACTTTTATTAAAACCGCTTCAGCATCGGGCTTGGCCTGTGCCATTCCTCCCATTTTCCCAACTTTTAACCACTTGGATTATTCCACCGAGGAACTTATGGGCAAGGCGAATATTGAGCTTTTTGGAGAGGGAATCAACTTGCGCGAAGAGGCGTACGAGTCTTTTTTGGAAATGAAAAAAGCAGCCTATTCGGACGGCTTCGACATTAAAATTGTTTCCAGCTACAGGGACTATTACCGACAGCGCAGTATCTGGGAACGTAAATATCTTCGATTTACCGAAGAGCAGGGCATGGCTCCATTGGATGCCATTGACAAGATCATAGAATATTCCACCATTCCCGGAACCAGCAGACACCATTGGGGCACCGATATCGATATTATTGATGGTCATCCCAAAATCAACGGAGATGTCTTGGTCCCCAAAAAGTTTGGAGCGGACGGCCCATATGAAGGCCTAAAATTATGGATGGACGAACATTCGGAAAAATATGGTTTTTATCTAACCTACACCAACAATCCGCGCAGGCGTGGCTTTAAGTACGAGCCATGGCATTATAGCTACGCCCCGATATCGATTTCCATGCTCACGGCTTATAGAAAACTGAACATTTTAAAACTTTTGCAAAAGGAAGAGTTTATTGGTAGCGAACATTTTACCACGGGCTTTATAAAAACCTACGTCCAGGATAATATATTGGACATCAACCCTGTACTCCTATAACGCTTTTTTCGTATCTTGAAACATCAAGAACACTAACCCATGAGAAGAGGAAGTTGGCGCATTCGCATCCTAATTGGTCTGGCCATTGTTGCCTTTGCCTTTATACGAAGGTGCAGCAACCAAGAGGAAAACCCATACACCGGTAGAACCCAGAACATAGACATGACGGCGGAGCAAGAAATTGCCATTGGCCTGCAAAGTGCACCAGAAATGGCACAACAGCACGGAGGCCTGTATCCAGACGAACGTCTGCAGAATCTGGTAGATGCCGTGGGACAAAAGTTGGTCAAGAGCAGTATTGCCAACCAAACCCCTTATGAGTACGATTTTCATTTATTGGCAGATGATCGCACCGTAAACGCCTTTGCCCTTCCTGGCGGACAAATATTTATTACCTATGCTCTCTTTTCACAACTTAACGAAGCGCAATTGGCCGGTGTACTAGGTCACGAAATTGGACATGTACTCGGACGGGATTCCGCAGAGCGCATTGCCGAAAGCACATTTTGGCAAACCTTGGCCACGGGAGCATCGGTCGGTGGCGATATGGGCAATCTGGTTGCCGGTATCGGGCAAAACACCCTACTAACCAATGGAAGGAACGATGAATTGGAAAGCGATGAACTTGGCGTGTTGTTCATGATCGAAGCTGGGTACGACCCTTATCAAATGATCGAAGTAATGAAAATCCTAAAAGCGGCGGCAGGGCCCAATAGGGTCCCAGAATTCCAAAGCACCCATCCGGACCCCGAAAACAGAATAGAAAAAATACAAGAGGCCATCCAAAAATATTCAGGTCGATAGAATTGGCGTTTTATCGATAAAACAAGGCGGTTGACAATAATTCTGTACCTTTGAACGAACCCCGAATCCTACTATAATGTTCTCTTGATCTACCATGCTGTAAAAAGAGAGAACACATGGGAACACTATTACATTTTAAAGATCTCTATTTAGAGGCATTCGACGATTGCAGACCAAGCTTTGTGGTATTCTTTTTAAAAGGATATTCTATATTTTGCGCAGCCATGTTCGTGTTGGCCGTATATGCATTTTTGTACAGAGCTTTTACTGGCTTTGAATTCTAAGCCGCGAGAAACACTCTTTTGCAAGGACACTAAATATGTAAATGAGCAAAAAAGCCCATCCAAATTGGACGGGCTTTTTTCGTTAGACGAATAAACTCCATTCTATTTTTTCTTCATAGCAGCTTCCAGTACGGCTTGGGCTTCTGTAGCATTGGATAGTTTGGCATATTTGATTGCTGTCATTCCCCCGTCGCAGCGTTTTTTAACATCCGCACCGTTATCAATAAGAACTTGCAGTACATCGGCCTTATTGTAGCGTGCGGCATAATGGATAGGTGCCTTGCCCAATGATTTTTGGTTGACATCCTCTCCAAGTTCAATAAACTTTTTTACAGTTTCTACATCGCCTTGCATAACCGCTTTGCAAAAAGCACTAAGATCATCCGGCGATTCCATTTCGATTTCCACATCTGTTTTGATGGTTTTCAGCTCGTTGGCAGAAATACCGCTTAGGGCCAACATGCAAAATGCAGCCACTGTAAAGATTGTTTTTTTCATGATGAATTGTTTTTGATTAATGAATTTACTAGTTATAAAAGTAGACTGCCTTAAAGGCAAGATGTTACAGGATTAACAGTTATATAACTAAACTTTAACAATGCCTCAAAAAAATCATAAAACTATTAACAAATTAGCAATCAGAAATTTAACGAAAAGCTAGGGGGTCCAAGCAGATCATTTTATTTTTGCAGAACAATTTTTAATTATGAGCAAAAAGGTAATTCTTATGATTTTGGATGGATGGGGAAAATCCCCGAATCCAGAAGTTTCGGCCATTGCAAAGGCCAATACACCATTTATAGATTCTCTGTACACCAAATATCCCAATGCCGACCTCCACACCGATGGAATGAACGTAGGACTTCCCGAAGGGCAAATGGGAAACAGCGAGGTAGGACATATGAACCTTGGCGCGGGCAGGATTGTGTATCAAGATCTGGCCAAGATCAATAAGGCCGTAAAAGAAGATACCTTAAAGAACGAGAAAGTGCTCAAAGAAGCATTTGAATATGCAAAAGCAAAACATAAACCTGTCCATTTTTTAGGATTGGTCAGCGATGGTGGTGTACACAGCCACATCGACCATGTAAAAGCATTGATTAAGGCCGCGGACGAAAACGGCGTAAAACAATCGTTTGTACATGCCTTTACAGATGGCAGGGATGTGGACCCTAAAAGCGGAAAAGGATTTTTGGTCGACCTTAACCAATATTGCTCGGACAAAAATACCCGATTGGCCACCGTTATCGGTCGTTATTATGCCATGGACCGCGATAAGCGTTGGGAACGGGTAAAACAAGCTTATGATGCTGTTGTAAATGCCAATGGGGAAAAAGTTCAGGATATTGGCGAGGCCATGCAAAAAAGTTATGACAATGGTATTACGGACGAATTTATAAAGCCCTTGGTCCTTACCGATTCCAACAATGAGCCCATTGCAAAAATCAAAGATGGTGACGTGATCATTTTCTTCAATTTTAGGACGGACCGCGGTCGTGAGTTGACCCAAGTCCTGAGCCAGCAAGATTTCCACGAGCAAAACATGCATAAGCTGGATTTGTACTATGTGACCATGACAAATTATGATGAATCCTTTAAAGGAATCAAGATTATTTTCAACAAGGAAAACATAAAGGACACCCTTGGTGAAACCTTGGCCAAAAATGGTAAAAAACAAATTCGGATAGCTGAGACCGAAAAATATCCCCACGTTACTTTTTTCTTTAATGGTGGACGCGAGGAACCTTTTGATGGAGAAAAGCGCATTCTTTGTCCATCGCCCAAAGTTGCCACCTACGACCTCCAGCCAGAAATGAGTGCATACGAAATTCGGGACGCTATTGTTCCGGAACTACAAAAAGGCGAAGCCGATTTTGTTTGCCTCAATTTTGCAAATCCCGATATGGTTGGTCATACTGGTGTAATGGAAGCTGCCATTAAAGCCTGCGAAACTGTGGACGAATGTGCAAAAGACGTTATCAATGCAGGTTTGGAAAACGGTTACTCCACAATTGTGATAGCAGACCACGGAAACTGCGACACCATGGTAAACCCGGATGGGAGCCCAAACACGGCACACACAACAAACCCGGTGCCCCTTATTCTTGTGGACAACGAGATAAAAGTGGTTAAAAATGGTGTTCTGGGTGATATAGCTCCAACGATTCTAAAAATGTTGGAAGTACCACAGCCCGAACTCATGACCCAAAAACCTTTGGTTTAATACAAATGGCTTTAAATCCATAGAATCAATTTATCTTTGCAGCTATGATCAAAGTAAAGACAGCAGAGGAAATTGAATTAATGCGCGAAAGTGCTTTAGTGGTTTCCAGAACATTGGGCATGTTGGCCAAAGAAATTAAACCCGGGGCCAATCCATTAAAACTGGATAAAATGGCCGAGGAGTATATTCGTGAACAAGGTGCGATTCCTGGATTTTTAGGAATGTACGACTTCCCGAACACCCTTAATTGGAGCCCCAATGCACAAGTAGTCCACGGTATTCCCAACAACGAACCGCTGAAGGACGGGGATATTATCTCTGTAGATTGCGGCGCTGTAAAAAATGGCTTTTATGGAGATCATGCGTATACTTTTGAAGTAGGTGAAGTGGCCAAAGAAACCAAAAAGTTGCTCAAGGTGACCAAAGAATCACTCTACATTGGAATTCGCGAATTTAAGTTAGGCAACCGAGTGGGGGATGTAGGATATGCCATTCAAAAATATACCGAGGACCACGGCTATGGAGTTGTCCGCGAATTGGTCGGCCATGGCTTGGGAAAGGAACTACATGAAGATCCCCAAATGCCCAATTATGGCAAAAGAGGACGTGGCAAAAAGTTTGTAAATGGAATGGTGGTGGCCATTGAGCCCATGATCAATATGGGCACCAAGCGCATAAAACAACTCAAGGATGGCTGGACCATATTGACCGCCGATGGCAAACCGAGCGCACACTTTGAACACGATGTGGCATTAGTTGACGGCAAACCGGAACTATTGTCCACTTACCAATATATTTACGAGGCTCTAGGAATTGCCAGCGATGAAGAGGATGAATTCCGTAGCAAGAAGTTGGTGCTTTAAGTGAGTTTCTGATAATAATTTGTCCATTCGAGTGATTTTTGGGAGTGTAACGGAGAAAAATTGTATCGAGAATTAAAGTATAAGAACAAAACTCCAGTTCTCGATACTTTTTCCTGAGGAGAAAAACTCGAACTGACATTTTACATTCAAACTTTACCATCGGTAATAATCATTTAATCAGTGTCAAGCATATTTAAATATTTCCTTAATCTAATTCCTCGTCCTTTACTCATCCGATTGAGCTATTGGGTGCGACCGTTGATCGCGTTTTCCCTAAAGGGAAAAACATATACCGACCCTATCGATGGAAAAAGTTTCAGGAAGTTTTTGCCTTACGGATACGAGAATCCTCGCGAAAATGTACTTTCCCCCTCCACCCTCTCCCTGGAACGGCACCGTTTGTTGTGGCTATATTTAAAAAACGAGACCAAATTCTTCAACCAACCGTTAAAACTCTTGCATTTTGCACCGGAACAGGCCTTTTACAAGCGCTTTAAAGAGTTGGAAAATTTGGAATACACGACCACTGACCTTAATTCCCCTTTAGCAGATGTGAAAGCGGATATATGCGACCTCCCTTTTAAAGATGACACTTTTGATGTAATCCTTTGCAACCATGTCCTAGAACACATACCCAACGACACTAAAGCCATGCAAGAACTATTTAGGGTAATGAAACCTGGCGGATGGGGCATATTCCAGATTCCACAAGATATAAATCGCGCAAAAACATTTGAGGACAACACCATTACCGACAAAAAAGAACGCGCCCGTGTTTTTGGCCAATACGATCATGTCCGCATTTACGGAAGGGACTACTTTGACAAACTTCGTAGTGTGGGCTTCAGGGTTGAAGAAGTGGATTACACCAACACACTTTCAAAGGAAGATGTAAAAAAATATCGTTTGGCCAAAGGGGAAATCATCCCGCTTGTAAAAAAGTGATCATTTCTTGACCAAAGCTTCAAAACCTGGTGTAAAAAACTCTTGGGTCTCACCATTACTATCCAAATAGATGATATAGGCCTCAAGTTCATCATGATTCTCAAGTACAGCCTTGGAATCCTCCAAATCCATTGCCATAAAAGATGTGGCAAAAGCGTCGGCAACCGCACAGGTCTTTGCCACGACACTTGTGGCCAAAACATTCGAGTTCTTGGTAAATCCTGTTTTCGGGTTTATGGTATGCACATATTTCTCACCTGTTTCGGGATCCACCCTAAACTTTCTATAATTTCCGGACGACGCCATCGCAACGTCTTTTAAAGCAACTATTTGTTTTAACTGACGGCCATTTTCCACTTGGGGATCATCGATGCCAACCGACCATTGCTTCCCCGAATCAAGATTTTTTCCTCTGGCAAGGACTTCCCCTCCTACTTCGACCAAATAATTTTTGATACCTTTTTCATCGAGCATAGCTCCCAGCCGATCTATGGCGTATCCTTTCGCCACTGCATTAAAATCGAACCGGATGGATGGGTGTGATTTGGTTATGGTATTATCCCCGTTCAACTGCACCTTGCCCCATCCAACATAACTCAATAAACTATCCACGCGCAAACTATCGAGTTCCATTTGATCTCCTGGACCAAAACCCCATGCATTGGCCAAAACACCTACAGTAGGGTCAAAATAACCGTTTGAAGCAATGTGAACCTTACTGGATATCTCGAATACCTCTTTAAACATTTTATCCACTTGTATAGTGGAATCCCCTTGGTTGATCTTTGAAATATCAGAATCAGGAATATATGTGGACATGGATTGGTTCAGAACCCGGAACACAGAATCGATTTCTTGTTGATAATCCAACTCTTTATCCGCAATAAAAATTATGGAGTAGGTTGTTCCCAGTGCGTTGCCCCGTGTTTGGTTTTTTACGGTTTCGTTGGGCCTACAATTAAAAAGGAAGACCATTAACCCAAAAAGATAGACTGTATTCTTCATACTATATTTCAATTAATCCTTGGTAATCCACTACGTATTCTTGATCCAAATAAAGTGGCTCTGTCCTATCCGATGCATTCCATAGCCCAACACCGGCAAAATAGGTCTTGGCCTCAAATTTTTCGGCATGATCTTTTACAGTTTGCATCAACTCGGGGTCATATTCTCGTGGGTTTAAGGGAAACTCCACATTTCTTACCACAATAAAATGCAAAACCTTTTCCTTTAGGCACACATACTGTGGATTCTTTTTAAGCTTGCTATTAATGGCCATAAATTCAAAACCATCTGCTTCCAACTCCCGACCCACTATATTCATGGCCAGATTATGCAACTCCTGTTCCGTTAATTCTCTTCCCATAACAAAAAAACCGATGCTTGGAGCATCGGTTTGGTTTTATTTATACCTCTCGACAATGCTCGAGGTGATTAGTCAACATTGGTACTATCCTCCAAAGTCATCAAATCTGATATTCTCATCTGGGATACCAAAATCTTCTCCCATTTTTTGAACGGCCTTGTTCATTAAAGGAGGCCCACAGAAATACAGTTCAATATCTTCTGGAGTTTCGTGATGGTTTAAATAGTTATCGATTACACAGTTGTGAATGAAACCTACAAAACCATCTCCCTCTTCATCATTAATATCTTTTTTTACTTTCCAATTATCTTCTTCCAAAGGTTCGGAAAGTGCCATATAAAACTTGAAATTAGGGAACTCCTTTTCCAATTGTTTAAAATGGTCGATATAGAATAGCTCTCTCTTGGAACGTCCTCCGTACCAATAGGTCACTTTTCTGTTCGTCTTTAAGGTTTTGAACAAGTGGTACAAGTGCGAACGCATCGGTGCCATACCAGCACCACCACCAACATATAGCATTTCAGCATCGGATTCGTTGATAAAGAATTCACCGAATGGCCCGGAAATGGTAACTGGGTCTCCCTCTTTCAAACTAAAAATATAAGAAGAGGCAATACCGGGATTTACATCCATCCATCCATTTTTCCCACGATCCCATGGTGGAGTGGCAATACGAACATTTAACATAATTTCCCTTCCTTCGGCCGGGTAGGAGGCCATCGAGTAGGCCCTTTCAACCGTTTCTGGGTTCTTCATGACCAACGGCCATAGGTTGAACTTATCCCACTCAGCTTGGAACTTATCCGGAGTTTCATGCTCTTCTGGGTGGGCAGTAATATCAATATCTGAATATTTCACTTCGCAAGGCGGTATTTCAATTTGGATATATCCACCTGCCTTATAGTTCATTTCTTCTGGAATCTCAACTACAAATTCCTTGATAAATGAGGCCACGTTATAATTACGAACCACTTTGGCGTCCCATTTTTTGATACCGAACACTTCTTCTGGAATGGTGATTTCCATGTCCTGCTTCACCTTGACCTGACAGGCCAAACGAGCTCCATGTTGCAACTCCTTTTTAGAAAAATGGGGAGT
>Ga0160419_100854_pt1 | contig 15868 bp, 18 predicted proteins | sample CelAP2metagpilot_2_FD_108196 | JGI IMG/M metagenome (GOLD analysis project Ga0160419, IMG submission 108196) | Phycosphere-associated microbial communities from Cellana algal ponds in Kailua-Kona, Hawaii, USA - Cellana AP2-4-25 metagenome pilot ... | reverse complement strand
TGTGACCGCTTGAACGGCACCCCAAGAAAGTGTCTGGGATGGAGAACACCAACGGAAGCCTTCAGGGAAGAAATGATGAAACTGAGATAGCGGAAACCGTCGCAACGACCCTTGAGAATCCACGGCTTGATCCGGCTGGGGAGGATTGCCGCTACCGGGTCAGTAGCAGCTCTCCGCCTGCGATCTCGATACGGCCCCAGCGTTGCAGGTATCCCATGCCGAGCAGGGATTGTTCCATCTGTCCTTCGTTCACCACGGCGGCGACGTTCTGGTCGACCACGCCGCCCAGCACCACCTGATCGAGGCGCACAAAGGCGGTGCGGACTTCGCCGTTCGCGGTATTGGCGCGGCCGAGGTAGTTGAGGCTGTCCAGATCAAGGCCCACGCGGGTGGCGTCGGCCTGGGTCAGGACCATGTCTGTGGCCCCTGTGTCCACCACGAAGCGGATCGGCGCGTCGTTGATTTGCAGGGTCAGGTAGTAATGCCCGTCACGCGCGCGGGGCACGACGATCTGGTCGCCGTCGGCGATCACCATCTGCGGGCTGCCTGCTTGCCTGCTGATGTCCTGCCACAGGCCCACGGCAGCGGCGCCGCCGACAAAGATCATCGCCCAGACGGCGGCGTATTGCAGGGTCTTGTTCAACCCGTCGCCGCGCGACTGCACAAAGAACCAGCCCGCAACCATGACCAGCAGGACAATCAGATAGATCAGGCGGTCTGTTTCGATGTTTTCCATGGCATCCTCGTGATCGCGTCAGCCTTTGATATAGGGAGCAAGCCGCGTGACGGCTAGCCCGCGCCGGGGCCAAAGCCGAAGGCGGCCAGACCGTCGAGGACGAATTGCACCGACAGCGCGGCCAGCAACATGCCGAGGATGCGGGTGATCACGTCAATCCCGGTCTTGCCGATGACCCGGTCCAGCACGGAACTGGCCATCAGGACCAATGTCATCAGGATCAGCGTCAGCGCGGTGATGCCCAGCACGGTGATCATGCCTTCGGCGCCGGGTTTTTCACCCATCAGCAGGATGACGGATGCAATGGCCCCCGGACCTGCGATCAGCGGGATGGCGAGGGGGAAGACGGAAGGGTCTTCTGTCTCTTCGTCTTCGGTCTTGTCTTCGCGGCGTTTGGTGCGGCGTTCAAACAGCATGTCGAGGGCCGTGAGGAACAGCAGGATGCCGCCTGCGATGCGGAAAGCGGGCATGGAGATGCCGACGAACCCCAGCAGTGCTTCGCCGAAGAAGGCAAAAAGGGCGAGGACGAAACCGGCGGTCGCCGTGGCGCGCAGGGCGACACGGCGGCGTTGAGCGGGGGTCATGCCGCGGGTCAGGGCCAGAAAAAGCGGCGCGATGCCAATGGGGTCAATCACCACAAGCATCGTGACGAGGGCGGTGATGATGAAGGCGGTGTCGAAAATCATATCGGCGTTCCGTGACCTGAAGGAGGGCTGCGCCCACGCGATTTTATTTGTTTTTGGGGCTCTGCCCCGTCAGCAGAGCTGACTCCCCGGGATATTTAGGGAGAAAAGAGGGGGGTCAGGCGGAGGCCTTTTCGAGTTTTTCAGACGCCTGTATCCAGAGGGTTTCGGCGCGCTCAAGGGCTGTCATGACTTCGGCGTATTTCTTGTTCCAGACTTCGAGTTCACCCACTTTACCGTCCTCATAGAGGGCAGGGTCGGCGAGTTTTTTGGCCAGTTTGTCGCGCATCTCGTTGATTTTTTCCAGCCGCGCCTCGGCTTTGCGGACTTCTGCGCGCAGGGCGAGGATGTCTTCGCGATTGGCGCGTTTGGGTTTGGGGGTCTCTTTGGGTTTTTGGGTTTTGCTGACCGGTTTTGTGGGTTGCAGCAGCATTTTGCGGTAGGATTCCAGATCATCGTCGTAGGGTTTGACGGTGCCGTCGGAGACCAGCCAGAGGCGATCGGCGACCATGCTGAGCAGGTGCATGTCGTGGCTGACGAGGATCACCGCGCCGGAGTATTGGGTGAGCGCTTCGACCAGCGCCTCACGGGATTCAATATCGAGGTGGTTTGTCGGCTCATCGAGGATCAGCAGATGCGGTGCGTCGAGGGTGGCCAGCAGCAGCGAGAGGCGCGCTTTCTGGCCACCGGAGAGCCTGCCCACTTCGGTTTCCGCCTGATCGGGGCCGAGGCCGAAGCCTGCCAGCTGTGCGCGCAGTTTGGAATGCAGCACACCGGGGCGGGCGGAGATCATGTGTTGCAGCGGGGTCTCGTTGATGTGCAGTTCATCGACCTGGTGCTGGGCAAAGAAGCCGATGCGCAATTTGTTGGCGCGGATGGCTTTGCCGCCCATCAGCACCAGACGGTCCGACAGGAGTTTGGAGAGCGTCGATTTGCCCTGGCCGTTCTTGCCCAGAAGCGCGATGCGGTCGTCCTGATCAATGCGCAGGTTGAGGCGGCTGAGCACGGGGGTGTCGTCGGTGTAGCCCACGGCACCGCCTTCGATGGAGATGATCGGGGGGGAGAGTTCCTCGGGTTCGGGGAAGGTGAACACACGTTTGGCCGCCTGTTCGGGGGAGGCGATCATATCCATCTTTTCGATCATCTTCAGGCGCGACTGGGCTTGCTTGGCTTTGGAGGCCTTGGCTTTGAAGCGGTCGACAAAGGCCTGCATGTGATCGCGGCGGGCCTGTTGTTTCTTGGCCATCGCAGCTTGCACCGCGCGTTGTTCGGCGCGCTGGCGGGCGAATTGGTCGTAGGGGCCCTGGTAGAAAGTGAGTTTGCGTTCATCCAGGTGCAGGATGCCGTTGACCGCGCGGTTCAGCAGCCCTCGGTCGTGGCTGATGATGATCACCGTATGGGGGTATTTGGCGAGGTATTGTTCCAGCCAGATGGAGCCTTCGAGGTCGAGGTAGTTGGTCGGCTCGTCCAGCAGCAGCAGGTCGGGTTGCGCAAACAGGACGCCGGCAAGCGCCACACGCATCCGCCAGCCGCCGGAGAAGTCCGAGCAGGGCATCTGCTGTTCGGCCGCGTCAAAGCCCAGACCTTTGAGGATGGAAGCGGCGCGGCCTTCGGCGGACCATGCGTCGATGTCCGCCAGCCGCGACTGGATGTCGGAAATGCGGCCTGCGTCTGTGGCGGTTTCCGCCTCTGCCATCAGGGCGGCGCGTTCGGTGTCGGATTGCAGCACGGTGTCGATGAGCGAGGTGGCAGAAGACGGCACTTCTTGCGCGACGCCGCCGATCTTGGCGCGGCTGGGCAGGGAGATGGCACCTGCGTCCAACCCCAGCTCCCCCCGGATGATGCGGAAGAGCGTGGTTTTGCCGGCACCATTGCGGCCCACGAGGCCGACTTTGTGGCCATCGGGGATCACGGCGGAGGCTTCCTCGAACAGCGGGCGGCCTTCGACGGAATAGTTGATTTCGGAGATGCGTAACATGGGCGGGGTGTGGACTAAGGGCGGGGCAGGGTCAATCTCCGTTCTGCGCTTTGAGCCGCCGCGAAAATCGTGTCTGATGGGGCGGTCACTGCGCGCTGAAGGGAAGGTTCTGCACCATGCCAAAGATCGACACGAGCCGATGGACGGATCATATGGGGCAGCCGCACCCGGTATCTGGACAGAACGATGGTTCCTACAGCGAAATTGCACTGGGGGATCAGGTGGGATTGTCCCAGTTCGGCGTCCATCTGGAGCGCATCCCGCCGGGGTCGCGCACCTCGCACCGGCATTGGCATGAGGGGGAGGATGAATTCATCTATCTGGTTTCGGGAGAGCTGGTTCTGATCGAGGCCGCAGAGACGCTGTTGACTTGGGGAGACGCAGCGGGGTGGAAAGCCGGGCAGGCGACCGCCCATTGTCTGGAGAACCGCTCGGACCGGGAAGCGGTGATGCTGGTTGTCGGCACACGGCTTGCGGAAGATGTGGTGCATTACCCCGATCATGATCTGATCCTGCACCGCCGCGCAGAGGGGCGCACCTTTACAAGGGGGGACGGCACGCCGGTCAGCGGCAAAACCTGAAAGCTGCAAGAACACGGGGCCAGATCACATTCCGGGACCGGATGCGCAGGCCGGGTCAATCGCGGGTTTTCAAGGGGTCAGACCCATGTTAGGGAGCGCCAAATTCAATCCCCAAAGGAGCAAGCCACATGGCCCTTGAGCGTACATTCTCCATCATCAAACCCGATGCCACCAAGCGCAACCTGACCGGTGCCATCGTCAAGAAATTCGAAGACGCGGGTCTGCGCGTTGTTGCTTCCAAGCGCATCCACCTGACCAAGGCGCAGGCGGGTGAGTTCTACAAGGTGCATGCGGAACGTCCGTTCTACGACGAACTGTGTGAGTTCATGGCCTCCGCCCCCATCGTGGCGCAGGTGCTGGAAGGCGAAGGTGCGATTGCCAAGAACCGCGAAGTGATGGGTGCGACGAACCCCGCAGATGCCGAAGCGGGCACGATCCGGGCGGAATTTGCGGAAAGCGTGGGCGAGAACTCTGTGCACGGCTCCGACGCGCCGGAGACTGCGAAAGAAGAGATTGCCTATTTCTTCTCGGGTCTGGAACTGGTCGGCTAAGCCACCACCAATCAGAAATGAAAAAGGGTCGCCTTCCGGGCGGCCCTTTTGCGTTCTTACAGGCTCGCGTAGTCGGTAATGACGGGCGTGTCTTCGGGCTTTTTCCCGGTGTCCGGGTCACGCGCTGCTTCTGCAGGCCGTGGTGTCGGCGTCTGCGCATCGCTTTTCTGCGGCGCAGGGGGCGGTATGTCCTGATGGGCCATAAGGGGCTCCTCTCTTTGACAGGCCGGAGGGTCCGGCGCACAGAGGATGGAAGGCAAACCTGTCCAGAACATGCCGAAATCCGGAGGAAAACGGGGCGATGTCATGCCGTTTTTGCGGCGCTCAGGTCCGGGTGATGTGGTAGCGGCTGATCTGGTGGTAGGTTTGACCGGGTTCCAGCAGGATTGAGGGGGAGCCGGGCGTGTGCGGCGCGTTGGGCCAGTGCTGCGGCTCCAGCGCGATGGCTCCGAAGGGCCGCAGGTCACGCTGGTCTGTCAGCGCTTTGGGCAGATCCGGCAGATGTGCACCGTTATAGACCTGTAGGCCCGGCGCATTGGTGGACAGGTCAAGCCGCACGCCCGTCGCGCCGGTCAGGGTGGCGGCGGGTTGCACGGTGGTGCCCGCTGGCAGGCAGTAATTCACATCAAGGGCCGGGTCATGGGGCACGGCACGCGGCGTGGTGAAATCAAAGAGCGTGCCTGCGGCATCCTGCACTGCGCCAAGCGGGAGGTTGTCCTCTCCGGTCGGCAGATACTGCCGGGTATAAAGATGGAGCCTGTGGGTGCGGACATCGCCTTTGCCATCCAGACACCAATAGGGATGTGCGGCGATGTTCATCGGGGTTGTGGCATCTGTGGTTGCGGTGATCTCAACCGTCAGGGTGCTCTGATCCAGCGCGTAGCGCGCGGTGATCTGGCGGTTGCCGGGCAGGCCGCCGTGGCCTTGGGGCAGCGCGCAGGTCAGAACCACTGAAGTCGCATCCTGCACGCCGACCTGCCAGTCCTGCGCATGCAGGCCGTCAGGGCCGGAGTGAAGCGTGGTGACACCCTTCTCGTTCAGCGCCATCTGGTAGCGGGTGCCGTCAATGGTGAGCTGCCCCTTTTCCAGACGGTTTGCGATGGGGCCGACAAGGGCGCCTGCATAGATGGGGATGCGGTCGTGATCGGATGGATCGGCAAAACCCAGCACCAGATTCTGCCCATGCCCCGCAAGGCGCACCCCGACAAGCGCCGCCCCGCGTTGGCGCAGCGTGACCTGCAAGTGGCCGTTCTGAAGGTGGATCAGGGGGGCGTCTGACATCTGAAATCATGTGCCGTGCGGGGGGTGATTTTGCAAGATGCTTAAACCTTGTGCAGTTGCGCAAGAAAGCGCGTTCAAATCGCCCCAAAGTCTTTGCACCACCACAAACCCTGTTAGCGTTGCCTGCGATCAGACTGCCGAAGGAGAGGGTCATCACCACGCTGCTCAAGACCGCGCCACTGGCCCCGCCGCGCACCCGTGGAGAGGGCCGCGTCTGCGTGGGCGCGGACCCCCAAGGGCGCAGCGTGATCCGGCAGCTGCGGCAGGCAGGCGCGCTGAAGCTGATCTTTCCCACCGTCCACCGCCCGGATGCTGAAGCGGTGATCGTGAACACCGCCGGCGGTGTGACGGGCGGCGACCGTCTGGTGCTTCAGGCCGAGGTCGACAGGCAGGCCGAACTGACCCTGACCACGCAGGCCGCCGAACGCATCTACCGCGCGCACCCCGGCGACGTCGGGCGGATCGGCACGACCTTGACCGTGGCGGATGGCGCGCGGCTCAACTGGATGCCGCAGGAGACAATCCTGTTTGATCACGCGGCTTTGCACCGCCATCTGCGCATTGATCTGCACGGTGCGGCCGAAGTGCTGATGGTCGAGCCGCTGGTCTTTGGCCGGGTCGCGATGGGGGAGGTCATCCACGCGGTCCACCTGCGCGACCATGTGCGTATGACCCGCGATGGCGCGCCGCTTTATACCGATGGGATTCGCCTTGACGGCGATCTGCATGCGCATCTGGCGCGGCCCGCGATTGCGGATGGTGCAGGGGCGCTGGCCACCGTGGTGCTGGCCAGCCCGCAGGCCGACGCCCATCTTGCTGCTGTGCGGGCGCTGTTGCCCGCGACGGGCGGCGCAAGCCTGCTGGCGCCGGACCTGCTGGTGATCCGCCTGCTGGCCGATGACAGTTTCACATTGCGGCGGTCCCTCATCCCGCTCTTGCTACATCTGAACGCGGGCAAACTGCCCCTGTCCTGGAGACTTTGAACACCATGCAACTGACGCCAAGAGAGAAAGACAAACTGCTGATCGCCATGGCGGCCGAGGTCGCGCGCAAGCGGCTGGCGCGGGGGGTGAAGTTGAACCACCCCGAGGCGATTGCCCTGATCACCGATGTGGTGGTTGAGGGCGCGCGCGACGGACGCTCCGTGGCGGACATGATGGAAGCGGGCGGTCAGGTGGTGACGCGAGACCAGTGTATGGAGGGCATCGCGGAGATGATCCACGAAGTACAGGTCGAGGCGACGTTTCCCGATGGCACGAAGCTGGTGACAGTGCACAACCCGATCCGGTGATCCGGGGGGTGATGTTGTGCATGGATTTTTAAGGCCAAAAAGAGGAGGGGCGTGGTGATGATACCCGGAGAGATGTTCCCGGCGGCGGGCGAGATTGAGTTGAACGCAGGCGTTGAGGCGGTGACGCTGATGGTGGCCAACACGGGCGACAGGCCCGTGCAGGTGGGCAGCCATTACCACTTTGCCGAAAGCAACCCGGCGCTGGATTTTGACCGGCAGGCCGCGCGGGGCCTGCGGTTGGACATTGCCGCAGGCACCGCTGTCAGGTTTGAACCCGGCCAGCGGCGGGAGGTGCAACTGGTGCCCTATGGCGGGGCGCGGCGGGTGTTTGGGTTCAACGGTGCTGTGATGGGAGACCTCTGATGGCTGTTTCAATCCCCCGCCCTCAATATGCCGCCATGTACGGCCCCACCACAGGCGACAGGCTGCGCCTTGCGGATACGGATCTCATCATCGAAGTCGAACGCGACCTGACCACCTACGGCGAGGAAGTGAAATTCGGCGGCGGCAAGGTGATCCGCGACGGGATGGGGCAGTCTCAGGTCACGCGGGCCGGGGGGGCGGTGGATACGGTGATCACCAATGCGCTGATCGTGGACCATACGGGCATCTACAAGGCCGACGTGGCGCTGAAGGACGGGTTGATCAACGCCATCGGCAAGGCGGGCAACCCCGACACGCAAAGCGGCGTCGACATCATCATCGGTCCGGGCACGGAGATCATCGCGGGCGAGGGGCGTATCCTGACCGCAGGCGGGGTGGACAGCCATATCCACTTTATCTGTCCGCAGCAGATGGAGGACAGCCTGCATTCCGGCGTCACCACCTGTTTCGGCGGCGGCACTGGCCCCGCACACGGCACGCTTGCCACCACCTGCACACCGGGGCCCTGGCACATCGGGCGGATGTTGCAGGCCTTTGACGGGATTCCCATGAACATCGGTCTGTCGGGCAAGGGCAACGCCAGCCAGCCGGAGGCCTTGGTGGAGATGGTGCGGGCAGGGGCCTCGGCTCTGAAGCTGCACGAGGATTGGGGCACCACGCCTGCCGCCATCGACTGCTGCCTGAGCGTGGCGGATGACATGGACGTGCAGGTGATGATCCACACCGATACGCTCAATGAAAGCGGCTTTGTCGAACATACGGTGGCGGCGATGAAGGGCCGCACGATCCATGCCTTCCATACCGAAGGCGCAGGCGGCGGTCATGCGCCGGACATCATCAAGATCTGTGGGGATGCCAATGTGCTGCCGTCATCCACCAATCCGACCAGACCATTCACAGTGAACACCGTCGAAGAACACCTTGATATGCTTATGGTTTGTCATCATCTGGATAAATCTATCCCCGAAGATATCGCCTTTGCCGAAAGCCGCATCCGGCGCGAAACCATCGCCGCTGAAGACATCCTGCACGACATGGGCGCCTTTTCGATCATCGCATCCGACAGTCAGGCGATGGGCCGTGTGGGGGAGGTGCTGATCCGCACCTGGCAGACCGCCGACAAGATGAAGAAACAGCGCGGGCGTCTGGCGGATGAGACAGGCGAGAACGACAATCTGCGCGTGCGCCGCTACGTGGCCAAATACACCATCAACCCGGCCATTGCGCAGGGGGTCAGCCATGCTGTCGGCTCTGTCGAAGTGGGCAAGCGTGCTGATCTGGCGCTCTGGTCGCCTGCCTTCTTTGGGGTGAAGCCCGAAATGGTGCTGATGGGGGGCACGATCGTGGTGGCGCAGATGGGCGATCCCAATGCCTCCATCCCGACACCGCAGCCTGTCTACACCCGGCCGATGTTCGGCAGCTTTGGCCGGTCGCTGACGCAATCCTCGGTCAGCTTCGTCTCTGCCGCCGCACAGGCGGATGGCGTGCCGGACCGGCTGGGGCTGGAGAAAGCGACCATCGCAGTTGCCAACACCCGCACCATCGGCAAGGCGGACCTGATCCTCAATGACGCGACCCCGGTGATGGAGGTCGATCCCGAAACCTATGAGGTGCGTGCGGACGGCGAATTGCTGACCTGCCAGCCTGCGGATGTGCTGCCCATGGCGCAGCGCTATTTCATGTTTTGAGGAGGGCGACGGATGCCTGATTATCTGACCCAAGCGATCAAACCCGCAGGCCGCTGGAACGGTGCCTTTGAGGTCTGCGTGCTGACCTATGACGAACGGTTCTTGCGGCGCAAGGTCGTCTCCACCGTGCAGGGGGAGACGCTGCTGGTGGATCTGCCCCAGACCACATCCCTGAATGACCGGGACGCCTTTGTGCTGGAGGACGGGCGGTTGATTGAGATCATCGCGGCGGAGGAAGATCTGCTGCGCATCGAGGGGAAGAACCTTGTCCAGCTTGCCTGGCACATCGGCAACCGCCACACGCCCTGCCAGATCGAGGCGGATCACCTGCTGATCCAGCGTGACCCGGTGATTGGTCACATGCTGGAACACCTCGGCGCGCAGGTCACGCCGGTGCACCGCGCTTTCACGCCCGAAGGCGGCGCTTACGGCCACGGCCGCACCCACAGCCATGATCACGGACACACCGCCCATGATCACACCCACAGCCACGCTGCCCATGACCACAGCCACTGACATCCTGACGCTGACGCAGTGGTTTTCACCCAGCTATCCGCTGGGCAGCTTCGCCTATTCCCACGGGCTGGAGACGGCGGTGCAGGACGGTCGGCTGGACAGTGCGGCGGCGCTGGAGGATTGGCTGCGTGATGTGTTGGCCCATGGGGCGGGGCGCTGTGACGCGATCTTGCTGCGCGCCGGTTTTGCCTGCGACGGCCCGGAGGCGCTGGGCGCGGTTGATGCGGCAGCACTGGCCTATGCCGCCAGTGCGGAGCGGGTGCTGGAAACCACTGCACAGGGAACAGCCTTCGCGCGCACTACGCAAGACATCTGGGCCGATGTCGTTCCCGCGCAGTCGCTGCCCGTCGCGGTTGGCTATGCGGCGGCACGGCGGGGGCTGCCGCTGGAACTGACGGTGACGTTGTATGTGCAGGCGTTTGCCTCTGCGCTGGTGTCAGGGGCGGTGCGTCTGGTTCCTTTGGGGCAAACGGAAGGACAGGTTGTTTTACAACGGCTTGGCAGACTTTGTGAAAGCATCACACGAAGGTCACAAGGCGCGACGCTCGATGATCTGGGCGGCTCCTGCTTTGCCGCAGACATCGCAGCGATGCGGCACGAAACACTCGAACACAGGATTTTTCGCACATGACACAGATGAACGGACCCTTGCGCATCGGCATCGGCGGGCCAGTTGGCGCGGGCAAAACCACGCTGACCGCCGCCATCGCCCGCGCGCTGCATCCCCGCCTCTCCATCGGGGGGATTACCAATGACATCTATACGCAGGAAGACGCGGAAGCGTTGATGCGCATGCAGGTGCTGCCGCAAGACCGCATTATCGGCGTGGAAACAGGTGGTTGCCCCCATACTGCTATTCGCGAGGATGCCTCCATCAACCTCGCAGCGGTGGCGCAGATGCAGGCGCGGCACGCGGATCTGGAGGTTGTTCTGATCGAAAGCGGTGGGGACAACCTCTCTGCCACCTTCAGCCCGGAACTGGCGGATCTGACGATCTATGTGATCGACGTGGCCGCGGGAGAGGAAATTCCCCGCAAAGGCGGGCCTGCGATCACCAAATCAGACGTGCTGGTGATCAACAAAACCGATCTCGCACCCCATGTTGGCGCGTCCCTTGAGGTGATGGAACGGGATGCAAAACGGATGCGCGGGGCGGGGCCCTTTGTGTTCTGCGCCATGCGGCACGGAGAAGGGATCGACGCGGTACTGGCGCATATCATGGCAATTGGCGGTATATCGATACCTCAATCTGAAACGGCAGCGGAATGAGCATTGCCACGTAACTGATTGAGGTTATTGGGCAACCGCTGAAAGTGCCATAGCAGCCGCTGCAACAACCGGGTCAATCACAGCAATCCCAAGCGCTTGCTCCAGCGCGGCGCGCCGGGGCGAGAATCCGGCACACCCCAGCACCAAGGCGCCGGCCCCCATGTCGCGCAATGCGGCACCCCGTTCCAGTGTCTGTGCAAAGACATCGTCGGCATGCCCCGCGTCTTTGGCGGAGGCATTGTCGAGCGCCAACTCGCCTGCCAGCCGGCCCTCGACCCCCATCTGGCGCATCCGCACCCGGTGCCGGGCCACAGATCCGGGACCAAGGGCGATCACCCCGAACAGATCCGCGCGGGCCATGGCGGTCAGAATGCCCGCCTCCATGATCCCGATGACCGGCTGCGGCACGAGGGTGCGGGCAAGCTCAACCCCCGGATCGGAGAAGCAGGCGCTCACAAATGCCGAAGCATCGGGCCGCGCCTGCGCAATCTGCGCCACATCAAGGGCGGCCTGCGCGATATGGGCCGCACTGGCGATGGTGTCCGGGCCATGGGCCACGCGCATCGTCTCAAACACCGGGCCATGGGCAGGCTGCAAAGGCGCAACCGCACGGGCGATTTCGCCGGTGACGGCTTCGCAGGCGTTGGGGTTGATGATCAGGATCGGGCCGGGGGCGCTCATACGTCTGTTCCAAAGTTCTGCGCCGGGTCGCGCTCCTTGGCTGTGTGGCCGGGACCGTCCAGCTTGGCAGGCGCGCGTGGGATAAACCGCCCCTGACCTTCCTGCGCCATCAAACGGCCCTTGTGCACGATCATCGCCCCCCGGTTCAGCACCGTTTCCGGCACACCGGTCAGTTCCATCCCCTCAAACGGGGTGTAATCCATATTGTCGTGCTGATCGGCCAGCGTGACGCGCCGCGTGGTTTCCGGATCCCAGATCGCAATATCCGCATCCATACCCGGCATCAGGCTGCCTTTGGACGTCATGCCGAAAATCCGCGCGGCATTGCTGGCGGAGAGTTGCACAAACTGCTCAAGACTGATCCGCCCTTTCACCACGCCTTCAGAGAAGAGATAGGGCAGCCGCGCGCCGATCCCCGGCATGCCATTGGCGATCTGAGGGTAGGGCGCCTCAGCGCCGTTCCGGAATTTCCCGCTTTCATCAAACCTGTAAGGCGCATGATCAGAACTCACCGATGAAAACGTCCCCGATCGCACATGCGCCCAAAGCGCCGCCTGCGTGGCAGCATCCCGCAAGGGGGGAGAGCAGATGAACTTCGCGCCCTCCATGCCCGGACGGTCCAGATCATCGCGCGTCAGGGCCAGATATTGCGGACAGGTCTCGGCATAAAGCCGCGCGCCTGACAGGATCTCCCGCTGTACAATCGCCGCCCCCCCGGCGGTGGAGACATGTACGATAAAGAGCGGCGCATCCACCATCTTGGCCAAAGCAATCGCCCGGTTGATGGCTTCTTCCTCGGCCAGTTCAGGGCGTGATATGGCGTGGTATTTCGGTGCCGTCAGCCCTTTTGCGGCAAGACGCGCGTTCATCCATTTGACCATGTCGTTGTTTTCGGCGTGCACCATGGTCACCGCACCATGGGTTCTGGCCACGGTCAGAATATCCAGCATGCCGCCGTCGCCGATGTTCATCAGGTCATAGGTCATGAAGACTTTGAACGAGGTGATCCCGCGTGCAAATGCGCGCGGCAGCTGGTCCTCCAGCACTTCCCGAGTCGGATCGCTGACAATCAGGTGGTAGCTGTAATCCAGCACAGACCGCGCACCGCGCGCGTCATAGGTGGCGATCACATCGTCGATGGACTGTCCCCGGCGCTGTGCCGCGAAGGGGATGAACGACGCATTGCCGCCAAACGCGGCGGAGACCGACCCCGAGTAGTAATCATCCGCCCCCATGACCCCGCCAGAGCTCTCCTGCGCGATATGCGCATGCCCTTCGATCCCGCCGGGCATGACCAGACGCCCGCCTGCATCAATCCGCTGATCGCCGCCTGAGAGGCGTTCTGCCATGGCCACAATGCGCCCGTCACGAATGCCAATGTCCCCCCGCGCGGTCTCGCTCGCGTTGACGAGGGTGCCGTCGTGGATAACGGTGTCGAATTGCATGGCGTGCCTCCAGACGCGTTGCGGGACGGCTCAGATCATGCGGTGGATCTGGGCAAAGGGAAAGCGCGCAATGGCGGTGTCGCCTTGGCGACGCTTGCCGATACCTGTGGGGGATAATGGCTCCGGCGGTAGGGATCGAACCGACGACCAATTGATTAACAGAGGACAACCGTGAGTTGTAGTTGATCGGGTTAGAACCGGTAACTGTCTATTAAATAAGGTAAAATGGGGTCGCCACCATCATCTCCGGTTGGGCGCTTTGGGGATAGGTCGTATTACATATGGACCGAATGTTGCAGAAACTGTTGCAGAGCTCCGATATGCCCAATTACGCCAATTTACGATCACGCCCAAAGATTCAGGCAATTAAACCATCAACTTGTGACACGAACTTCTATAGTCATGATGGCGACGCCCTACAGGGATTGCGTCTCGCGGTCGGCGCACAGACCAAGACATGGATCATATCGAAACGCATCAATGGCAAGGTCCGGTCGATAACACTTGGGCGGTGGCCGGATTTGGCCAATGGCGACGCCGCCATGGAGTTAGCTCGCGACAAAATCGCTGCACTCGAAGCCGGAACCGACGCCGCAACCACAAACGTCGTCACCCTCTTAGACGCCTTCGAGTCTCACGTCTTGCGTTCTTCGGCAAAGACGGAAACCACGGACAATTATCGAATGCAGATCAAGAACCATTTGTCTGATCTGTTCTCCATGCCAATTGAAAAAATCACGCTCCCGATCCTTGAGGACGCCATCAAGGGCAAAACTCCCTCGACCGCATTGCACCTTACGCAGATCATTCGAATGGCGTTTCGGCGGGCGTCGACACTTCGCCGATGTTTTGATGTGTCGGCTGATCTCAAAGTAATGGAGCGGCACAAGCCAGCGAGCCACGTGCTGTTTGATCCAAAAGAGACATGGCCCGCGCTTGATCTCATTTTGGAAAAGCGAAGCCTGATCCATCGCACGGCATGGCTTACGATGTTGTTCACGGGTTTTCGGTCATTGAACGCTCGTACGTTGACATGGGATCAAATCGATCTGGCCCGCAAGACCATCACACTCACCGAAATGAAAAACGGCCTGACCCGTACATTCCCTATCGCAGACGTTCTGATTGAGGCGCTGATGCGCCTTCCGCATCGTGATGGGCATGTGTTCCCAGCAGAGGCGCGCACCGGGCACATACACCAGCTGATCGCTTTCAAAGTCACGGTCGGCGAAGGGGAGGTAGCAAGCGAAGTCAATGCGCTGCGCCAACACGATTGCCGCCGCCTGTTCACGACCGCTGCGCGTCGCGCTCGATTGCCTGAATACATCATCGATGAACTGCGCGGCGATACGCCCAAGAGTGTGCAGGACATTTACGATCAAGGGTCGGCCAACCATGATGATGCCAACAAGATCGCTGAACGCATCATTGCGGAATGTGGAACGACACCTGATTTCGTACTTGATCAGATCAAAAGCGGTGCATAATCATATACTTGTAATTTGCCCCATCTCGCACGCGCCCTTCCGCGAGATGAGGCCGCGGTGCAGAATCAGGATTAACGCCCAACACGGGCCTTAAGCAAATGCGATCTTGAACGCGAAGGCACAAGCACCCGGTCAACGGCTTCGTCCCGAAAGGATGATTCCCTTGACCACGAATGATTTCCCTGAAGAAGTGCGCGCCTTGCGCGAAACGGTTGGCCTTATGGCCGACCAACTGACCCGCATTGGTGTCGGCCCAAAACTCATGACCACGCCCGAGTGCGCAGAGTTTCTCAGCGTCGGGAAGGACATCATGTTCGAGTGGCGAAAGAGCGGGGAGGGGCCTCCCTTCCTGCATATCACCGCGCGCACCATCAGATATGACCGTGATGCCGTACTCGAATGGGCGCAATCTCACGAAGTTAAATAACCGGAGCGAGGGTTGAATCCCCGCTCCGGGTTAGGCGTGTCACGAAGTGTTTGGAATAACTGTTTTATAACAGATTTCGCGTTGCGCAAAAACCATGGATTGAGGTGATGAACCCACGCTCTCTCAAGAAAGAGAGAATAAAATGGCTTTTGAAAAATTGTTCGCAGGCAATCAAGACCGGTTCCTGACGTTCGATCCCACCACCATCACGCCGCGCGAAGAAGACGGCAAGATGGTGCCTAACTATCGCACGCTTAAGCGCGAGGTGTCGGAGAAGGTTTGGAAACAACATCTCGGCGGCATTGCTTCGTTGGGTTTGTCGCCGTTGCGCGATGGCAAGGTGAAGTGGGGCGCAATCGACATTGACGTCTACCCATGCCTTGAGACCGAAGATGAACTGAGCGAATTCTTCAATGCGTGGCGCGACCCGTGTTTAGTCGCGCGGTCTAAATCAGGCGGTGTGCATATCATAGTCTTCACCAAGGATTGGGTGGATGCAGAGGTGATGCGCAAATATCTCGCAGCCAAACGCGATGCTGTTCTGTCCGCTGAATTAATCGAACATGCAGACGAGATATTCCCGAAACAGACCGAGGGAAACGGCTCGCAGATGAATCTTCCTCAATTTGGCGCAGAGCGTCCTGCGCTTGCATGGAAGGCCGCCACATTTGTCCAGTTTTGCAATTCGACAACAACACATGGCGAAGAGATCGGCGTCGATTGGGAAGCAGTCGAGGCGGAATGCTTCGTGTCCGAGGCACATATGGCCTCTGTCGCCATTGCGGCCCTGACCAACTTGCCGAAACGCGCAACCAAGGCGCGTGAGCAGAAGAAATACGCGGGCGGGTTCAAACGCCCGACGAGCGGGCG
>Ga0160419_100853_pt1 | contig 15871 bp, 27 predicted proteins | sample CelAP2metagpilot_2_FD_108196 | JGI IMG/M metagenome (GOLD analysis project Ga0160419, IMG submission 108196) | Phycosphere-associated microbial communities from Cellana algal ponds in Kailua-Kona, Hawaii, USA - Cellana AP2-4-25 metagenome pilot ... | reverse complement strand
GGAGGGAGGGAGGGAGGGAGGGAGGGAGGGAGGGAGGGCTATGTCAAAGCCTGGCAGTTCTTGTCGTCCCTTGGACCCATCACCTGCCACGTTTTCCCTCCCTCTTTCCATATAGAGACACTGTAGGGCGCATCACATCGATGTAGATACATATAGATAGATAGATGGATGTATAAATATGTATAAATTAAAATATATTAGAATATATATTAGATATTAGATATAGATATATAGATATAGAGATATAGAGATGTATATATACATATACATACATACATATATATATATATACACGTGTACATACATTAACACATTGAGAATGTGGGTAGCACGGTGGTCGCCCTAAGCCTATCAAAAGTTGAGGGCGTATTACATCACACTACCCAGGGTTGCTCTGGCACTGATATAGAGCCGCAACGACCCACACCTCCACACCCCCGCCCTTCGCAGGACGGAGGTGTAAGGACAGGTGTTGGGCATTGCAACGCAGTGCGTGCTCTCTGGCATGTCCATCCCTCCAAATCTTTCTACCTCCCTCCCTCCCTCCCTCCCTTGCTTGTACCCTAACTCCCTCCAGCCTCACTCCTCACCTGATTGAAAGGAACTCATGCATCTCTATATATCTGCTTCTCCTTCTCTCCCTTCTGCCTTGTTTCCTTCTATCTTTCCCTCCTTTTTCCTCTCCCTTTCCCGCCTCCCTCCCTCCCTCCCTCCTTACCATGAGGATGGGCGTCTGGACGAACTGACCCGAGTAATTCGCGGTCTGCGTGGCAGCGTCCAAGCGCAAGGAGTGTATGTAACCCGAGCCGTCAAACCTGCAAAGGACATAGAGAATGAGACGGAAATGACGACTAGGAAAGTGCGGAGGAAAGCAACATGCAACTTCTTCGGCGTTTGTTCCCCCCTCCCGCCCTCCCTCCCTTCCCCTACCCTTCCTCCATCCCTCCCTTACCAATGATAGCCCGCTGAAATATAGGCTGGGTTTGGTCCGTTGCGTGCGAACAAGCCCGTCACTTCTGGAGGGAGTTTTCCGGTGGTCACGGGCAGGTTGGGCACGAACAAGTCGCCGTGCACAGGTGCGTAATTACCCCACAAAAAGCGATTATCCTCACCGCGTGGGTTCTACACACAAAAGAGGGGTTTAAAAGGGGTGCGACAATGTTTATGAATGCGAAATACGAACATGTATTTCCCCCCCTTTCCCTTTCCTGCTCCCTTCCCTTTTCTCAGCCCTCACACACATTGCTTTTCCTCTACCTCCTCCCACTCTTTCCCCGCTTCAAAAAATGTACCAACTCTGACCCTTGCATCCAAAAGACACCTGATTCCGTCAGGGCCAAGAGAGTCCCGAGGCCATTCCGCACCAGGCGCCATATACTCCCCATCTTTTTGCCTGTACTGGATGCGTTGAGGTGGAATGGAGGAGGACGAGGGTGAGGGAATGAGGGGGGACCTCCTACCCGGACGGATGATGCTTGCTTGCTTGCTTGCTTGCACAAGTTGACACGCCCATTACACTTGAAAACCAATGCAGCACCACGTGCCTCTGCTCCTCATCATCGGGTAGTAATAATGCCACGTTATGCACGCGGTCCAAGCTCTTTTCAGCATGTCAAAATCAGCGACTCGCATCATCTCGCACACCGTTCTGAACGAAGAAGCCGGGGGTGTCCTTCAGGGGACCAAAGCCCGTCCACCCACACTCACTTACCACACCCTCACACTCAATAGGGATAAGTGATACCATCGATTATCCTGTGCATGCTAGAGCCCCGCTCAATCGTCTTTGACCTATTTTCCAACGGCCTCCCTTAGGCCGGCACTGCCAAACAAGGAACATAACCAACCCCTCATATACACATTCACACATGTACACATACACACAAACGCACGAATATAAGCACACTTCCCTTGCGCCACCATAACATACAGCACGCCACCACACCAATGGACCAGCTAGGGGACTTGGACCATGAGAAGCTCATCACGGCGGGCTTGCTTTTGCAAGGGGTAAGGAGGGAGGGCGGAACGGAGGATGAGAATGGAAAAAAATAAGAGTCGGGGAAAGGATAGGGGAGGACATAAGATGCTAGTAGAAGACAAGGGCGACTTGGAGGTCACCGTTCATACGCCTGCCGTGGAGGCTGAGGAGTCTCTGCCGTGGGTGACCAAGCCCCGCCGTCGCCTCGATGCTTTGTCGGACCGAGAGAGGACATTTCCCACCGTTGGATCTAAGCGCCCATGCACTCACTTTTCGGGACGTCTTTCTCCGCCGCTTGAAAACATCAAAATCAGTAACATTGTTGTTACACACACACAAATATATGTCCAGGTCTTCGTCCTATGCTATACCATTTGCTCCTTCGTCGTCGCATCAACCGCCAGTACGTAGCCCCTGCTCTTTCGCTCCCTCCCTCTCTCCCTCCCTCCCACCGTCCCCCCTCCCTCTTTACTTGTTCTCCAAACACACGGAGGGTGCTAACATCCAAAAGAAAAAGGCTTGCGTTGCATTTCTGTGTGGGCGGGGTTGTATTCACTCTCTCTCCCTCCCTCTTTCCCTCCCTCCTCCTCAGACATGGGTTTCAATGCAGTGCTGACGGCGTTGCTTTACATTTTCTATGTGGCGGGGACGTACCATGTGCTGCAGCGATCAAAGATGCCATTGGCGGTGAGGAAAGGGAGGAACGGGGGGAGGGAGAGACGGAAGGAGGGTGGGAGGGAGGGAGGGAGGGAGGATGGAAGGGGAGCAGCCTGCAGTCATGAGCACGGATGCATCCGTTCGTCGGCTGGTTTATTTGTTTATTTACGTATTAACATTCTTCTCTAATCCTCCACAGATTGGGTTTGTGCTGGGCGTGTCGGTGATGATCACCTTCCTCTCTCTCATGACGGCCATCTTCTGGGTAGGTGCCGAGGGAGGGAGGGAGGGAGGGAGGGAGGGCGGCAGGGAGGGAGGGAGGGTTCACAGAGTCGTCAGGCTTAGAGGATGACATTTCTTCTTCCTTCTTTTTCTTATTCAAACTTCAAAATCTTTTCTCTATTCCTCTTCGTCGTAAAATTCTCCCCCTCTCCTCCTCCTCCACCTCCTCCTCCATCCCTCCCTCGCCACAGGGGCAGCTGTCCAACTGCTCTCCCGGCTACTACGACGTGAAGCGATACTCTTGCACGGTAAGGGAAGAGGGAGGGGGGGAGTGAGGGAGGGAGGGAGTGAATGAGAAAGGGAGGGAAGGAGGGCAACATGGATATAGCGCCTTGGTAGTTCTTTTGACGCTCACCCTTCCTTTTCTTTTCCTTCCGCCCTCCTTCCCTCCCTCCCTCCTTTTACCTCATTCTTTCAACGCACAGAACCCGAGTGCGTACGGAGCCACATGCGCCTTTGCCACGCTTCTCTTCCTCATCCAGGTACACTATGGCCCCCTCCCCTTCCCTCCCTCTCTCCCCTCCTTCCTCCCTTCCTTCCCTCTTTCTCTCCTCTGCGATAAATCGCCAACGTGGCCCTCGTCCTTCTCCTTCTCTCTCTCCCTCCCTCCCTCCCTCCCTCGCAGCTGTTCTTCACGTCCGCCCTGGTGTTATGGCGAGATGAGTTCATCCAGGACGCCAGCGCCTACGACGACATCCACGGTGCGCTGCTCCCCTCCTTCCCCTCCCCTCTCCCCTTTATCCATCTATCCACTGTCGGTTGCACCTACTCCCGCCCACCTTTTTTTCACTCCTCCCTCCCTCCCTCCCTCCCTCCCTCCCTCTCTCCCTCCCTCCCAGGTGGCGGGAGCAGTAGCAACAGTACCAGTGCAGGCGGCGGGGGCTTGCCGGGGTATGAAGGGGGGGCACAGCAAGCATCTTATAATCAGTCGACTACCGCTGATCTATAATCATCACAAGTAAGAAAAAGGGAGGGAGGGAGGGAGGGAGGGAGAAAGGGAGGGTTGTATGTAGAGGTGGGAGAGATTTTGAATTTGTGGGGGAGGGGGAGGGAAAGGGGAAGGGAGGGGGGGTGGTCGGGTTGTACACGACCAAGAGGGAAGGAGGGAGGGAGGGAGGGAAGGAAGGGAGGAAGGAGAGCAGCTGCTGGTACGGCATGAGTGCGGGGCGTGAAGATTGAGAAGACTGCCTTCCTCCTTCTCCTCGTTTGGATAGTTTAATTCATCTTTAGATCTGTTTCCGGTTTATGTAGCGGGAGAAGGGAATGACTTGTCCATTGGAAGCAGGAAAGGCATGGCATGATACAACCTCTCTCTTGTTCCTCGCCTCATTAATAATTAGAATCCTACTCTTTGTCTTATTATTAGAATCATCCTTGGTTTGATTGCTGCTTTGTGGGATATGCCTTCCTCCGATTCCTCGCCCGGGTAATTTATAAGCACTCCTTACGTCCATCGCCGAGTGATTGACTCACTCAGTGGACTCGCTTTGGAGGTGTAGGGAAACGGACTTTGAAGAAGGAAGATAAGAACAGGGGCGTGAAGAATTGAGCGACGGTACGAGAAACACAGATATGGGCAATGCCGCCTTGCGGATTTTCTTATTTTTGTTTCGGGAGATTGCACTCTATTCATTTCCTCCACTCTTTACTTCACTCATACATCAATTATCAAACACACATATACATACACACACACCTACACACCTACACACAAATGCATGTCCTACATCCTCTTCTTCAGAGTGCCTCCCATTCCATCTCACTGCGTCGCATTTCCCCCTTCCCTCCCTCTTCCACCCCTCCCTCCTCCTTGTCCTCCCCGTCTCTCTTCACTACACCGATCTGGAGATCCCCCTTCTGTGCCGGGCTCGGTGTTATCACCCTATCCAGCAATCGGTCGTTCAATATCCAAATTCCCCAGCTTAATAAGGATGCAGGCGTGCCATTCACGTTTCCCGGCTGGTATCTCGTCTTTTATACAGGGAATGAATGAAGGAAGGCGGCAAGGGGCGGGGAAGGAGGAAGAGAGCGGGTGAGTTTTCGTGAAGGGTCACTCTCTTTGAGTGACTGCTGTATTTATACGGTAGGCGAGGCAAACGGACATCCATGAAAAGGAAGAATCGAATCAAACCCACCCCAAAATCAAAAATGGGATGGGTTGCACAACAGTTTCAGCCACTTAATGATCGACACCCATTTCGCTTGCTCCCCCTTCCTTCCCTTCCTTTCCCTCAAAATCATACCCGGGGATACGCGCTGGTCAAGGCATGGTGGATGGCCTTCGAGCATACAACTGGGTCAGAGGCCTTAGCGACCAAATTATCCACCTTCTTGAGCGCATACAAATGGCCGTACAGCGTCGCACATTCCTCCGGCAGCTCTTGCATCCGCTGGTCATGCTGCTCTGTGGCTTTCCCAAATATCTCGCTGTGGATATAGCCCGGTTGAATCACCGAGACTGAGACCCCTAGGTGCCCGAGCTCCACCCGCAGAGTATCACTCAGGGCTTCCAAGGCGAATTTGGTGCAGGAATAGGTAGCGCCTAAGGGACGAGTGACCGTCCCAGCCATGCTGGACACGTTTACAATCCGCCCTTGGGGCTCTTGGCGGAGGAGAGGGAGAAACGCTTTCGTTACTGCCAGAGGCCCGTGGTAATTAACTTCGAACGCATATCTGTTGTAGTCCAGCGGCAAGTACTCAACGGGGTCTGCCCCACCAGTTACTCCTGCGTTATTTACGAGTCCCAGAAACGGCAAATTACCTCGGCGGGCCAGCTCCTCTTTTACAGTGCGCAAGGCAGCAGTTATTTGGGCAGCTTTGGTCACGTCGAGGATGAGTGGGTGGAGGACACCTCCTTTGCTCGTTGTGGCTGATGTTTGGCTCGTCGAATGATCTTTTTTCTCTTGTTGATGTGCAAGTAGGAGTGCCTCTCCATCTGCAGGCTTGCGCACGCCGGCAAAGACAATAAACCCTCGTTGGGCCAGGTACAAGGCTGCATGTCTTCCTATACCTGTCGAGGCACCGGTGACCACTATGCCGCCCAGCGTGACATTAGACGCCTGAGAAGGAAGGGTGGGGTAGCGCTTGCGGCTTATGAGGTAGATGACGAGTGGGAGGAGGAGGAGGACCACCAATGCGATACCCACGGCCAGGAGTATCCCGAAGAAGAGGGTGAGAACTTGTGGCATGGCCATGATTGCGTGGCTGTATTGTAAGTGTGTGGATTGAGTTGGATGCTCCGCATTGGTTCATGTGGTGCTCTCTTCGAATGGAATAGATACCAAGGGATATGTGGCCTGTTTTTGTGGTGTTAACCAAAGTGGTGCTACATTAAATTAAAGAGTGGGGTTGGTAGGGGAGTGGGGAGGTGAAACTTTGAAGATGAGGAACAGCAAATGGGCCTTGCTGGCGTCGTCTGCGCGATGCCGAGTGTTTGGACACATGGAAAAAAGGAGAAGGAGAAGGAGGCGGGGGAGAAGGGGGAGGAGAGGGCTGAAGCAGCCTATGTGCGTGCATGCTATTGGTTTTGGGATTAGCTCGGCAACTGGAGCGAGGGGGCTGGGTAAAAACAGAAACAACAGCCACGGGGGGTCAAAGTGTTCTGAAAGCAATGCCCGACCACGGCCGGAGGCAAGAAAGCGAGGAGGATGCCTTTCTTTTCGTTTCCTTTGTCTTCTTTTTTATGTCATTTGTCTCTTTCCCTTGGTTTCTTTCCGTCGGCCCTTCTTGCAGCTACGATATCGTCCATGCATCAATCTTCTCAGCCCGCCCCTTTCGCTTAATTCACGGTCCCCACACATGCTACCAAAAAGGAGCCAAAATGAGTGAATGACGAACTCGGCCTAGATCGATATACCACTCAAGATACGCTAGGACAAGGCAACACCAGAGACACAGGAGGAACGACATTTCTCTCCACTCAATCCGCTCCTAGCTACCTCCCTCCCACCCTCCCACTTCTCCCCTTCCTCCCCCTCCTCCACCACCTAAGGGCACTGCCATTTGCGTCGATACCTGCCCTCCAGGTTTCGAATCATCGTGCTTTCTCGCCCCTTGTACTTGCGCAAGACATCGTCCACATTCACTTCGTTGAGGCGCTCGGGACTCACCTATTCAGGAGGAAGGGAAGGAGGAAGGGAGGGAGGAAGGGAAAAAGGAAAGAGAGGCAGCATCAGTCTAACTCTTCTGCCTGAAACAAGAGGAATGAAGACCCAGATTTACGAGTTGGATTATCCTGCAAGATGAACACCTCTCTCATGTACATAGGACCCTATCAACCCTCTGAACCCTCCCACCAGCCCTCCCGCTCTCCCGCCCTCCCTCCCTCCCCACCTTGCGATAGTAGTTGATCAAGCACTCTTTGACGTCCGGCTTACGATGAAAACGGGCAAACATGGGCAATGAGAATATATAGTCTACAGCAGTAAACAAAGCGGGGCCCATCATGAACTGAGGGAAGGAAGAAAGGAAGCAAGGAAGAAAGGAAGGAAGGAAGGAAGGAAGGAAGGAAGGAGGGAGGGAGAGATGAGTATGAATCTACTAAACTAGCCGACCGTTCCCACCCTTCTCCCTCCCTGCACCTTTGTAAACATCCACCCAACCATCTCCAAATCCAACTCACGATTAAAAATATCAATGGCAGCCACTTAATCCCCCCCTCCTTCTTCGCCGCCTTCTCCCCATCCTCCGCCTGAGCCTTCTTTCTTCTTGCCTTGATCGCTGCCTTGACGTTTACAGAATCCGCCCCTCCTCCTCCCCCATCACTCTTCCCGCAGCACGAGGCTCCTGTCTTCGCATTGCTCGGGTCCTTGAGTGACTTTAACGACAAGCCCTGCGACTGCAAATAGTCCAACGCGCTCATCTCATGCTCGTCAGGCTCCCCCTCGTACTCAACCTCATCGTCGCTCTCCCCTTCATCCACGACAACGTCCTCGGGCACAGGGGCTGCTTTGCGTTGACGGAGCTCCGCGTCGGCCATGCTGAGTGCTGCTGTGCGGGTGGAGATGGGGTGTGGGGTGGATGGGGGAGTGAAGGATAGGTAGGGAGGTTCAAACCACGGCGGACATGGACGATCGATAGAAGAAATGCGCCGCGTGCCCTGAAGCTCGCAACGCGCCCTAAAGCTTGTCGCATTTACAGCAGGATTATTGAGGGTATTTGGGTATTTAGAGTGTGCGCACAGTTAATGTCGGGTCATCATGAGGGCTTGGGACGTCCTAGGGGAGGTCGTGGCTTCTGCCCCGGTTCTGAGCCTCAAACTATTGGCTCCCCCACCACCGCCGTGACGCCAGGGTCTTGTACACCTACAACTGTTGAGTGTGCTGTGAGTGGTTTTGCTTGTGTGGGGCGTGATTTTGTCAAGCGGGGCCATCGCCGCATATCTCGCTTCAACTGCTGCTTCTGTTGCTCACAGCATTCCTTCCTTAGTGCCCTCGCTCCCTCAAAAGCACCCTCTTAACACGTTCAACTTACCCTCTTCGCATCTCCATATCCGCAAACATGCGAAACACGCGTGCGCGGGGCCATGGGTTTGAAGATGTGTTTCGAGAGCCAGTTTCGTCATTCCTCCCTGCAGCAGAAGCCTCCCCTCCCTTTGCATTGCTTGTTCCTCTCCAGCAGTGATGAAAAGAGATTCGCCTCCCTTAAGAACGCCCGTTCACGTTCATCATCTGCTTATGCCCTCCTTCTAACCACCCTCTGTTGCTTTCCTCCATACACAGGAACCCCACATGTCCGTCTCCTCCCCCACGCCCTACGTCCCCCTCTCCCGTCGGCCCGAATGGCACGACTTCACGCTCATCTCTCAAAACGACCCTCCTGTCTCTTCCGTCGTTGTTCCAATCGCCTACCCCGACGAATATCGTGATGCCACCGCCTACATGCGTGCTGTCCTGGCGACGGGAGAACGCTCTCGACGTGTTCAAGCCTTGGCTGGGGAAGTGATCGAGATGAATGCCGCGCATTACACGGCCTGGTGGCTCCGACGACGTTGTTTGGAGTGTCTGGTGGCGGAAGCCCAGGCAGGGGGAAAGGGATGGGAGAAGGGGGGGGACGAGGCTGTGGAAGCATTATATGATGAGGAGCTGGCCTATGCCAGGCAGATGGCGGACGAGAACCCCAAGAACTATCAGGTGGGTAGGTGGGTGGGTGGATGGATGATGGATTTCTGAGCCAGACTCACACTCCCATGGTTTACTCCTTGCTGAGTGTGCAAGAGGGACGGTCGGGCATAAATCACCTAAGCTCTTGCTTCTTTTCCTCCCTCTTTCCCTCCCTCCCCTTGGTCCTAGGTATGGTTCCATCGGCAAGCCATCGTAGCCCAGACACAAGACCCTTCAGACGAGCTCGAGGCGGTGGCACGTACTCTGAAGGGGGACGGGAAGAACTACCACGCCTGGGCCTACCGCCAGTGGTTGCTGCAGACGTTTCAAACGGGCTGGGAGGCCGAGAAGCAATTCGTGGACGAGCTGCTCGAGGAGGACCCACGGTAAGTGAGGGAAGGAGGGAGGGAGGGAGGGAGGGAGGGAGGGGAGAGGAGGGGAGAGAAAGAAGCAGAAAACCTGTCGGAGAAGGGATCTTCTATTCTATACAGCTTTTCTTTCTCCCTCCCTCCTTCCCTCCCTCCCTTCCCCAGCAACAACAGCGCCTGGAACCAACGCTGGTTCATAGTACATGCCCACGAGCTCTCCCCCCACCACCTTATGAGGGAGGGCGGGGAGGAGGGAGGAAATACAGAAGCAACAGCAGTGGCAGCTGCAGCAGCGATCCGTGATCGAGAGATGGCGTATGCCTGGACCGCTATCCGGGAGGAGGGAGGGAGGGAGGGCGGGCGAGGGCTGGGGGAGAATGAAAGTGCATGGGCTTACCTTAGGGGATACTTAAAAGAGACAAATTTTAAGGCGGTAGGTTGGAAGGAAAGGCTTTTGGCGTTGGCTGAGGAAGGGAAGGAGGGAGGGAAGGAGGGAGGAAGTGTGTGTGTGCCGTTGATGGCATTAGCGGTTGAGGTGCACGAGGCGGAGGGCGACGACGCGAGTTTGGAGGAGGCGGTGGTATTGGTGGAAAGCCTAGGAGAGCGGTGGGACAGGACGCGGCGGGGGTATTGGCTGAAGAGTGTGTTGGGGAGGATCAATCGAAAGTTGCTGCGGGAGATCGGAACGCCGGTCGGGAGGGGGTGAGGGAAGGGGGCGGGAGGGGGGGAGGGGCATGAGAAGCGCAATTGGGGGACTCGGGTCACGAAGGAGGGAAAGGGGCTGAGAAGCCAAAAAGAGGTACGAGAAACAGCCTGGGGGGGAAGAGGGAGACGACGAATTGTGCGAGAAGGAGACATGGGTTGGGCAGGTATAACATGTAGACGGAGAGAGAGGAGAAGCAGGAGGAGTGTACCGCCCGAGAAGAGAAGAGGATCACCATGAGCACGGAGATAGAGAGAGAGGGGGGGGGGGGAGGGGCTTAAAGAGGGGCAAGAAACAAAGGCCGTCACAAGCGTCCCCTGGGTGAGGCTACGTGTCTACACAGTACAGACAGTACAGACACAATCACCAATCACCCTTTAAAATGTGTCTTTTCAGTTCCTCTTCCATAGCTTCTTCACTTCAATCCAGCCTCGCTGCCCTCCCCTGGCTCCTACCCTCCCTCCCTGCCTTCCTCCTCCACCCACATTCCTATTTTTCTAACTCCCTCTTCACACCATCCTTCTAATATTACATTTCCTGGTCGCGCTGCTGTTGCTTGTACTGCTGCTATGGCGGCTGCCTTCATTGATGTTGCTCGCCCTTGCCTCATTCATTCAGTCACTGATCAATCTATTGCGTACAACACCCAATCACACAGACTTACTAGCACAAATAAGCACACACATGCACCCACCATGTGACTTCACTAGCCATATCTCTTCCTCCCCCTCACCCTCTCTCCCTCCCTCCCTCGCTCCCTCCCTCTCAAAAACTCGCTGCCAGGCAGTCGTCCAACAACTCCTTCCACTCCACCACCGTCCATGCACTTGATATATGGCTCGCCTCTATGCCATTCACAAACACTGTCGGGGTTGCATGCACCCCTCGACTCCGATGGTATTTACACGCCCACTTCACAACCTGCGTCGTCGCCGACCCCGCATTGCCCCCTCCTCCCCCTCTCAAAGCAATCCTTTCCTCCAGTCCCTTGCGGGACACGCCCACCTCTACGGCTAGGGACACTAAGGCTTCCATAATCTCCCCCCTCGTCATCTTCTCCGTCGCCAAATCCGAAAATGACTCCTGCGCGTCGAAAATTCGATTGACAAAGGGATAGAAATGAGAAGGCTGCGTGCTCTTAACGGCCAGGCTGACTTCATGCATCAAACTCCCTACAGCATGCCACGGTTGAATCACGTTCTGCACCAGAAACTGCACGGGCTTTCCTTTGTACGCATCGATCACACTCCCCTCGTAGAGGGTTTTGAAGCACTTGCGGGAAAACGGACAGTCAAGGTCCAGGAAGACCTGTGTGCGAGGGAAGGGAGAATGGGAAATAAAGAATTGAGTTGATATTGTGTTGATACACTTGAGTCAGACATCATGTGTTTTTGGGAGCAGAGCTGAAGGACCGAGGGACCGAGGGATGAAGGACGGGTGCTAATGATGTCGCGAGAGGAATGAGAGGAATGAGAACGGCAACTAGAGGATGCAGTGCCTCTACTCTAGTGCTAGATGTGCTCCTAAAATTATGTCATGCCCCGTACCATGCCTATTGGCGACCTGCTAATCGAAGGCCTCGGGATGAATGGTGTGTCAAGGGTCAATACTCAAGCAGACAGCAAGGAGGCTGTTTTGATCCAACTGCGTGAGCGATAACGCTCACTCCGTCCACCCCCCTCCCCTCGCAATACACGCACCTCAACCATTACTTTGGCGGTACACAGGGAGGGGACAGCCGCGGCACCCAGCGGAGTCGGAGGCAGGGGTGGGCCAGGCATGATTGAAGTCCAGCCAGGACGCGAGGCGTAGGGACGAGTGTGGTGATTCCGTTTCACAGCTTCGAGCAAGAACAATAATCGCGACGGCACCGTGCGTCCTGCTATTTCAGAAAATGTGATAAAGGGAAGGGTGTCATAGACTTGACAAACTTAAGTATAAGAAAAAGCGCACGCGCCCTCTACGGACCGGATGGATCGTCGGATATCATGTTCAGACAAGTGTGCCAGCTGCCTTCCTGACAAGGACGAGCTGTGGAACATCAGAATACCAACAGCTTCGGACCCCGAAATTAGCCGGTGTTGTAGTCCCTTGTTTTGGGCGCATATTATCTTTTCGACCCTTCGAGCAGGCAGCGTGCGCGGCTGGGGCTGGGTGGCTTGGGCAGTGGGGCGTCAACTATGACGATCTCTGCGTGCGCCCGGCCCGCAACAGGTACTGCTCCGCTTGTCGTCGCTCATTCGTTTGCCACATCACGCCGGGTTTGAAATACGCTGGATGTCTTTGTTTGGTCAAAGACTGAGAAAGGGGCCTCTGCACATTTGTGAAAGATAAGGGGCTTGACCTCCTGTCTTGAACTTCATCAATCTGTCGAAAGTGGAGGAACGTACTTTTTCCAAGAAATGAGCCTATCAATACATTTTCGTACATTAATGTATTTGCTCTCTTCATGCAATTTGAAGCTTTATATTTTCCTTCATCCTTCCTCAATACCAGCCAAACCCAATGTTTGTTTGTAGTTTTATATGCTCAACGCGACCCACTTGTTTTGCGGCAGAGCCTCAGGCTTCGAACGCTAGGCGCATGTCTTTTCCAATCATGGTTTCATTATATATATATATATATATTTACATTCTTTTCTTGTCTCATCTTATTCTCATCCCCTAGTTTTCTTCGCCACTATGTTCCGCGTCAACCAAAACAACCCCAAATACGTCCTCGAAAGCGCGTTTCATCAACAACGCCACCTCCTCAACCGTTATAACCTCCTTGCCGGATTCCCCTTTCCAAAAGTTCATTACCGAGCCTACAGGCCGATCCCCAATACCACATGGCACAATGTGCTTGAAATAGTCCATGGAGGGATCCACATTCAGGGCCACCCCATGCATAGTCACCCACCGCTTGACCTTCACGCCGACCGCCGCCACCTTATGCCCCTCAACCCAAACACCCGTCAGTCCCTCCTCCCTCCCACCCTCGATGCCCAAAGGGGCTAGTGTCTGAATTACCACCTCTTCCAGCGCCCTTAGATACCAATGCAAATCCTGTCGGTAATGTTTGAGATCTAAGAGTGGGTAGGCGACCAGTTGCCCTGGTCCATGCCACGTTGCTTCCCCGCCTCGTTCTGTCTTGAACAGCGCAGCCGGTGCGGTGGAAGGATCGGAAGGATCAAATAGAAGATTGGTGGGCGTGCTACCCGTGCCCAGGGTGTAGGTCGGAGGATGTTGCAGAAGCAAGAGACGGTCAGGCGATGCTTGCACAGAATTCATGCTGCTGCTGCTGCTGGTAACTGTGGATGAGAGGGAGGCGAGTTTGGCTTCAACGAGCCGATGTTGAATGTCCCACGCGTCTTGATAAGGGGTGAGGCGATCGGACCAGTCGTGCAAAACGACGGGGTCGCGGTGAAAAGAGGCGAGAGGGTCGAAGGTAGGAGGGAGACGGGAGGCTGGAGACGCGGAAGGAGATGACGGAGAGGCGGAGGAAAAGGTTGAAACGGGAATAGGATGGTGAAGGAAAAGAAGGAGTGATAGCAGGGAGTAGTAAATGTAGATGAAGAGAGGCAGAGAGGGGGGTGGTGCCCGTTGGCATGTGCGTCTGTTAAGGCTCCTGGCCATGGCTTCCTGGGGGGAGTAGTTGTGAATGATTGGTTAGGCAACGTCACGGACACCATAGACACCAAGAGGAGAAGTCCGTTGCAAAATTGGGCACTGTAAGAGTGGCAGAGGCACTGAGGGTCAAACAAATGTGTCCAAATTTATGGGAAATCCAGGAATCATCGTTCTTCGTATGCGATGGGGTTCAGAGGCGGAAAGGCTCGCATGGAAGGTGATGCGGCTGCCAGTGTCTTTACTGTGTCGTCTTCCTCTTCGGATCGAAATACTGCTTGAAACGTTAGTACAGGGAGTTTGCTGGTGTGTATGAGGTGATGCTGGCCTTCTTCATGCGCACGCTAGACGGATGCATGTTTACAAGGGCACAGACGAGAGGTGGGGTGGGGAGGTTATGGGTTGTAACACGGGAGTTAAAGTCAAAGCGGCGCCTTTACCTCACGCCTGCTTTTGCACCGTGTGTATGCCACGCTTTGTTGTGAATATGTTGTATTCCATGCACTGCGATTGGTTTTCCGTGCGGTCGGGCAACAAGATGAGAGGCTCGCTGCGAGTCTCGGCGAGCCTTCCCATGCGGCGTCTTGCTTTTTCCATATATCACGTCCAACTACAGACCCCCTCTTCCAAATATTCCCTACATTCGTGTCACTCATAGGCAGACCAGCTGTAAGTGCACGTATTATTCGCAGAGCTTGGAATGGCAGCAGGTAAGGTCAACCTCCTCACCCCACATAACGCTTTCCCCCGGTCGCTCCCTCACTTCCTTTGCTTCCCTTTCCCGCACGCTCTCATTCAGTTTTCTTCTCCATTCCAACCACTGATACATGACGACATTTTGCTTCTCTGCCCTCTTCATCACCATGCTCTGTCTCTCCACCTTTCTTCCACGTACCACCACTGCCTTTCTCCTTCGTTCCTCCTCCTCGTCATCCCTCCGCCCGACCTTTCACCGCCGCTTCTCCTCCTCTTCAACCCCTGCAGCAACCCTGAAGAAAGTGCTCGTCCCCGTTGCGGACGGCTCGGAAGAGATCGAATCTGTGACCATCATCGATGTTCTCGTGCGCGCTGGCGCGACCGTCACCGTCGCCTCCGTCATGCCCTCCTCCGCGTCCCCTTCCTCCTCCTCCTCCCCTGTCAACAAGCACCAGGTGACCTGCTCCCGCGGTGTAAAGCTCGTGGCCGACAAGGGCATCGACGATTGCCTTGAGCAGGAGTGGGACCTCATTGCTTGCCCCGGCGGGCTTCCGGGTGCGGAATATCTGCGTGATTCTTCCTCTCTCCTCACCCTCCTGACGAAGCAAGAGGCTTCCAAGAAATACATCGCTGCTATATGTGCTTCGCCTGCCATGGTCTTACAGACCCACGGGTTCTTGAAAGGCAGGTCCGCCACGTGTTTCCCCGCGGAGCGGTTCACGACGACGCTGGAGAAGTACCAAGGGAAGGACGGAGGGGCGGTGGTGGTCGATGGGCATGTGGTGACAAGTCGGGGCCCGGGGACGACGATGGTCTTTGCCTTAAAGTTGGTCGAGCTTTTGTTTGGCATGGATAAGGCAAAGGAGGTGGCAGGGGGGCTGCTGGTTACCTACCCGGAGGAAGGGTAGAGAGGGAGGGGGGGAAGGAGGGAGGGAAGGGGAGGGATGGCTGCAACTTGAGTGTGCGGGCGATGCAGGAGGAAGGGGGAATATAGGGACTGTTTTTAAGGAAGAGGAGAGACGAAGGCTGGAGTCAAGGTATCGTGACGCGCGCCCCCAAAAAGAAGAGGTGGAAGGATGGAAAGACGAAAGGAGAGAAGGGACGTGAGAAAGAGGCCTGATTGAAGTAGAAGAAAAACGAAGAAAAAAGGAGAGAATCAAAGGAACGAGGAAGAAAGAGAGCGACGGAACCCTTACCCTCCGACAACAGACATCCGACTATCCCTCTTTCCCCTCCTCCTCCTCCTCCTCGCTCCATCTTTCCTTTGGTTTGTTTCCTTCTGATTGTTTCCTTTCTCTCTCTCTTCTTCTTGATACTTTTGTCTTTCATTCTTTTTCCCCCAAAAAATGCGACGCCCTTTTTCCATCCCCTTGTCCCTGGGCTGACACCCTCCCTCCCTCCCTCCCTCCCTCCCTCCCTAGAGCCCGATGGCGGGCTGGAAGACGTTAAATCCGTCGGCGGCTGTTGTCATCAGC
>Ga0160419_100852_pt1 | contig 15879 bp, 26 predicted proteins | sample CelAP2metagpilot_2_FD_108196 | JGI IMG/M metagenome (GOLD analysis project Ga0160419, IMG submission 108196) | Phycosphere-associated microbial communities from Cellana algal ponds in Kailua-Kona, Hawaii, USA - Cellana AP2-4-25 metagenome pilot ... | reverse complement strand
GAGGGAGGGAGGGGTGGAGGGAGGGGGGGAGGGTACATGGGAATTTCGACCACTTTTTTCGTTGTAGGGCGATTGATGAGGTTATTCTTCCCTCCCTCCCTCCCTCCCTCCCTCCCTGCTTCCCTCCCTCCCTCCCTTCCTCCTTCACCTCCTCCTCATCCGTGCTGGTCAGGTCGTCGCGCCGGATGGCTGAGGGAGGGTTATGAGGCCGAGCGAAGGAGGACTGGAAGGAGGGAGGGAACGAGGGAGGGAGGTAGGTGAGTGTGGGAGGAGAAGCTAAACCGATCCTCCCTCCTCCCTCCCTCCATCCATCCCTACCTGTTCAGGACTGCAGATGAGAGCACACCACATATCCACAAGATTGACGGCGCAGGCCGTGCAGCCTTGAGGACCGCCGAAACTGAGGGAGGGAGGGAGGGAGGGCTTGTGAGATCTACGCGTCATGGACGATGTTTAAAGGGCAAGAAGGAAAGAGGGAGGGATGGAGGACTGCATACGTCTTGACCAGGGTGTGCAGGTTTTTGTAGAGGATGTAATTCTGCTCCCACGTGCAGCACGAGTCGTTGGTATACGCAGGACAGACTATAGGGACCAGATCGAGGGAGGGCGTGAGGCAACGGCCGGTGGTGGGGTCGGGGATCTGTGGGGGAGGGAGGGAGGGAGGGAGGGAGGGGGGAAGGACTCGACAAAAGATACCGTCCATGGGCTGTAGGCCTCTCCTCCTTTCCCTCCCTCCCTCGCTCCCTCCCTCCCTACCCCTTCCACACAATCCCCTGTGGCGTCAGTCATGTAGCCGTTCCACACGTCCGAATGCGGCATGAGGAAGCCATGTGCTTCATCCATCGGGAAAGAGCTGTTGGCAAATGTCCTGTGATGGAAAGGAGAGAGCCAGTGAAGGAGAGAGGGAGGGAGGGAGGGAAGGAGGGAGAGGGAATGAGGATGAGCTTTCATGCTGTAAGTTTTCCCGTCCCTCCGTGTCTTCCCTCATGCACTTACCCATTTTCAAAAACCGTCGAATCTGTCAAGGACGGGATGCAAGGCGAGTCGATGCCTGTGTTGATGCAGGTCTGTCGGGGGAGGAAGGGAGGGAGGGGGGGAGGGCAGGCCTAGAATGGGTTGTGCTGTACTAGCATATACAAAGAAAGCATGCATCACAAGTACAAACCTGTCGAAAGACGCATTGCCCCGCTTGTATGACGGGAAAGAGATGTATAATAAAGAGGACGGCAGGGGGGAGGAGGACGGCGCGCGACCTCCCTACTCTGACCATCATGAAAGAGAGGAAGCGGCGAAGGAGGCAAGAAGGAGGAGAGAAGCCGAACAAAACGAAAGCCGTGACAACTGCTGGGCCCGGCAAAATAGGGAAAGGAGCGCAATGTAGAGGGTGGTGTATTGATGCTTTGGCCAGTGATAAGTCTAGGTTTGTGAGTGGGATGTCAATGTGAAGACTGCAGGCACGAACGAACATCATCACTGGGCTGCGACAGAAGTTCCTTGAAGCCTTCTTCGTTCCTTTTTTTCTTTCCTGTTCTTTCCTGTACAACTGCACCAAAACAATATCATTCTACGACTCCCCAAAGTGTAGCTTGCACAAACGATAATCTTATGTCATGTCATGACATTTGTCGACATTCCAAACGATGTTGACTCAGACGTGGTAACCACAAAAATCAGACACCAATCCAACCCTTATTGATGGCCCATGTATCGCGTAAACGGCTAATGGCTGCGAAACGTGCGTACCCTTTCTCCCGGCTGTGAGCTTGCTTACCGGTGGTCATGCTGTCTGGCTCGCTATCACGTTGTATTAATAGAAAAGGATCGAATGCGGGTGCCAATTATTGACATGGTTTTGCGGGGGTCGTGCTGATGCTACCGCTTGCTTTTCGAGTGTGGCTGCTCATGCTCTCCTGCCGTTGCGCCTTCCTTTCCTGCACTTTTCATCCATGCCCGAAGCTCATACACACACACTCACACTTATCAAGGCGACACTTTATTACTATTAGCACTTACAAAAATCCCTCGAGACGTGCCTGCGCCGTGATCGTCCTTCCGCGAGAAGTGCTAAGCAGCAGCTGATTCCTCCCTCCCTCCATCCCTCCCTCCCTCCCTCCCTTCCCCTTTCTCAGACCAAAATATCATGGAGGTGGAGGTCGACTTCCCCTACCAATATGGCCTTGATACCACTCTACATGATGCCCTTCAGCAAGGGTTGGGGCTCCCGCGTGTCATGGAGCTGGTAGAAGATGAAGAGAAAGATGTCAATGGACGAGACTACAGTGGCAAGACTCCTGTGATGTTTGCTGCTGCTGGTCGTGGTTCCCTCCCGGTCCTCAGCTATCTCCTAAAGCGAGGCGCGGAAATCAATGCCCAGGACAAGGAGGAGTTGACTGCCTTGTATTACGCATGTCGAAATGGCCAAGCGGCGCAGGTGAGGCAACGGACGAGAAAGGGAAAGATGAAAAGAGGTGGTGACTGATTGTGGGAATCGCACCATTCGAACTGACCATGCTACACGCTTCCCCCTCTTTCCCCTCTTTAGGCTACCTTGCTGCTGAAATCAGGAGCTGATCCCTTGTTGGTAGGCAAGGATGGGACAACCTGTTTGATCGCAGCGACTCGGTATGGGAATCCCTCGGAAACGATCAAGGTGAGGGAGGGAGCGAGGGAGGGAGGGAGTAAGGGGGCACAGTGGGACAAGAGGCGAGGCAAAGAGAAACGACAAATAGAAATGTCGGACGCCAGGAGGAAAAATAACCCAACAAATAATAGAAAATGGAACGCAGTCACTGATACCCTTATCTCCTTCAAATATTTCCTCATCTGGGCCTATTTATCTCACACCACACAGGCCCTGCTGGCCTTTCGCCCGTCCGTCCCTCCCTCCCTCTTTTTGAATGCCACTGATCGTCAGGGATGGTCCGTTCTCCACTGGCTGTGCTCTCGAAAAGAGGCGCCTGACATCCTCCGTTCCCTTTCCTTCCTACTTGCTGCCGGGGTTAACGTAAATTTGAAAAACAACAGGAGACTCACCGCGCTTGAAGCTGTGTTGCTGGCACAAGGGATGAACAGCAGCAGCAGCAGTAGTAATAGTAGTAGTGGCAGCAGCAGCAGCAGCAGCAGTGGTAGCAGCAAGAAAAGGAGCAAGATAGAAAAGAGGCTGAGAGAGGGAGGGAGGGAGGGAAGAAGAGGAGACGGTATCGGTGTTGATAAAGAGGAGGCGACAGGGAGGGATGGCGTTGCCACGGGTGGTGGTAGTGAGAGAGAGGAAGGAGAAAATAGAAATGGAGGGAGGGGAGGAGGGGGGGAATGAGGGAGGGGGGGAGGGGGTGGAGCGAGTGGTGGCTGTGATGAGGTATGTGTGTGGAGGGACAGAGGAGGAGGTGGGGGGAGGGAGGGAGGGAGGGAGGATGATTGCGGATCATTTTAGAGAGGTCATGGAGCTGGTGCGGGTACCGTGGGCAGAGGAGGAGGCGAGGAAGGAGGAGGATGAGGAGGGAAAGGAAGAGGAGGCGGAGGAGGAGGAGGGGAGAAAGGAGGGAAGAGAGGAGGTGGGGGTGAGAGGGGCCTAAGGGGAGCATGAAGAAAAGATAAATCCAGGGAGAAAAGGGAAGGAGAAGGAGAAGGATTTGAGGTTGGATTCCTTGTGGGGAAAGGAAGGAAGGGAGGGAGGGAAGGAAGAAGGAAGAAAGAGAGCGCGGGCGATGGATGAGTGAAGCCAAGGGGAAATGACGATAACCAAAAGCAAGACAAACTGGATTATTGCCGGAGAAAAACATGACACGATAACAGCAGCAGAAGCAGCAGCTGCTGCAGCAACAGCGGTGTTGCCGAACATCCCTACCTCGCCCGCCTTTGGCTCCTCTCGCTCTCACACACTACCACAAGGAGATCTGAGCCTACCTTCCAATAAGATGAAAACATCTTAAAATGGTGCTCCCCCTTGTGTTTTTCTTCTTCATTTGATCCTTGCTTTCCACAATTTTTATGGTTATTTTTGGGGAACAGGGCAAGACCGAGGATTTACTTGATGTTGATGAATTTATTTCCTAGCTCCCCTACCGTCTCCCACCACATCCTAAAGTCGCCTATGAAAGAGAAGACGGCATACGTAAACGTGGCAGGTTTATTCCCCTCTATCACGAAATGACCGACCCAGGCACATGCATACCCACAGAGGATGGTAAGGAGGGGCCGACGGAGGGATCGACGGGGGATGTACGCGAGAGAGAGGTAGGCCAGGAGCATTGCTGCCCCTTCGATGGCGCCATTGGAACGCTGGTAGGGGAACATGGAGACGGAGGGGGAGGATGCTGTGAGTGATTGGTCGTGTTTGTCGCCACCTTCCCTTTCACCGTGCTCTCTCCCTCCTGCCCTCCCTCCCTCCCTTCCTCACCATGTACGTGAGCTCAAACACATTAAGCCCTACGACCACTGCAGCTAGGGCAGCAAGAAAGAGGGTTGGCTCAGCAGCCGCAGATGCAAGAGCAATGGTGGTGCCGATGAAGTGCAGATAACGGTTCTTGTCGTCAGAGTGCTCCTTCCTGACGCGTATAGGGAAGTAAGGGAGGAGGAAAGGCATGTCATGAGAGCAACATTCACGACACGAGTCCATGTTGTGCTCCGTGCTGCCATTGATCTACAGGACAGGCAAAGCGAGTAGCACTCCATAGAGTTAATAGAGGTAGAGGCCCACAACCCTGCCTTCCTCCCTGCTTTTGCCCGTCCCTCCGTCCCTCGATCCCTCCGTCCCTTCCTTCCACTCACCGATACATGCCCTTGTAAAACGCGTCAAAGCTCTCATACTGCCGTGCTCGCTTTCCACCTAGCATAGCCTCAATCTGCGCGTGGTGAGTGGATAAGTACTGGTAGGATATGGCCAGGGCCGCGATAAGGAGGAGGAGAAAGAGGGAGGAGGGAAAGAGGGAGGAGGTTTTGGAGGAGGCCATTTTTGTGTCTCGCTTGCCCGGGTTGCGAGGATAAAATGGATAGACGATGATGACAGGACGATGGGTGATGCGTGTGGAGCGCTCCTATGTGTGATTGGATGTACGTGGAGAGGAAGGCAAATGAGAGAAAAGGCATAGGCAAGGAGGAGCTAAATGACGGCGGTCTTCCGAAGTCCCCTCTAGGTCACTGCTTCCGCCCCCTCTTCCCTGGGGGCCTTGCCAACGCCGTCTCGTGCGTCTTCCCTTTTCCTGGGCCTTGCTTGCCCTTTTTCATGCCACGCCTTTCGCACGAAAGGTCTGTGGCGGCGGATGGCAGAACTACAGAAGGCAAGGGGCACGTAAACTTCACCGAACCGTGAAAGTTGAGAGTTTCTACCGTAGCTCGCACGCAAGCATCCACCAACACAATGTATAAGCACACCTCCCAGGAATTTTCCTCTCGTGCGCTTATGGAGCATGGCGAGGGAGGACTATGCCTGCCGCTGTGATAGGGAAGATTGTAAATTTTTACTCCGTACACGAGGAGGAGATGCGGCAATGGATAAAAGCCATTTTTTTCCGGATCAGCGACAGGAATCAGGGAGGGTGCGCGCCATTCCTTTTGGCTGTACGTATCGTGATCAATTTACCATTCATCGTTCGGTTGCCCTGGAAATCTTATCCCTGTCCTTTATCCGTTAAGAATCGGCTTCTATCCAGTGCCACACATCCCCATCTCCACTCGTGCACTTGGCGTCGATGTGAACGCCGACAGGCCGCTCGGACCGCTCCTTACGTGGTTAACATCCTCTATGCGCTTTCAGATTCTGTCTTGGATCCTTTCCTGCGACCCGTCAATCGTCAGAAAAAATAAAAGATCAATGAGTTCGTTGGGGAAAGCAGCAGTAGCACCGTAGTAAAACTGAATCAAAAGTGACAGAAGTCGAAGAAATTATCATCTTATATGAGAAGTGTAATGCACTCGTATATTGCAGGTGGTTTCTTGTAAGTGAGAGGAGCTCTCGTCAGCAAAAACATGAAGCAAGTGGATCGGTTGTTGGTTGTATTTCCCGGATAGCTGAAAGGTGAACGCGGCCAGGGCGCGAAAGCCGATCTGCCCCCTTCGATACCATGAGGGCAATGCATTGGGGGGCACTGAAAGCAGGTCAAAATCCTAGAGCCGGTGATAAATGAAATAATGGATAGTGATATAATATATAGTTATAAGGCATGACCCAGGTCGATTTATTCAAATTGTGAAGGAAATGGGCATGCTCATAGCACTTTTTGCACATCACCTGACGATGTGGCAAGTGGGGGGGGCAAATTGGAAAGCACTGAAAACAAGCCCAAAAACTTTTGGGGTAAAGCCTCGCCAAGAAATGTCAATGATTCACAAGGTTTAAAGATAATATGAACTTATGAATGAATGGATTGTGGGACCCCTAAAGCCAGAAAAATGCTCATGTGTCCCATACACGCACTTTCGGCAAGGTGGCACTATCTCCGATCGCCTCTTATGTCCCACGTATCATATAAATATAAATGATGGAGGAGCAAGAAGAAAAAAGAGGAAAGGAAGAATATAATCGTGCTGAAGTTCACTAACAAATCTCTGTCCTTCACCCCGCTGGCATCTCGTGTGCTTTTCATGATCGTACTTTTCCTCCACATTGAACCTCTTCGAATCCGGCCCATCTCAACCGCTCACGAGGGGTTGGAAAGTGATTTGAAACCTGGGCCAAACCAACGAGCTACGGGGCATTTCCGTGCCTCTAAGGCTGCGAATGGCGTGGGAAAGACCCTGCATATATTTAATATGTCCTATATCATCGTGACAATAGCACAGCACTCATACAGTGTCCGTTCGTCCCGTCAGGTCAAGGCCGCAGGCACCTCCCTCGACCTTCGGAGTTTCTGCCATTTCAACTCCTGGCAAGCGGTCTTTGTGCCCCTAATAAGAATGACTAAATGTATATGCATGCCCACATTTCCTGCCCTTCTAAAGTTATAGCGCTATCGATTGTCACGCGCATACATTTTCGCCTTCTTAGGAGCACTGACCACAACTTTTAAGGAGAACCAGCACTCAGTAACTATCGAAACCTGGCCTTTGCCGTGCTTTCCCGCCCGGGATAAAAGGTCTCCTTCAATTCTAAAGCACGTACAATCGCTCCTACTCACTCACACGTCTATTCTACACACGCACACTCGCATCCATTTATGCGCCTCCCCCAGGAGCCATGCTCGATTCCTCGTCGTCGGATCACCACGAGGCGGGGCCGTCTCGCAGTGGCATGAACTCCGACATCGCAGTGGGGCATACATTAAACCACCTTTACTCAATAATGCTAATTTATATCCTTTCAATCACACTCAAAACAGGCTCGCGATAAAATCCGTGCGGCGGTAACCATGCGCTTCGAGCTCCTCGCTTGCCTTTTGGCGATTGCGGGCCTGGTTTATGTACCCTTCGCACGCGCCGACGCAACCATGAATGAATGGAACCAACTGGTACTTGACCAATTTCTGGAGAAGCTGACTGGTTCTCCCTTTGTAAGTAATTTGTATCATGTTTGGTTTGGGATGTGGCGGAGGGGCGAGGGATGAAGTGAGGTGATGGGGTAGAATGTCTCATCTTCATACAAATACGCAAACACGCGCACACCGCATTCAATGCAGAACACCAGCCGTGCCATCGCAGGCATGCACCTAGCCCAATGGAATACAGTCAAGGAGATCCTCCTCCAGCAGGACCTCACGCCGGATTCACCCACCTTACCCATTTCCAGTCTCCTCCCTGCGCTGCAGACAGGAGTCGCCGCGGCGGCCAAGACCGTCTTGGTAGATGGACAATTCGTGCCTGCTGGTGCAATGGCAGCCATCGAAGCATTGTATGACAGCCAGGTTGATCTGACTCTGACTGCCGCCATCAATATCGGTGTAGCCGCTGGCCAGGACATCATTGCAATGCGGGCCAATGACGGCTCCACCGCCCCGAACCCTAACTCCAATGGTAAGGCGTTTCATATGGTAGAAAATGACCTCAAAGTCCCACTTTTATAGATTTATCGATCAATTTCTGATAAACATATACAAAGGTGACAACTCAACATGCGGCGTGTGGCGATCCACCCCGTCCGAATTTGCAATCGCTGCCTTTCCTCAGTGGCGCAGCGTCACGCCGTGGGCAATGGAGACCCCGTCCCAGTTTCGCCTCCCACCGCCGCCAGACTTTCAAGAGTCTAGCATCTACCAGGAAGCCTACAATGAAGTCATGCGTCTCGGCCGTAAGGTCTCGGCTTTCCGTACGGAGGAGGAGACGATGACCGCCAGATTTTGGTACGTACCGAGTGAAGAAATCATAGGCTAGGTTTCAGACAGTGGACCAGAGGGATAATTTCACTAATACTGATATTCTGCACGTATATTTATTGCCCACAGGATGATGAATGTTCAAGTATATACGAATGAGCTCGTTCGCGAGGTAAATATGAATATAAAGCAACATCCTTATGAATACACATATATGATATGTTTGCACATCTGATAGTATATGACTCAATCCACCGACCTCAATTTCAAACAGTTGACGGTCGATTACGACCTTGTGAAAGCGGCCCGTTACTTCGTTACCAACGCCATTGCTTTCGCCGATGCGGCGATCGCGGGTTGGGATACCAAGTACGAATATAGCTTCTGGCGACCTATCACTGCCATCCGGCTGGGTAACTGGTGAGTGTGTAGATTCGTGAGATGATCTTATTCAATTGTCGACTCCACACATAACTCATCTTCTGGTTTCCTGAAATCTCCACTCCGTGATTGATCAGTATGAATGACACTGCAAAGTTTCCCATGGACGAGACCTGGGAGCCGCTGTTAGAAACCCCCGCCCATCCTGAGTACATGGCCGGTCATTCCACCACATCGGCAGCCTGTATCGAGGCCCTACGGTTCCTCAACGGGGGTGACACCATCCCTGCTGTCACCATTACGAGTCCCATGATGCCAATGATGGGTGGACGGACCTTCACGAGCCTCACAGCCATTGCCAACGAAATAACGCGGTCACGCGTTCTGGGCGGAGCGCACTTCTCCTTCTCCACCGCGGCAGGGCAGACGCTTGGACGGCAATTGGGTGCCAATACTGTCAAGGTCTTGGGCGTGGGTGGCTGCGGTGCGGGCATGTATGCATGGGGTAGCGCCTGCTTGCCATGCCAGATGGACACGTACTGGCCTAGCGAACTCTTTACCGACAGCTGTACGCCATGCACCACTGGTTTCGCCTCTCCCATGGGTGCGAGTGCCTGTGCGCCTCGTCTCTCAATTGCCTTGCGCGCCAACGGAGAAGAATTTGAAGGCGAGGCCAGCGAAGATGATGGGATGATGATGCCCATGTCCACGGCGTCTGCATCCTCCGCCTCTGTGTCTACTGCAGCCGCCCGCAAAGGCACCACTTTCCTCAATCGTAAGGGCCGGGGTGTCATCCAGCTCGTGCAGAGGAATGAGCAATCGGTATCCAGTGGGGACTTGGCTGTGGTCACCCTGACCTTGCCGAGGAAAGTCAAATTTGCCGGCTCCGGGCATACCATCAGTTCGAAGACTGGGAAAGTGAAGGAGTTGAGAAAGCCCAAGGTGAGTGGACGGACACTTACGTGGGAGTACGCTCCGCTCGCGGCCGGTGAGGAAAATGTCTTTACCATCAAGGTACGTGTGCATGAGCAAGTATCGAGCTGGCTGACGTTCCAAGCCTCTACCTACTACGTGACTTCTGACAATACCGGGTGTATGAGTGACATGAACGGCATGGACGGAATGATTTCAATGTCCTATGGCCTGAACGCTCGGACTTTCAATGTCCCCGTTAACTAAACTGATGGAAAATATCATGTTATTTAATATAATAATGGGATTTGGGTTGCGTTGTCCTCAGGGAAAGAATACTATAGGGCAAATACTATAGGGCTAGGGGCATCCCGGACAGATTTTGCACATATCCGATCGATGAGTAGTGGGAGGGGGGAAAAGGAATAAGAAATATCGTAACCCTATGGTAGTTTCTCCATGTCCTTCTGGCATGGAAGCAGTGGAGGTAGCACGATGAGTAGTGAGAGATAAAGAAAAAAGGAAAATGGATTTCCCACCCTTAATTCTTCTCTCTCCTTCTGGTATGAAGGCAGTAGAGGAAGCGCGTGTACCTTTTCCTTTCATAGGCCTTCGAGGACGTGTAACTTGAAGGGGGGATACGAAGCCTACGGTATGATGCCAGACACCCAATCTCCTCCCTCCATCTGTCAGATTTAAACGAAGGGGGAGGGAGAAACAGGAGCCAGGGAAATCATTCGGCATTCCTGAATCCTTTTTGTTCTTAAAATGACCAATTAGCTTTTAGTGCCCATCCCTCCCTCCCTCTCTCCTTCCCTTCCTCGCCTGCCTCTTCCCGAGTTTCCGGGGAAGTCCAGGCTGTCTGATTCCTAGTGGACGTTTTTGCCTTTTTATCATCTTCCCTCCTTCCCTCCCTCTCTACCTTCCCCCCCCCTCCCTTTCCTTCATGCATTTTAATTCATTTCTTCTCGAAGAACATTTTCTTAATTATAGTCACACCTTTGTGGCGGGAAACGAGGGAAAGAGGGAGGGAGAGAGGGAGGGAGGGAGGGAGGGAGGGAGGGAGGGCAGCCATGGTTTAATTCTTTACTGTTTAGTCTTCTTCTCGATCAACATTTCCTTGAAGATACTTGCACCGATATTGCGAGCGCTATGGCTCTTGTTGAGGCGATATTGGCCCGTGGGATCCACCAGCTCGTCGCCTGAGGGAGGGAGAGAGGGAGAGGGAGGGAGGGAGGGAAGGGTGTAGGTGATGTTCCTTGTAGGCGATTACCGTTTCAATAGACGAGGAAAGAGAGAGGAAATCCACTATCCTCAGGCTTCTCACTCTCCTTCCTTCGCTCCCTCCACGTACCGATAAGGTCAAAGGAGAGGACCTCGCCTGCATGGGCCGTAAACGTAAGCAGATGCTCTTCCTCGGCCCCCCGCACTTCTACGGTAGACCCGCTCTACCGTTCGGGAGGAGGGAGGGAGGCAGAGAGGGAGGGATGGAGAGCAAGAGGGAGGGGAGAAAGAGGGTTAAGTCCCGATCATTGAGTTGTTCGTCTCACTGTGTGTGGACCGCCCCCGTCATTCATTCTCTCCCTCCCTTCCTCCCTACCAACCTCCCTCATTTCCTACCTCCACGATGAAGGTGTAGGGGTACTCATGCGTGTGAAGCGGGGCCAACTCTCCTGGCTGCAGGATCTGGTGGGAAAAGGGAGGAAGGGAGGGAGGGAGGAAACTTAGACGTGTACTTGCGTCACGAGACATTCAAGGGAAAAAAGGCGGTCTCCATTCCCTCCTTCCCTCCCTCCCTTAGTCCCCCCCCCTTCCACCCTTCTTCCTTCCGGCATTGTGTATCATCCAATTTGACCTTCCGTCTTTCCTCCCCCTCTCCTCCTCTCCCTTACTCCCCTCCCTCCCTTCCTCCCTTCCTCCCTTCCTTACCATCTCCCAGACCTTTATCTGGTCATCTTCATGGAGGACACGGCTGCCTACGCCGTTTTTATGATTCTCGTCCCTGTCATGGGCGTGTGACTTAATGGGGAAAACAAATGTAGGATGGTTGGGGGGATTGCGAGAGAAGTGAAGTGGAGGAGGTAGAGATGAGGCGGGCGGACCAATGGGGGATTAAATGAGGTGAGCAGAGAGAGAGGCGCGCGATTTCTTGAGTTCAGCCCTCCCAAAAATTAAACAGCAATGAATTCAGACTCAGCTCAGCATATTTTAATGTCTGTGAGTACAGACTATTTCGTGTCGGACGCAGTGCCGTGGATCACCGCCCTCGTGCCTGCACGGACAAGAGACGGCAACCGCGCCACGCCGCACAGACACGCACAGACAAGTCACTCTTCCTCTGTGCACTTCCCGACGCTACCTGCCCTTACCGTAGATGCTGCGCTACAGGAGCCGTCGCTGACTGTCGTGGTGGTCGAGGTAATTGCTGCTGCCTGTGAGGTTATAGTGAGCAGCAGCACCAGCAGAAGCCCCAGCGTCTTCAGGAGCGGCAGCACGACTCTTCGTGCCCCTCGACGTTCGTCTTCCAAAAGCAACGGCAACATATCCTGCTCTGTGTGCATGGTGTGAACAAAAAGGGGTTATGTGAGGCCTTGAATCGATTGCATGGTGTAAGCCGCGGCAATTCACAAAAAAAAGCAGTCGCCAACGCCGTCACATCATACGTACCCTCCGAAATCCTACACAGACACGATACCACCATACAAACCACAGGATAAGAGACATGAACCCTTGGTCGAAGCCGCACGAGAAAGAGAAGGGGTTCTCAAGGATCTGAGGCGGGGAAGGATGCAACAAACTTGTCGTTCTGCTGCTGCTGCCGCTCCTAGTATCCCAACCAGTGCACTTCTCCCTCCCCTCCCTTTGCTGCACCTCATCCTCCTCGTCCTTCTCCTCATCCCAGTGCGACCTCTAGCTATGCCAGTCACCTTCAACAGACTATCTACATTGGCTACCGCTGCACGGGTCCGGACAATTGCTGCCCACTCATCCCATTCCTTGGCATTTGCTACCAGAGCTCCTCCCTCCTCTCTTCCCTCCTCCTCCTCCTCCCTTGCCAACCCTCCCTCGTCGCCTTCCTATTGTCTTCCCCGACTCACACTTGATACCAGGACAACACAGCGTCTCTGGGGCATAAATCCCGAGGAGATGACTTGCTTGCCGCGGGCCGCATGGGAGGCCAAGGCCCGAGAGCACAAGTCAAGGATGCTGGCTCTGATGGGAGGGAGCACCAGGCATGACCACGGCAACCCGGTAATGAGATAGTAGGGAGTTGTGGAGGAGGGAGGGAGGAACAGAATGGAAAGTTTCCTTGTACTGATGTCGATACCGCCATTTACCGTAAGCGTACACTCATACAGCTCCCTCTTGTTTCCCTATCGTCCTCACTACTGGTTGGTACAGATATTCAACTTCTTATTTGAGGTAAAGGCAGCAAATACACAGAATGGATGGAGAGGGAATGAAGAGCTATGTAGAGTGGTGCATGCCAAATACTCACAAATGATTCTCACTCTGACATCCCTCTCTCTCCCTGCCTCCCTCCCTCCCTTCCTCCCTCCCTCCCTCCCTCCCTCCTGTAGTACTACCACTTTAAGTCTCAAGCCCTACTGGACTATTCGGTGGGAATTGAGCCTGTAATCCTCTCGCTGGATGAGGAAAATGATCCAAAGGGAGGGAAATTCGCAAAAGAAGCAGCTGCTGCTGCAGCAAAAAGAGAAGAGGAAGGGGTAGACGAGCTCTTGCCAAGCTTCCTAGCGAGCAAGGCCGTACTGGTTCGGACGTGTGCAGAGGAGGGAGGGAGGGAGGAAGGAACTCGAGGACTGGTATGGCTGCCGTTACCGGGGGTGGCGTCATTTACCGAGAAGCATTTAGGGGCTTTGCGCTTCGGATTGTGTGTGATGCGCGCGACGACCACACGGCCGCCCGTCTTCTTTTGTCATGGCGCGCACGAGGTAAGGGCATCCATCCACGGGTTTGCTCCAAGGCAGGAGATTCAGAGGGAGATGTTCAAATGACTTGTCAGCGTTTGTCCTTGTTTTGCTCGCCTGTCTCTGTATCCGAGTGGACGTGAGATTGAAATTGACGGTTTTTCAAATATCGGGGTCTCACGTCCCTTCCCCACCCTCCTCCCTCTTCCTTCCCTCCGCAACCCACAGTGGGCGATGCTCTATCACCCGCCCTCTTCTACCCACCCACCGCCCCATAAATACCAAGATGCCTTGCCTTTGCGCATACCCCAACAAGTCTTGAATCGCTTCGTGGAAGAGCGCCCGATGCGCTGCACGCATTTTGACGCGTTTCGGTTTTTCACCCCTGACGCCCGTCCCCTGAATATCTTTCACGACGACTTGAGTCAGGGTCGACTGCACGGGCAAGCGTTACATGAACAGCCCGGATGTTTACACGCAAATATGGATTTGTTCAAATGGGCAGTTAAATTGGGCCCGTATGCGCCCAGCGACCTGCTGGAGGAAGCCTTGTCGTTGGCGGTGGCGTGTCGGGTGGTGGATATGCGGGCGTCTCCTTATGATCTAACTGCGCTCCGAGAAATAAGCGGTGCTGAACTACAGCAGCAGCAGCAGCAGCAGCAGCAGCAGCAGGAGGAGGAGGGATATGCATTCCCAGTATCGCCTATTAAGATCGAAACGGAAGAGGGACGGAGGGAGTACCAGGCGGAGCAGCAGGTGCTGTTTGAGAGAGCGCAGCCATTGCGAGCGCGTCTGATAAAGGCTTATGACTTATTTTTCAGGGCCTACGAGGCAGGGAGGGAGGAAGGAAAAGACGAAATCGCCGAGAAAAAAAGAGGCATTATGGGACATGAATGAATGACACTGACCTGTTATAGACTTAGCAGCAATGAAATTAAACAAATATGGCGACCCACATGATCCGTTTATTAAAATAGGAGAGCGAAAGTGGATTCCCTGTAAGCGCACTTCGCCCGCACGTTCTGACGATGCGATGGACCCCAAATCTGTTATTCTCTGCTGCGTTTTGATTCGCTACACTGCGTTTGTCCCCCCCCCCAAACCCCCAAATTTTCATCGACGGCTGCGGCGGTTGGTTGTGGACTCGATGCCCCCCATTAGACCCTAAGGTGGATCCTCCTTGCCATAACTCCCAGCCATTTCTGTTCTTCTTCTCGTCCTTGTTATAATTCACCTCTTGCGGAGATTCCTGGCTGGTCGTATTGTTTTCTCGCATACACATACACATATACACTTACACCCACACACAGCTGGGAGGCGAGGCTGTGACAAAGTGACAACGCTATACCCTACAGACAGATACGACCAAGACTTAACACACATTCAGCTGTCCCTCTAACGCCCACACGCCATCCCATTACTACTCTCACACATGCAAAGTCTCGACCCCGCCCACCCTCTTTCCCTGTTTTCTTTGATGTAACATGTGATATATAATATAATATATGCCCCCCCAATAGCATGCGTTACGGCCATACATCCATCCTTCTCGTTCTGACCCATCATATATTCCTTTCAGCCGTCAGACGCATACGTCCTAAATTACCTTCACGACTGGCGCCCCCTCCTTCCCCCCCTCCTTCCCTTGGTTGCAGTCCTTAACATGGTGGCGTGGCCTTGGCCAGATTCGGACTGGCCACACCGTCGGTGAGCAAGGAGAGGTAGCTCCACGGGGAGTGTAAATTATTGAAGGAGTTGTCGACGGCCAGGTCGCTCTGGTCGAATGTCTGGATATCGACGCGGCCCAGGGACTGAGGAGGGAGGGAACGAGGGTGGGTGGGAGGGAGGGAGAAAGGGAGGGAAGAGAAGGCCGTTGGCAGTGATTTCGAGGGGTGCTTTTCTCGTGATGAGCTTCTTTGCTGGGAAATGGTGCGTCTGAAGTGGACCAGGAGGGAGGGAGAGAAGGATGGAAGGAGGAAGAGGTCTCAAAGTCATTCGTACCTTGAACGACCAGAAAAATCCGCCAACAGCTGCGTTCTCACGTTTGTCGCCAATGACGTTATAGAGCTGAGGGAGGGAAGGAGGACGGGAAAGAGAGAGGAAGGGAGGGAGGAGTTAAGAAGTGGAGGCATGCGGAAACCCTCAGCTGACAATATAGTTTGAAGAAAAGGAAGGGAGGGGAGGACGGAGGGAAGGAGGGAGGTTCCCACAGACACAAGCACAAAGAACATATACACATACGTTCCACCCCCCCACCCTCCCACCCTCTCTTCCTCCTTCCCGCCCACGGCTCACATGCTGCTGAACCAGAAGCAAGTCTTGGAGGCCCGTGAGGGTCTCGTTGCTGTAGGGGAAGGACGTCGGCCACTTCCGGAAGTCTGGGAGGGCGGGAGGGAGGGAGGGAGGGAGGGAGG
>Ga0160419_100851_pt1 | contig 15926 bp, 16 predicted proteins | sample CelAP2metagpilot_2_FD_108196 | JGI IMG/M metagenome (GOLD analysis project Ga0160419, IMG submission 108196) | Phycosphere-associated microbial communities from Cellana algal ponds in Kailua-Kona, Hawaii, USA - Cellana AP2-4-25 metagenome pilot ... | reverse complement strand
GGGGGGAGAGGAGGGGGGAGAGGAGAGGAGAAAAGCCAGGAGGTGGATGTGGTGGGGGTGGGGGGTGGGAGGAGGGGGGGGGGGGGGGGGGGGGGGGGGGGGGGGGAGGGGGGGCAGGGCGGCGGGGGAGAGGAGGAAGAGTATGAAAGGACGGTGGATGAGTTTCGGTGTTTTTTGCGAGGACATATCGAGGACTTAAAAATACACCCCCCGACGACCTACTCCCTCTTGGCGTCCCATGGGAGGAAGCGGGAGATACTGCTGTACGCGACATTGATGGACGATGTGGACCGCGTGGTGAGTTTCCACGTGACGGAGGGGGAATATGGGCCGGCGCTGGGCGTCTTGACAGACGCAGAATTTGACCGTGTGGAGGGGTTGTTTTACAAGTACGCGTATCAGTTGATGGAGAATGAGCCCATGAGGACTCTGGCTGTGTGGATGAGCAAGCCCGGCTTGAATCCCGTGAAGCTCCTGCCGGCTCTTGCCAAGCATATTGCCTTGGCCTCCTCTGCCGCCGCCTCCTCCTCCCTCTCTTCCCCCCCCCTCTCCTCGGAGAAAGGGGGGAGCGCCGGAGGAAAGGGAGGAAAGAGGAGGGAGCAGTCGGAGAGTGACGTGCGGGACTTGGCCATGCGCTACCTCGAGTACTGCATCTCCCCCTCGGGATTAGCCTCCTCCAACCATCGTTCTTCCCTCCCTCCCTCCGTCCCTCCCTCCTCCCCCGTTCTCTACAACTATCTCTTGCAACTCTACGCCCTTGCCACCGACGACAAGGGCGAGGGAAAGCTCCTCCGCTTCCTTCGGACGCATGCCTCGTCTGGGATTGGGGATGGAATAAAAGAGGGAGGCAGAGTGGCGGCGCTTGATTTGCGGTATGCTTTACGGGTGTGTGGGCAGCACCATAAAACTCGTGCGTGTGTGTTTTTATATTCGTGTCTGGGTCTCTATGAGGAAGCGGTGGCGTTAGCCTTGCGAGCGGGAGAGTTAGAGCTAGCTAAGGAACAAGCACAGAATGCCGGGAATGAGGGAGGGAGGGAGGGAGGGAGGGAGGGACGGGGCGAGGGAGAGGGGCTGCAGAAGCGGTTGTGGGTGATGGTGGCGAGGCATTTGATTGAGGTCGTCAAGGTCGTGCCGAAGGAGGCCATGCATCTGCTGGATGAGTCGAATCATGTCTTGTCCATCGAAGACTTATTGCCGTATTTTCCAGAGATCACTACAATCGATGCCTTCAAAGAGAAGATATGTGAGAGCCTCTCCTCCTACTCTCAAACCATCCAAGGCCTGAAACAAGAGATGGAGGAGCTAGCTATGTCGACGGCTGAGATGGAAAAAGCGATCGCTGCGCTAAAGGGACGGCATCTCTCCTTGAGCACCACCCAGAAGTGTGACTTGTGCAGTGACCCGGTACGTTCACAGTGATGGATGGAGGGCGGGAGGGAGAGAACGCAAGACGTTTCTTCACACTTTCTCAATGGTCGCCTTCTCGTACCCCCCCACTCCCTACTTCTCGTCCTTTGTTCCGTAGGCCCTGACCCAGCACTTTTACCTGTTTCCTTGCCGGCATACCTTCCACGCTACGTGCCTCGCCCGCTTTATCCTCCCTTACCTCAATCCGCTCCAACGCCGCGCCGTGCAAGCACTACAAGAACAGCTCGCCGCAGAGATCTCAGGGGGAATGATAGGGAGGGACAAAGGGAGGATGAGTCAACGCAAGGCTGCGCAGGTGGAAGCGTTGCAGGGGGAGATTGATGGGTATTTAGCCGCGGAGTGCCCGTGGTGTGGGGATGTGATGATACGGACGGTCGATGAACCATTGGTGGGGGAAGAGGAGGAGTCGCAGATGGAGGCACGTTCGTGGATTATTGATTAGAAAGGAGAGTGGGAGAGGGGAATGAAGGGTTTGTACAAAGGAGATGATAAAGAAGGAGGCTACAAGAGGGGGCTTCAATGCGATATTGTGTCACTTTGTTTTCTTTTGCCGTCAGCTCCCACACCTTTGTTTCATGTGTCGCTGGAATAATGATTGCCAGATCATAGTATCAATAGGGGATACGCAAGAACAATTGAGCACTTCTATTGGCATCTTTCCCCTCTGTGGAACACTAGGCAACGAACGACACGCATGCGGGAGGCATGATATCCAGGCAGCGATCAGTAGCCTTTTCTTGTTGCTGTGCAAATGCCTCGCTCTCCGTCTCTCTTATCGTACCCGCTACACTGATGGATTCACCCCTTTCGTCAGCCACACACAACTATGCAGGGCCCTTTCGCTGGTTTACGGGCAATGTGAACCTCGTTTGAAAGATCCAAGCAACCTCAACCAACTTGAAGCGCTGCTGCAGATGCTGCTTGATGAGGGGCTCCTGTGTGCTGCTGCTGCTACATGGCAACAAGCGGCAGTCATTCAACCCTGGGCTGCGCCTGCACCACAACGATCGCCGTTGTGTGTGTGTAGCCGACTCTACGGAGCCACAGTCAGTACCCTGATTGAGAATCCAACACTAACTTTCATTTTCCAATCCCCTCATCATCGCACATCAACATCAGCTAGGGGTTGTGGTAGGCGGCAAGGTGGGCCGGCAGCAGCAGCAACAACAATAGCAGTGGAAGCAAGAGCACCGGCGTTCCAGCCGTATTTTGACCTTTCGAGAATCGCCCGGCGAGTCACGCACGTGAGTGGGTAGAAAGGAACGCTCCTGCCTCTTGTGTGCGGGTCGTCTCTTTCTTTCATTCATTCGTGCCTCCCTCCCTTCTGAGCACGGTGCAAACACGGGCGGAGCAACGGCGGAAGGCTGCAGCCAGTCCTGGAATGGCAGCAGCAGCAATGAGCGCAGTAGCTGAAAGCAATCCACCAAGTAGGGGTGCCAGGGTCCGAAAATCCAATCATGTCGTCTCAGCCCCGCCATCCTCCTCCTCTTCTTCCTCAACTGTGAATGGACACCATCACCCCGCCCATAACCATGATGCCGGGACAGCTGCAGGCAGCAGTAGAAACAGTCGGCCAAATTCCCGGATGGAAAACGGCATCTCCACTAGCAGTGCCAACAAGAGCAACAGCAGCAGCAGCAACGGCAAGCATTATGGTACTTCCCTTCCTCCGGCTGGTGCCTTCATCCCCTCCTCCTCCTCTCCAGTAAGCAAGGATCACCCACACGTGTCTCATCTGACGAATGACAGGCTGTCCTGGTGGCACTATGGGATCATGCTTGCCTTAGTTTACATCAGCTTCGCGACTTATCCGGGGTCCGGTTTGAGTATAAGTAGTAGTGAGGGAGGGAGGGAAGGAGGGAAAGGAAGGATGACGTTGTGGCATGTGTGGTATTTTGGATGGATCACGGCGTTGTCGACGGGATTGGGTACATTGCCCTTTGTGGTGGTGAGCGAGATGAACAAGTGGTGGCTGGGCGTGAGCAATGCCTGTGCGGCGGGCATGATGCTGGCAGCGAGCACCAGCCTTGTGTACGAAGGAATCGTGTTGGATGACAGCTCGTATGTCCTGAGGCATGGGGCGTGCTGGATGCCGCAGAGTTTGCGGGTGTTGCTGGGATTATTGGGGGGACTGCTCTTCATCGTCTCGACCAAGAAGTTGTTGGATCAGCACGAAGACGTCAAGGTCGCGGGATTGGATGGCTTGGAAGCGCGGAAGGTCCTCCTCCTTATTTTCGTGATGACCCTGCACTCCTTCACGGAAGGGGTAGGGATTGGGGTCAGTTTCGGCGGCGATAAAGGCGCAAAGCTCGGGGTTTTTATCTCGCTGACTCTAGCGGTGCACAACGTCCCCGAGGGCTTGGCGGTCGCGTTGGTGCTTGTTCCGAAGGGGGTCAATAAGTGGAAGACGGCTCTGTGGTCTATTTTTACGAGCATACCCCAGCCGTTGATGGCGGTGCCGGCGTATTGCTTTGTGGAGAGCTTTATTCCTTTCTTGCCGGTGGGCTTGGGGTTTGCAGCCGGCGCGATGCTGTGGGTGGCGGTGTTTGAGCTCTTGGTTGATGCGTTGGAAGATACGGGCTCGAGGGCAGTGACGGCGATCGTGGGCACACTGTCGTTCGGGGTGATGATGGTGGTACAGATGGGCTTGAAAGAAGATTAAATTTTAAAAATAGAGGACGGCGACGGAGGCGGTTTTGAAAGATTAGAGATGGAGGAGGGCGTGTAGGGACGTAGATGCTTTTGTGTTGTGATGTGCTGTGTGAGCGTGTGTGCATGTGTGGTTGACGACCAATAAAAGAACGAAAGAAGCAGGTAGAGAGCGAGAAGAATGGAGAGAGAATAAGACATAGAAGGGCAGCGAGGAAGACCATTACATGTGTGCGTCAGGGTGTCCTCGTTGTCGGTGCGAGTGTGAGTGCGAGTGCACCCGGCAGAAAAAAGGATGTGGGGAAGAGAGGATGAGATGGAAGGTGAATAAGATTTCTGAATCAGCCAGAGACGCGAAAGAGCGTCAGCGATAGAGAGAAGAAATTGTGAGTGTTGTGGGGCTATGGCACAGCAATAGCAGCAGCCGCAGGAGCAGTAGCAGGAGCGGCAGCAATAGCAGCGGCAGCAGTGGCAGTGTTTACAGCAGTAGTGGCCGCGACAAAAAGCGGTAGCTCTTGATAAAAGAAAGCGGCTGCTTGCAGCCACAAGAGGGAAAAGGAAGGGAGGGTTTGTGGAGGAGCGCGAAGATGAAAGAGGAGGGGTGAAGATAAACCAACCCCCATACAAAGGGGGAACGAACGAGCCGAGGAAGAAGCGGTCAGGGGGAGGGAGAGGGAATGATACCGGGAGGACACGAGAGGGATGGGGTAGGAAATTGAAGGAGGACGATCTGCCGGTACCGAATTTAAGACCAAAGACTAAAAGAAGGAATAGAAGCAGCGAAAAGGAAGAAAACAGGAAAGGGACCGATGCAGTACACAACACGCACAGTCACAGAGCCGGTTGGGCATGCTTCTCATGGCTTCCGATTCGACGCTCAGCACAATATCGACCTACTCGTCTTCCCTTTTCATTTGTTGATGAAGGAACTGGCTGTGATTGTTTTTCTTTTCGCGCATGTGCACGCATGTGGCTACACTCCCTCGTCTTACCGTGTGGACGTGTGCTGTTACTATTCTACCCCTTTCCTCATGGCGCATGCTTTTCCCTCTCCTTTTTGCGCGTGTCTATCCATTCCCTTTCTCGCCCCTCTCTTTCATCCACTCTCACCAACACCACAAATCGCGCCCACATTCCGTCTGTGACTCGCTAAGACTATCCACGAAATTTGACCCTTTACTCTCCTATCCTATACATGTGCCTACCTACTTCCCTCCTTCTGTCCTCCCCTTTCCCTCCTTCATCTAGTTCTCATCCTTGGTAGGTTGGAGCGCCGCATAAACATCGTACACCTAGAAATGAAGTAAAAGATGGATAGAGGGAGGGAGGAAAGGAGGGAGGTGTGGGAATACAGTCGCGAGTCAAGGTCTCCTCGTCCTTTTGAATATCTGGAGCACAGCCCATCCTCCCTCCCTCCGTCCATCCATAGATCCCACCTTCCCTCACCTGTGTCAAATTATCGTTCAATTCCTTGATCATTACCGCGCACTGCTGCAATGCCACCTTTTGTTCCTCGCTTGTAGCGGTGTTTCCTCCTCCGCCCCCCCCCCCCGCCTTGCATTCCCCCCCTTCCTCTTGGTCCCCCCCCCCCTGGACCTCCACCGTGGTAGCCGCTTCACTGGTCTGATCAGGGGCAGCGGCCACAGCGTCCTTTTGACGCTCCATCACTTGGACAATCAATTCGTTGTTCTTCTTCAGCAGCGCCTGTTTTGAGGTTGAGATATTGAGTTTGGAAGAATAGGGAGAAGGAGGGACAAAAAGGGAAGGAAAAGGATAAGGCAAACAGCACCGTAAGAAAACTTTCCTCCAATCCCACCTTTCAGTCTCCATGCCCGCGGTCTCAAGCCAATCAATCAATCCATCAAAATTACCTGGACTTTCTGAAAGCGGTCTTTGTGCAGCGGCTGCTCCACCTGCGTGACCAGTGCGTCGAGACCCGTCAACTTCTTACCCAAGTCCACGGCGTTGTACGCACTCCCCAGTGCATGGCTGCTGTTACTGCTGTCCGTCATGATGGTCTAGAAGGGGTTCTTCAGGTGAGAAAGGGGTGTTGGTGACGGCTGGTGTTTCTTGCGTTCAAGTTGGGCCTGGATCCGTTTGCCTGTGCCGAAATGGGGACTTGTGGGTGGAAATTATGCACGGGAGTGGCTGGGCATTATTTGACAAGAACACAGTTAGGAAGATGGCTCCCTAAAAAAACAAAAAAACCATCGAACAAAATTACGAAGGGCATTCATTGCCTTGGGCTAGACGAGGCCGAGCCGCCACTGACAAACTCGCTCACATGCGTGTTGCGCCCGCAGACGATTGAAGGCAAAATGTGCCACCTCACGTTTCCCGTTGTACCCCTCGCCTCAGATTGCTTGGGCACGACCATCTAAGGCGCCGTTCTCATTGCATCCTTCCCTTTTTCACGTACGCACAGGCCTTGCTGCGGTCTTTTTCCACATCACGCCCGACCACTCCTTCCAAAATGGTGAGGGCGGTTGCAATCGTGGTATCCATGCTGCTATGCAGCGTCGAGGCCTTCCTTCCTCAGGTAAGCAGTCCTACTCCCATGCTCTCCTTGGCAGCAACAGCACCAGCAAGCTTATCCATCGACATTCTCTATATATACAGGCGCCCGTTGTCTCGAGTACGCCCAGCAGGAATCGTCACAGCTCCAGCTCCAGGTAAGCCTCTCCCCCGAATCGTTATCGTTAGATCGTGTGATGAATGCATGCGTATGGATGTGTGGTAGAGTGCGTCCAACGTGTGTGTATTTGCCACTGTAGTTTTGATGCCGCTTGTACATGTGCGTTTGGTCGGTGGCATGTGGGAATGTTAGTCGTCAGAATCTGAAGTCAAATCTCCCAACCTAACGTCGACCTCCTCATCCCCATCCTCCATGACTCCTACCCTATCCAACGTTCTCACACAGTCAGACCTCACCCATATGCCAGTACACAAGTACCATACACATATAGAGGAAACACAGTGAGATTGCTCTCCTCCTCATCACTCACCAGAAAGGATCCCACTTTCTCCCTCCCTGCACCCACCTCCCTCCCTCCCTCCCTCCCTCCCTCCCCCAACAGAATCGTTCCCTCTGCTAGCAACCTCCTTGTCGACTTCCCTCCTCCCGGGGAACGCCGCGACTACCCCCGTCCCCCCCTCGAGAAGACATCCCAGTCGTTCGCAACTGCTGAGGCCTTGTCAGAGGAGATCATGAAGCTCCCCCGTCCTAAGGAGGGAAAGCCCACGGTAGTCATTGCTGGTGCGGGTTTGGCGGGGTTGAGTACCGCGAAGTATTTGTGCGATGCAGGATTCAAGCCGATCGTGCTGGAGGCGCGTGATGTGTTGGGGGGGAAAGTGTCCGCCTACCAGGATAAGGACGGGGACTGGATCGAGACGGGTTTGCATATTTTCTTCGGTGCCTACCCGAACATGATGCGGCTGTTTAAGGAGCTGGATATTGAGGATCGATTGCAATGGAAGAGCCACTCGATGATCTTCGCCATGCCGGGGAAGCAGGATAAAGATGGACGGCAGCGGTTTTCCAGGTTCGATTTTACGGAGTATCTACCTGCGCCGTTCAATGGGATTTTGGCCATTTTGTTGAACAACGAGATGTTGACGTGGGGGGAGAAGATAAAGTTTGGGCTGGGCTTGCTTCCGGCCATCATTCAGGGGCAGGACTACGTGGAGAAACAGGATGTGTTGTCTGTGAAGCAGTGGATGAAACAGCAGGGCGTGCCTGATCGCGTGAATGACGAGGTATTCATTCCCATGGCCAAGGCGTTGGCGTTCATCGATCCGGACCAGTTGAGCATGACCATCGTCTTGACTGCGCTCAATCGCTTTTTGCAGGAGAAGGACGGCTCGAAAATGGCTTTTTTAAATGGGCCTCCGCCAACGCAACTGTGCCAGCCGATGGTTGACTACATCCGCGCGAATGGGGGAGAGGTTCACCTGAACGCGCCTGTGCGTGAGATGATGCTGCACCGAGAATTTCGGGAGAGCGTCGTGGACGGGTTCAGGTTACCCAATGGAACGGTGGTACAGGGGGACCTGTACGTCTCTGCCATGCCCGTGGACTTGTTGAAGAAGTTTGTGCCCAAGAGGATGAAGGAGCGCTGGTCCTACTTCGACCAGCTGGATGAGTTGGAGGGCGTCCCGGTCATCAACCTCCACTTGTGGTTTGATCGAAAATTGACCACGGTGGACCATCTCCTCTTCTCCCGTAGCCCTCTGTTGAGTGTGTACGCGGACATGAGCACCACCTGCAAGGGGTACCAGGACGACGACAAGTCCATGCTCGAGCTCGTCTTTGCCCCGGCCAAGGACTGGATCGGCAAGTCGGACGAAGCCATCGTGGCCGCGACGATGGAAGAGCTTTACCGTTTGTTCCCCACAGAGATCGCTCCCGATGGAAGCAAGGCAAAGTTGATCAAGAGCGCTGTGGTGAAGACCGCCCGTTCAGTCTACACGCCGTTGCCGGGGAAGGAAGCTTTCCGACCGGACCAACGGACGCCCGTTGGGAATTTCTACCTGGCGGGAGATTTTACAAAGCAGATTTACTTGGGTTCTATGGAAGGCGCTACGTTGAGTGGAAAACTGTGTGCGTTGAAGATTGCCCAGGACGAGCAGGAGTGGGATGGGAGGAGTGCGGGAATGGACCGGATTGCGGCGGAGGAGATGAAGGCCGGACGGGTTGAGCAGGCGGCGATTAAGGCTTAAGCTTGGAAGGAAGGAAGAATGCAGAATTGGAAGGAAGGGAGGAAAATAATGGATCAAAAAGGTGCGACCATGAAGCACGGATGGGTGGGTATTTTGTGGAGAAAGGCAGATGGAGGGAGGCAAAAGCGGTGGTGTGTGGTGTTCTCACTCCGACAATGTTGATGCACAGGATGACAACATGGAGAGGTACAGATGAGAAAAGGAAGGTGAAATGGCACACACGAGCGAGGGAGGGAAGGAGAGAGAGGGCGTACGGCGGTGGGAACAAAGGGGAGCCTAGGTTTCACAAGCGGTGCAACATTAAAATTACTTAAAAGAAGACCGATGTTGAAAAGAAAATTACAGGGTAGGATTTTTATTTTGTGGGCATTCCATTTACATTGATAGATAGCGAGTTAGAAAGATGGAAGGCCGTTACACCTTCCTTCCCTCCCGCCCGTCGTAATTTCGACTGAGGTGATTCCAAAACCAGCTTCTTGAGATGGATGAAGACGTGTGCAGTTTCATTCCTCCACGTCTATATCTTTGCCAAGTCGGAAAATTTTGATTGAGAATTTTCTTGACAAAATTGCATGCGATCGTGGCGGCTTCGGGCAAGCATGCAAGCTGAGAGCGTTCTTATATGTTCGCCTTTTCTAGTGGAGAGGCAAACCCCCCCCTTCAAAATTGGTATACTTTTCCTTATTTGAGCCTTGCTATGCTAGCTAAATTAATGCAAGTGAGCATACAACCACCAAGAGAACCAATGAAATATTATAAACAAAACAATTAACAAACATTGCGCACAGGAGCCAGAATGTTGACTGCAAAACCTCCTACCCCTCGACGGGCTTGGACCAATCTAATTTTCGTCTTCCGTCAAAGATTTGCAGACTCTCTGCTCTATATACATCTAATGTTTCACGAGTACGCCCTGTCTACAGCGCCGCTTTTGCTTTTCATCCTCGACTTCCCTACCAGCTGTGGCCCATTTGACTTCGAGTTCTCAAAGATATTCGATGATGCTTGCCCAGCTTGAGCCGGTCAACGGCCGCTAAGCGCCTTCGATCTGAAGGCATTCTTCCACGCGTTCCTCCTTTTGTGGCTGTGTGGTAAGGGCTTTGCGCCATGTGCTTTCTCAGGCTTAAGAAAAGCTTATGAGGTCGCAACAATTGACATACATGACAATCGTAGATTGTGTCAGGTCGGGACGGCCCCCCCGTGTTATTTGGGTCGTACACTGATTTGTCGATTCCATCCATCCAGCATCAGCCTCAAGCAACGCATGGCCCAGAAAGACGCAGCGTGTTGTAGCTTGCATCCACCCTGCTTTTAACAAACCATATCCACTTACCCATGCCTTCTCCTTTCCCCGTCGCCACATTATGCAGCTCAGCCTGCAAGCCAACGAGTCTCAGCTTTTACCCTTTTCTCCAACCCAAAAAGGAGCCTCCGCCGCTATCGCGTATCCCTCGGGCCAACGACAAGCGACGCGAGCCCCAAGCAGTCCCTGCACTAGCCACAGCGCTCGTGTTATCTACGCAAATCCTTACAAGGCATAAACGCGTTGCTGAGAATCTACCATGGTCGACCAAAACGCCGACAAAGGCCTGGTGGAGGAGCAACAAACAACGGTGGTGGTCTCGACGCCAGCCAAGCAGCAGCACCAGGAGCAGGAGCCGCTTAAGACCCAGGATTTGGCTGTGCAAAAGCAGGAAGGCTCCGTTGTTGAACAGCCTGCCAAATTTCCTGACACTGCAACAGTCACTATGCCTGCCGCAGTTGCCTTCAAGAGCCTCGCGCTCGCGGACGTCAAGTCCTCTGATACCGCCAGCACACCCGCCCGTACGATGAACGGTTATGGCCCACACGTCGTGGTCCAGGAAGCCGTCAAGGAGAAGCAAGTCGCAGTGCAGGAAGCGACCTCGGTGCCGTCACCTACAGAGAAGAAGATGACGACGCCTCCGACAATGGAGGAGCATGGCGAGACCACTACTGCTGCTGGAGCCGCTGCTGCTGCCCCCGCCACCACGGGCAAGAAGAAGAAAAAGAAGAAATCCGCTGCCGCTAATGCGGCTGCTGCTGCGGCAGCGGCGGCGGCTACTGCGGCAGCGGCGCCCGCGGGAGGAGAGGATTCAGGAAAGGCCGTGGCGGTGTCTGCGGCATTGGAAAGTGAGGCCAATGGTGGGAGCCAGGTGTCGGAGGATAGCGTAGCTACCACGCAACAAAGGGAGGAGGAGGCTGGAACCGGTGGCGCAGCTAACCATCATGGGCAGCGAGGAGGACGAGGTGGGGTGGGCGTTGGTGCAGGAATGGGGGGAGGGAGAGGGGGAGGGGCGAACGCCCGTGGAGGTGGGAGTATGCCCGTTCCCAGCATGCGTGGGGGAGGACGTGGGTATGGAGGACGAGGAACGGGAACTTACCGCGGGCGGGGACGAGGAAGCTTTGGCCACAATCCGTATGCCGGTTCATCGTCGCAGCAATTTAATCCCTTCCAACAGCAGCAGCAGCAGCAGCAGCAGCAGCAAGGTGGCAGTGGATACCCGTCCCAGCATATGCTGCAGCAGCAGCACTATTACCCCCAGCCGCAACCGCAGTATCTTCCGCCGCACGTCGCGCATACCGTACGTACGAATCTTATGAAGATGAGCATACAAGAAGCGAGGGAGTACCTAGCTTCCATGGCGGTGCAGCAGATCGAATATTATTTCTCGGTGGACAACCTCTGCAGGGATACGTACCTCAGGTCGCATTTGGACGAGGAGGGCTGGGTCCCTTTGGCATTGATTTGCAATTTTCCGACGGTCGCGAGTTTTGCAGCGGAGTACGGAGAGATTGTCAAGACGCTGCAAGATTCTTCCTCGGTATTGGACTACGATGAGGAGAACGAGACCGTTCGTCTCAAGGAAAAGGCCACGGCATGGCTGGTCCCTAACGGGATGGGAGGGATGGGCTGTGCACGGTGGTTGAAGCAGTCTCCTACTTCTTCTCCCCCTATGTCCCAGGAGCAGCAGCAGCAGCAGGAGGAGCAGCAGCAGCAGCAGCAGGAGCAGCAGCAGCAGCAGCCTAAAAAGCAATTGACGGCGGTGGTGGTTCCTGCTCCAGAGGAGGGTGGCAGCGAAAGCAGCAACAAAGGCAAAAAAGGAGAGGGGACGAAGGGGCAGCGGACTGAAAAGGCGGTTAAGAAAGAGTTGAACAGCAGCAGTACCACCAGCGGCAAGACAAGTGCTCCTGTGACGCCCTCCTCCTCCTCTTCGTCCTCTACCGCTTCATTGTCTGCGGCCTCTTCCCCGACTACTTCTCAACCTGATAGCAGCGATGAGGAAGACGATGAGAGTGACAAGGTCGCCTCATCCACCCTTCTTGATGCCTCTTCCTCTTCCTCCCAGAGGGAGGCCAAGAACCAGGATGTTGGCGCTTGCACCACCACCAACAGCCCTGTGGTCTCTGTGAAACAGAGCAGCACGGTCAAGGAGAATGAGAGAAACAGCAGCGTTACCCCGGGTGGCAACGTGGAGAAGGAGAAGGTGTTTACCAAGTAGCCGATGGTAAAGGTGTCTGCTTCACGCTAGGGAGGGACGTTGGTAGGGTAAGAGGGATGGAGGAAGGGTTAATGTTATAGGCCAATACTAGTTACTAGTTGGTGAGAGGGATGGAGGAAGGATAAATGTATTAGGCCAATACTAGTTGACAGCGAGGCAAATTACGAGTTATACGAAATGCGATAGAGAAACTTGAAAACGACGATAGAAGAAACAGGGAGGACGCGCGATGTGCTTGACGAATACGAGGGAATCGCATCAGTCTATCCAGAAGAGGGACGCGACTAGGGAGTAAAGTTTATTGTTGACGAGGAAGGATATTGATGTTGCAAATTGACAGAAAATACACAGAGGGAGCACTACGAGCACTAGTGTCCAAGTGTGTGAGCAAGGACGAAAGACGACATTGACAATGATGATGAATGATCATGGGCTTAGACAATTTTTCGAGGCCAAAGTGCACAACCATAAACAGAAGAATATGTAGGGGGCGAAGTAGAACAAGAAGAAGAGGAATTACTGACACACACACGCATACGCACATACCGTAAAATAGATATTTTACGGCAGACTTTCAATCAACTACGCACACATGCAAGATGAGGGGGAAAAGAAGGGGGTAGAAGGGGGCGACAAAACTCACCGCACCATAGAAGGATGAAGCAAATTAGAGCCTCGTCCCTAGCATCGATAGATACACATACCAAATCGCACAAAAGTGAAAGATGGCCGAAACAACGAATGGACAGAGCAGGCAGGAGAGCAACGGTGACACAAATCAACAACGACGACAACAACAAAAATAAGAAATAGAAGTAGCAAAAAGGGTATTGATAATGCAAGGAGGGGAAAGAGAGAAATTGGAGAGAGGGGGCGAAAGCAAAGACCTTCAAATATGCATCCAACGGCCAAAAAACGGTCGGAAAAAGACACGAAAGAGACAGTAACAATCCGACTTACAGTGAGCAGTGACAAGACAGACCACTTTACTAATGGCAGGGAAAAAGAAAAAGAAAAAAGGACGGCCAAGACGACAATGTGGGACAAGTTTCTTTCATGGCGTGAGCGCACCGCTTGCTTCATTCTCATTCTCACCGTCTTGTCTACGGCCTTCTTTGCCGTTCATCCCACTCCTGTCCCTCCCATCCTCGCTCCTCCCTTTTCTTCTCCCCTTTCTCCTCTACTCCCTCCCTCTCTGCCTCTCCCTCCTTCCCTTTCAGCTCCTGCTTGCGAGCCGTCCGTCTGTGGTACTTGCTTCGGAGCTTCTGTTTATTTTTAATAGGCGTGTACCACCAGGAGTCCTCCGTCCGCTCGAAGGAGGAATCACACTGCTGCCAGCAGGTCGAGCTGCCTGTAACGGGTACATTGCGGGTGCGTTCGAGGTATTCGTAGATTTCTTTACCGATAAAGTTGTCGTCTGATGGATGAAGGAAATACGGGAGGGAGGAAGGGAAGGAGGGAGGGAGGGTTGGGTGGTCGCTAAAGCGGGTGTGAAAAAAAGAGAAAGTATGGAACCGAAGGGGAAAAACCAACAGACGATTAAAAGGGGACAAATTGAGGAGAATGAATACGAGTGAGAGACAGCATGGAGGGAGGGACTCACGTGTACATAAGTAATCAGCCAAATGAGCATGCAAGCACTTCAAGTCTTCCGTCTTCTCCGGAGAGACGCCTGCAATACCACTCGCCAATATTTGCTCCACCCCCTCTTTTCCCATCTTCTCAAGGTAAGGGGCCAGATGCTCAGGTTCCACGAAACTCCTGCGAATGGCACTATGTCGTGCATTGACCCGCCGGAACTCTCTCTGCATTTCTGGAGAGTTTTCGAGTTTCTTGTTCCACTCACGGAGGGCACCTGCGACAACACATAGAGGATATATAGTGCTGGTTAAATCTACAGCTCTGTTAGGGATAGACGGACAAAAGGGTAGATGGTTGACGCCTAAAGCAAACACGAGAAGATGTTAGCACTCTTTGACAAGCCCACCACACGCTCTCCGCACATACCCTTCGCCTCGTACTCATCCACCGCCTTGACCAACAACGGGCAGCACAATCGAAACATGCCCGAATTTAATGTTGTCTTAGATGGGTGAAAAACAAAGGCTTGCGGGAAGCCATGCGAGCACAATTGTCGAGGTCCGCCCGCACAGGTGATGGGGTGCAAGAGCTGCCGGTCTTCGATGCATGCTAAGTCCTTGGCTGTAGCGGGCGTTGGCTCGAAAGGGGTAATTTCGAAGATCTCTTTTGTCGGAAAAGAGGAAAAAGAAGAGGTGGAAAAGGCGGCGGTTCGCTGTGAAGATGAGACTGGGGCTCGCTTTCTACTGTTCGAATGCTGCTGCTGCCGCTGCTGCTGATACTGCTGCTGCCGCTGCTGCGACAGAGACACGACGATATGAGAAGCAGAGGACGAGAAAGCGCGCACAAAGCCCAGGAATTTTGTGACTGTGGGTCTTGTGAGACCTAATGGCAAGGCAAGGAGGGAGGGAATGGTGTGGGTGTAGGTGTGTGGTTGGGGGTGTATGATAGAATTTAACTTACTGTAGGCAGACATGGCAATAACAAGGAGAAGAAGCACGGCAATGTAAGGCGGTGACGCGCGACGCATGCCTGTATTTTGATGCGTGTGTTGTGTTGTATAAATGGCGGGGCCGCAAGCAATGCAGTGATGTAACCTCCGCAATATCGTCACTTCAAGCCGATCGGTCCCTTAGATTACTTCCGTTGCTTGCCACCTCAGCAAGCAACGTCCATTACTCAACAGCAGCACATTCGAACGAAGCCACGCTTTCACCCTCATTAACATCCCTCCTGTACCCGATCTCTGCTTCAGGTCACTAGCGTGCATGCTACGGGTCTGTACAACCATCGTGCTGCTTTTCTTTATCAGCCTCCTACCCAGCGTTTTCTCGTTTACCCTCCCTTCCGGCCCTACCACGACTGCCATGACCACGACCGCCGTTGCTGCCAGCCCAGGCACAAAGTCAGCCGCAGCCACTGCCGCCCGTGCTGTGGTCTCCATCCATTGGTTTCGCAAAGGCCTACGTCTGCACGACAACCCTGCCTTCTTAGAGGCCTGTCAAGGCGCCACGCACGTCTTTCCCGTGTTCATCCTCGACCCGCACTTTGCCAAGCCCGAGAAGATTGGCGTGTTGCGCTATCGGTTCATGCTTCAAACCATTCAAGACCTCGATGACAACCTCCGGAAGCTCGGCTCACGGCTCTATGTCGTCCAAGGCCAGCCTGTGGAAGCCCTCCCTCGCTTGTTTGCTCGCTGGGGCGTTACCAAACTAACATTCGAGAGCGACATCGAACCATACGCTAAGCAGCGAGACAATGCCGTCTGTCGCCTAGCCGCAGCAAAAGGAGTGGCCGTCCACACCTTTGCCTCCCACACGTTACATGACCCCGAAAAATACGTGGCGAAGTTACAGGGCAAAGGCCCCCCGACTGTCTATCAATCTTTTTTGAAGATTTTTAGTTCCCTGGGGCCAGTTCCATCGGTGGTGCCAATGGTGGATGCCTCGGTAATACTGCCCCCATTGCCAAAAGCGTTGTGGAAGGGTGATGAAGAGGGCGAAGGAGGAGGAGGAGGAGGAGGTGGAGGAG
>Ga0160419_100848_pt1 | contig 15943 bp, 12 predicted proteins | sample CelAP2metagpilot_2_FD_108196 | JGI IMG/M metagenome (GOLD analysis project Ga0160419, IMG submission 108196) | Phycosphere-associated microbial communities from Cellana algal ponds in Kailua-Kona, Hawaii, USA - Cellana AP2-4-25 metagenome pilot ... | reverse complement strand
GACGATAAATTAAAAATACTTAAAGACATCTTGCTTAAAGATGAGCATGAGTATGCTTTGTCAATAGAACAAAAGCTAAAACAGCTTGAAGATATTATTAACAAAGAGCCTAATTTATCAAAACGTGTCAATCCAATTATTGATCACAAACTTGAAGAATTTGTAGAAGAAATACCCGAAACTTTAGGACCTACAATAACCCAAACCTTGAAAAGAGAAATTAAAAACTCTCAAGACGCAGTTGTAGAAGCCTTATACCCTATTATGGGTAAGATGATAAAAAAGTACATTCAAAAAGAGATACAACTGTTATCAGAAAGTATAAATAGTAAGGTAAACAACACGTTTTCTTTTGAAAATTTAAAACGAAAATTTAGAGCCAAAAAAAGTGGTGTTTCTGAAGGAGATTTAATTATTCAAGACCATTTTAAACCAACTATTGAGCAAATAATGGTTATAGAGCAAGGCTCTGGTATTGTCGTTTCGGAGTATTCAAAAACACAAAATATAGATCAAGACACTGTTGCCGGTATGTTAACCGCAATAAAAAGTTTTGCAGAAGATGCTTTTCAAGCAGAAACTCAAAACTTAGAGTATATTGAGTATGAAAATTACCACATTCATTTACAAAACTTTTCTAACTATTACATCGCTGTAGTCGTTTCTGGAGCTTTTACTGCCTCATTCAGAACTAAATTAGAAGATAAATTATTAGATTTTGCTCAAAATGTTATTAATAAAACAGATTTAGAAAATAGTAGCATTTTAGCAAGTAAATTAAAAGCGCAGTTTGAACATGAAATTATCTAAAAAAGTTGTTTTAATAGGACACTTTGGTGTTGGCAAATCGTCTTTAATTAGACGCTTTGTAGAAAACACTTTTACTGAAGATTATAAAGTTACCATTGGTGTACACGTCCTAAAAAAGGACATGAAAATACCAGAAAAAGACACAGATATTACCCTTGTTATTTGGGACTTAGAAGGTAATGACGATATTACCAACATAAGACCATCTTACCTTATTGGTACGCATGGATTTATTTATGTATTTGACTTAACTAGGCCAACTACTTATGAAAATTTAGAGTTTGACCTAAACTATATTAAAGATCGCTACCCTAATCTGCCTATAAAAGTTATTGGCAACAAAAAAGACTTAGTTACAAACGAGTTTATTAAGGAAAATAAAGACACCTTTAAACCTTACGTAGACTTGTACACCAGTGCAAAATCTGGTCAAAATGTAGAAGAAATTTTTAATCTATTAGCTAAAAGTCTATTGTAAAATAGCGTTCTCCAGATGTTAAAAGAATACAAGCAAAATTACGCACAGTCCGTAAACCAGTACATTATTGTAGATATCGAAGGTCAAATTCAAGAATCTGATGATGTGATTTTTACCAACCTAGTTGGTAAGCACATTTCAACCATTCATCCTTTTTTTGAAAGTCTAAGCTCTGTTTTAAAAGAAAAAAATCAAGATTTAGTCTTTTCTTGCATTCATCTAAATGATGAAAAAAACAATACAATAATTACAGATATAATTGTAAAAACATTTGATGGTAAACAACTACCACTTATTGTTATTTTAGACTTAACGGTACATTATAATAATTACCAAACAACAGCTCAAGTAAGAAATGAGTCAATAATAAATTCTCAAATATTAGAGCTTAAAAATGATTATTTAAAAGAAAAAGAAGCGTTTAAAAATGCGTTTATAGCTAATTTTAGTCATGAGTTAAGAGATCCATTATCTGGTATTTTAACATTTTCTGATATTTTAAAGAAAACAGGATTAAATGACGAGCAACATAATTATTTAAGAGTTTTAGACTCTTCAACCAATTACCTAAAACAACTTATAGAAGATATTTTAGATATTTCTAAAATTGAATCTGGTAAAACCGAAATTGTTGTACAACCTTTTAATTTACCAGAACTATTAAATGAAATTGCTCAAATTTATAAAGCTAAATCTGAACAAAAAGGATTAAACTTTATTACAGAATTTAATGATAACTTACCTAAAATAGTTGGCGGAGATAAAATAAGACTTAGACAAGTATTAAGTAACTTTTTAAGTAATGCTATTAAATTTACAGAAGAAGGAAGTATTACGTTTAAAGCTGTTTTAAACCAGACTAGAGCTAGAAAAGCTAACATTAATTTTGAAGTAAAAGATACTGGTATTGGTATTTCTAAAGAAAATCAAGATGCTATTTTTGAAAGCTTTAAACAATTAAATACATCTCATAAATATATAGGTTCTGGTTTAGGATTAGCTATAGCCAAGCACTTTGTAGAACTTTCTGGAAGTACAATTTCAGTTAATTCTATATTAGATAAAGGATCTTCTTTTTCAACTAATCTTAACTTTAGATTAGACCCTACTTATAAACTAAAGAAAGAAAAATCTATTTCTGTAAAAAATAATTCAGGAGACAAAAAGTATAACATTCTCTTAGTGGATGATTCAGAAATCACCCAACTTTCAGTCTTAAAAATCTTAGCCTCAAAAGGTAATTACTTTTTAGACATAGTAAGCCAAGGAAAAGATGTAATACCAAGAGTTATTAATTTTGATTCGCCAATAGATTTAATTCTTTTAGATATTAAATTACCAGATATTAATGGTGACGAAGTAGCCAAACAAATCCGTAATTTACCAGAACGCGAACATAAAAAGACACCTATTATAGCTTTAACGGCTAAAGTATTTAAAGAAGATTTAAAACACTATAAAAAAGCCGGTATAAATGACGTAATAAAGAAACCTTTTAATGAAGATGATCTAGTTACAGTCATTCAACAAAACTTAAAATAAACCATAAAAAAAAGCGAGCTTTAAAGCTCGCTTTTTTAATATTATAAATAAAACTACTATCTATTCATAGTTTTAATTTCTTCCATAAAAGTATCTAGATCTACGCCATTTTTTACAAGCTCTAAAGCTTTATCTGCAACATATTTTGCATTGCTAGATTTAAACCCTAAACCAACACAAAGACGCTCTAACATAGCCATTTGATTTTCGCCTTCTATATGATCTACCCAAACCATTCTTGCTAAATCATATAAACGCTCTAAACGCGTATCATAAGATGTAGGTGGATTTATAGGATGTGTTTTATAGTTCTTTAAAATTACTTCATAATCATGCTCATTAATATCTAAATTACGAGCTAATCTGTCTAAAAACGTTTTTTCAGCATCATTAATCACACCATCACTCATTGCAACTCTTACAATTGCAGCAAAGTGACTCTCGTTACGTTTTTTAAATCCACTATCGAATAAATCTGAAAATGACATACTTCTTTGTTTAAAATTCCTGCAAATATAATTAAACCTCGCACCTTTTAAAATTAAAAAGTTTCTTTTTTTGGGCGTTTATTTTATGCCTTTTTAATAGGCACAAAATACCAGGCTTTCGTGGCTCGCTCTTTTTAAGGAGCTCAAACAAACCACTCAATCCTTAACGCAAGGCTAAACTAAAGGTCTTTGTTAAGAAGTAATTAAATTAATATTAGCCAAAGCAATTAAAAAAACTAAGCCTTATATTTGCACAAAACACCAAATAAACAGTGAGTAAATCTAACATCTCGCAAACCTATTTACAATCTTTGCAACTGCAAAAATTGCAAACTGCTATTGCCCAAACTAAAGAAAAAACCCATGTAAAAGGATTAGTTGGGTCTTCTGTTTCTTTTATGATATCAGAAGCTTTTAAACAAACCGATTTGCCTTTCTTGTTGGTTTTTCAAGATAAAGAAGAAGCAGCATTTTACCTTAACGATTTAGAACAACTCATAAATAAAACAGACGTTTTATTTTACCCTGGTAGTTATCGCAGACCTTACCAAATAGAAGAAACCGATAACGCTAATGTTTTACTACGTGCAGAAGTATTAAACCGTATCAACTCACGTAAAAAACCAGCAATAATTGTAACATATCCAGACGCACTTTTTGAAAAAGTAGTGACTAGAAAAGAGCTAGAACGTAACACTCTAAAAATTGCTGTAAACGACAACCTATCTATAGATTTTGTAAACGAAGTCTTATTTGAATACAAATTTAAACGCGTAGATTTTGTTACAGAACCTGGAGAATTTTCGGTACGTGGTGGTATTGTAGATGTGTTTTCTTTTAGTCATGACGAACCTTACAGAATCGAGTTTTTTGGTGACGAAGTAGATAGCATACGTACCTTTGATGTAGAGACACAATTATCTACCGAACAAATCAAAAAAATTAGCATTATTCCTAATGTTGCTAATAAATTGGTGGATGAAAGTAGGCAAAGCTTTTTAAAATACATTGCTCAAAAAACAGTAGTTTTTGGTAAAAATTTCGATTTAACCTTTAATAGAATTGATAATTTATTTTCAAAAGCAGAACAAGCGTTTAGTTTACTTTCTAAAGACATAAAACATGCGCAACCTATTGAGTTGTTTACAAATTCTGAAGAATTAAAAAGAGAATTACTAGACTTTAGTATTGTCGAGTTTGGTACAACTTCAGTATTTAAAGCTGAGCAATTTGTAAAGTTTGACACTGTACCTCAACCTACTTTTAATAAGCAATTCAACTTATTAATAGAAAATTTAAACAGTAACCATAATGACGGTTATACCAACTATATTACTTGTGTAAGTGAGCAACAAGCCAAGCGTTTTCATGATATTTTTGAAGATGTTGAAGAAGAAGTGCATTACCAAACTATGGTATTGCCACTTTACCAAGGTTTTGTAGATCACGATAATAAATTGGTAGTTTATACAGACCATCAAATTTTTGAACGCTACCATAAATTTCACCTTAAAAATGGTTACGCAAAAAAACAAGCCATTACTTTAAAAGAGCTTACTAATCTTGATATTGGCGATTATGTGACGCACATAGATCATGGTATTGGTAAGTTTGGCGGACTTCAAAAAATTGATGTAGATGGTAAAAAACAAGAAGCTATAAAATTGGTATACGGAGAGCGTGATGTGTTGTACTTAAGTATTCACTCTTTACATAAAATTACCAAATTTAATGGTAAAGATGGTGCGCCACCAAAAATTTACAAATTAGGAAGTAAAGCATGGAAAACCCTTAAAGAAAAAACAAAATCTAGGGTAAAACACGTTGCCTTTAATCTTATTAAATTATACGCCAAACGTAAACTAAAAAAAGGATTTCAGTATAAACCTGATAGCTATTTACAGCACGAGTTAGAAGCGTCATTTTTATACGAAGACACGCCAGATCAAGTTACTGCAACCGCAGATATCAAAGCAGATATGGAAAGCGAAAGACCAATGGATAGATTGGTTTGTGGTGATGTTGGTTTTGGTAAAACTGAAGTTGCTATTCGCGCCGCATTTAAAGCTGTAGATAATGGTAAACAAGTTGCGGTTTTGGTACCTACAACCATTTTAGCGTTTCAACATCATAAAACATTTAGTGAGCGTTTAAAAGAATTTCCTATAACTGTAGATTATGTTAACCGTTTTAAAACTGCTAAAGAAAAACGTGAAACCCTAGAAAAGCTAGAAAAAGGACACGTAGATATTATTATTGGTACACATCAACTGGTTAATAAAAGTGTAAAATTTAAAGATTTAGGACTTTTAATTGTTGATGAAGAACAAAAATTTGGAGTTGCCGTAAAAGAAAAACTTAAAAGCATAAAAGAAAACGTAGACGTACTTACGCTTACTGCTACACCAATACCACGTACACTTCAGTTTAGCTTAATGGCTGCAAGAGATTTATCGGTAATTACAACGCCACCACCAAACCGTTATCCTATAGAAAGTCATGTTATTCGTTTTAGCGAAGAAACTATTAGAGATGCTGTTAGTTACGAGATAGAACGTGGCGGACAAGTATTTTTTATTCATAATCGTATTGAAAACATCAAAGAAGTAGCAGGTATGATCCAACGTTTAGTGCCTGATGCAAAAATTGGTGTTGGTCATGGACAATTAGAAGGTAAAAAGCTGGAAGAACTTATGCTAAACTTTATGAATGGTACTTTTGATGTTTTAGTAAGTACAACCATTATAGAAAGTGGTTTAGACGTATCTAACGCTAACACCATTTTTATTAATAATGCAAACAATTTTGGTTTAAGTGATTTACACCAAATGCGTGGTCGTGTTGGTCGTAGCAACAAAAAAGCGTTCTGTTATTTTATTACGCCAGACTATCACGCTATGACTACAGACGCCAGAAAACGTATACAAGCATTAGAACAATTTACAGAGCTTGGTAGCGGATTTAATATTGCAATGAAAGATTTAGAAATTCGTGGTGCAGGAGATTTACTTGGTGGTGAGCAAAGTGGTTTTATAAATGAAATTGGTTTTGACACCTATCAAAAAATCTTAAACGAAGCTATTGAAGAGCTTAAAGAAAACGAATTTAAAGACTTATATGACGAACCTGAAGATAAAAAGCAATACGTAAAAGATATTACTATTGATACCGATTTTGAACTTCTTTTCCCAGATGATTACGTAAATAGCATAACCGAAAGATTAAACCTTTACACCACTTTAAATAACATAAAAACCGAAGAAGAACTTGTAACTTTTGAAAGCCAATTAGTAGACCGTTTTGGTGAGCTTCCAACACAAGTTATAGACCTTTTGAACAGTGTTAGAATAAAGTGGATTGCAACAAAATTAGGTATAGAAAAAGTGATGATGAAAAAAGGTAAACTTATTGGCTATTTTATTAATGACCAACAAAGTAGTTTTTATCAAAGTAAAAACTTTACCAAACTACTACAATACGTGCAAACACATCCGCAGTCATGTAAAATGAAAGAAAAAGAAACCAGAAATGGTTTACGCTTATTACTTACTTTTGATAATATAAAATCTGTAGACAAAGCACTTCAAGTATTAAAACCTATTTTGGAATAATTTTTGTCACTTGATTAAAAAATAAAGACTATGCTTAAAAAGTTAATTTTTGTATTTGCAACACTGCCTATTTTCGCTTTGGCGCAGCATACTATAAAAGGTAAATTTCCAAACACAGACGATTTTAAATTCGCTTTCTTGTACCAAGTTACCACACAAACTAGCAAGTTTGTTAACAATGCAGAGATTAAGGAAGATGGCACGTTTACATTCACTTTAGACAAAAATCAACCTACCGGAACATATCGTATTGCATACAATCAACCACAGGACCAATATAATTTTGACTTTTTATACAATAATGAAGATATAGAGCTAACTTACGACTTTGATAACGGTTTAACTTTTATTAAATCTGAAGAAAATAAGCTTTGGAATTCTTACAACAAAAGCATCCAATTAGTAGGGAATAGCCTTAACAATTTTTACATGAAAGGCGAAAATAACGAAGAAGACTTTAATAAAATCATTCAAATTTTACAAAACACACAAACCGAGTTTGAAAAAGCTGCAGAAGGTAAAATGGCTCTTAATTTCATTACTGCAAGCAAACCATATATTCCTTCAAAATATGTGGATGCGCAAACATTTTCAGAGTTGGCAAAAGCAGACTATTTTAAGCACATCAACTTTAGTAATCCTGTTTTACAAAATTCAAATTTTTTATTAGAAGCAACATTAAACTACATCTTCAACTTTGTAAATCAAAATAAAATTAATGCCTCTTACATTACAAATATTGATACTGCTGTAAACGCAATTGGCAACAATCCAGAAGTCAAAAAAGTAATTTTAGAAGTCTTATACTATCAGTTTTCTTATGAAAATATAGAGCCTGTAGCCAATCATATTGCAACAACATATTTATTAGACATTGCAAAAGCAGATAACGATACTGAGTTATATAACGATTTAATCTATTTTAAAAACGCATCTATCGGTAATAAAGGTTACGATTTTGATATCGTAATATATGATGACGAAGGCAAAGCAACCGTAAAAAAAATGCACAATTTAGATGAAGCTGAAAATTATCTAATTGTTTTTTGGAGCACAACTTGTTCTCATTGTTTAGAAGAAATTCCGCAACTTCACGAATACGTAAAAACTGTAAATCCAGAACAATTAAAAGTAATTGCTATTGCATTAGACCAAGATCAATACCGTTGGAAAGAAATGATTAAGAAGTATCCAGAATTTTATCATGTTTTTGGCGAAGGTAAATGGGATAATCCAATTGGTGATAATTACAATGTTAAAGCTACACCAAGTTATTTTATGTTAGATAAAGACAAAGTAATTATTAAAAAACCTTATGATTTTGAAGCTTTTAAGGATTATTTTTCTGAAAAATTAGAAGAATAAATTATATTTAATGACATATTTTTGAATAAGTCATGAAAAAACATCGTATTTATACCATGTCCTTTGCAAGCGTATATCCGCATTACATTGCAAAGGTTGAGAAAAAAGGAAAGACAAAAGAAGATCTTCACACTATTATTACATGGCTTACTGGCTATACTGATACAGACATTAAAAATATCATTGACGATAAAACAAACTTTGAAACTTTTTTTGAAAAAGCGCCACAACTTAATCCTAATGTTGATAAAATTAAAGGTCTAATTTGTGGTTACCGTGTAGAAGACATTGAAGATCCTTTAATGCAAAAAATTAGATATTTAGACAAACTAATTGACGAACTTGCTAGAGGGAAAAAAATGGAAAGTATCTTAAGGTCTTAAAAAATGGAATTTCAAAAAATCACACCATACCTATGGTATGACAGTCAAGCACTAGAAGCAGCAGAATTTTACTGTTCAATTTTTAAAAATTCTGAAATTATTTCAACTTCAGAAAAAGCAACCGAATTCAATTTGGAAGGAATCAATTTTGTAGCCTTTAATGGTGGACCTTATTTTGAATTTAATGAATCTTTTTCGTTATTTATTTCCTGTGAAAATCAAGAAGAAATAGACCATTTATGGAATATCTTAACCAAAAATGGAGGTAGCGAAAGTAGATGCGGTTGGTGTAAAGACAAATTTGGTTTGTCTTGGCAAATAGTTCCTCAAAGATTTTTAGAAATGATGAAAACGGGTAGCGAAAAACAAATTAAAAATATGTTTGATAAGCTAATGACTATGAATAAAATAGTAATTGAAGACTTGGAAAAAGCTTTTTCTAAACTGTAAACAAAAGCTTTTCTAAAAAAAGAAAAAAGCATCTTCTAAATGCTCTATTTTAAATTCCTTTTTTTCTTTTACAATAGCTATAATATCAAATCTTACTTCGACATTTAAACTATTTACAGTCACATATTCATCAACTGCTTTTACTAGATTTTTTATTTGTTTTGGTTTTACAAAATCTTGCGGATTTCCAAAATCTGCTGTAGATCTTGTTTTAACTTCAATAATAGCTAAAACGTCTTCTTTTTGTGCAATAATATCGACTTCAGCTTTATTAAAACGGTAGTTTCTTTCCACTATATCGTAACCGTTTTCAACTAAAAAATCGACTGCAAGTTGTTCCCCTTTTCTACCAAGCTCATTGTGACTAGCCATTATTATTCAAATACAAGTGTAGATTTTGTTTTTTCAACTTTTAAAGTTGCTTTTCTACCTAAAATTAAAGCTCTATTATCATCTTCGTGTCCTGCTGGCATATTAAACGCAATCGGGAAATCATAATCAGAAAGCGCATCTAAAATAAGCTGTTCTATTGATGTTCCCCAAAGTGTTGTGTTTTTTCTTAGCTTGGTCATATCTCCAACAATCACACCTTTACAATTATCAAAATAACCTGCACGTTTTAGACTTTGTAACATACGATCTATGTGGTATTTGTACTCACCAATTTCTTCTATAAATAATATTTTTCCTGAAGTATCAATGCTAGTTTTACTACCTAACATAGTGTGCAGTATGGTTAAGTTACCTCCAACAATTGGTGCTGTAACTTCACCTACTTGATTATAATTTGAACCTTCTAAAGTATAACTTAAAGTTTCACCAAAAATGGCTTTTTTAAAAGTAGCAATAGTTTGCTCTATTTCACTTTCATCTTTAGGCAAACTTACGCACATCATAGCGTGTAAACTTTGCACGCCTAAATTATGTATTTGGTTGTGTAACGCCGTAATATCGCTATATCCAATAATCCATTTTGGCTGTTTTAAAAATTTAGTATAATCTAATTTATCCAAAATTCTAACCGTACCATATCCACCACGTGCGCACCAAATAGCTTTTATGTTTGGATTGTCTAATGCATTTTGTAAGTCTTCACAACGCTCTTGATCTGTACCTGCAAAATGATTGTCTTGGCTAAAAACATGCTCACCTACAATCACATTTAATTGCCAACGTTTTAGTAGTTGTTTAGCATGCTCAACTTCGTCTTTTCTGTTTTTTAAAATACCAGAAGGCGCAACAATTGCAACCGTATCTCCTGCCTTTAAATATGGTGGTTGTATCAAATTAGTGACTTGTTTTTGATTTTGGTTATTCTGAGCGATTAAGGTTTTATTTCCTACAAAAAGAAAAACCAATAAAATAATTATAGTATATCTGTTTTTTGACATATTGTAAATGTACATTTTTTTTCTAAATCGCCCTTAAAATGTGTATTTTTACGGCTTCAAAAAAGATTTTAAGATGTCAAAAAGATATACAATTACTGCTGCTTTACCTTATACTAACGGTCCAATTCATATTGGGCATTTGGCTGGTGTTTATGTTCCGGCAGATATTTATGCACGTTACAAGCGTCTAACTGGCAACGATGTTGCTTTTATCTGCGGAAGTGATGAGCATGGTGTACCAATTACCATTAAAGCAAAAAATGAAGGTGTTACACCACAAGAAATTGTAGATAGATATCATAAAATTATTAAAGATTCTTTTGAAGAATTTGGTATTAGCTTTGATAATTACTCACGTACATCGGCGAAAATTCATCATGATACAGCTTCAGAATTTTTCAAAACTTTATACGATAAAAACGAATTTGTAGAAGAAGTTACAGAGCAATTATACGACGAAGAAGCTAAACAATTTTTAGCCGATCGTTTTGTGATTGGGACTTGCCCAAAATGTGGTAACGAAGAGAGTTATGGTGATCAATGCGAAAAGTGTGGTACATCGCACAACGCCACAGATTTAATCAATCCTAAATCTGCAATAACAGGCAATACACCAACTTTAAAAGAAACAAAACACTGGTTTTTACCATTAAATAAACACGAAAACTTTTTACGCGAGTGGATTTTAAAAGGTCATAAAAAAGACTGGAAACCAAACGTGTACGGACAAGTAAAATCTTGGATAGACGATGGTTTACGTCCGCGTGCTGTAACACGTGATTTAGATTGGGGAATTCCTGTTCCTGTCGAAGGTGGCGAAGGAAAAGTACTTTACGTTTGGTTTGATGCGCCAATTGGCTATATCTCTTCTACTAAAGAATGGGCAGAACGTGTAGGAAAAGATTGGAAACCATATTGGAAAGACGAAGACACTAAACTAGTTCACTTTATTGGAAAAGATAATATCGTGTTTCACTGTATTATTTTCCCGTCTATGTTAAAAGCAGAAGGTAGTTATATTTTACCGGACAATGTACCTGCTAATGAGTTTTTAAATTTAGAAGGCAACAAATTGTCAACCTCTAAAAATTGGGCAGTTTGGCTACCAGATTACCTTAAAGATTTTCCAGAAAAGCAAGACGTTTTACGTTATACCTTAACCGCAAACGCACCAGAAACTAAGGATAATGATTTTACTTGGAAAGATTTTCAAGCTAGAAACAACAACGAGCTTGTTGCCATTTTTGGTAACTTTATTAATCGTGTTGTTGTTTTAACCAATAAATATTACGACGGTATTGTACCAACACCATCAACATTTACAGCTATAGATGAAGAAACTTTAGCTGCTGTAAAAGCCTATCCTGCAGTTATAGAAAGCTCTATAGAACGTTACCGTTTTAGAGAAGCAAGTCAAGAACTCATGAATTTAGCTAGACTTGGTAACAAATATCTTGCAGACGAAGAACCTTGGAAGTTAGTAAAAAATGATGAAGCACGTACACAAACCATCATGTATGTAGCATTACAAATTGCTAGTGCTTTAGCCACATTATCAGAACCGTTTTTACCATTTACTTCAGCTAAATTGAAACAAATTTTAAATGTCACATCGAGCGCAGTCGAGATGTCTTGGAGTGACATTTCAACAAAAGACGTGTTATTACCAGCTAATCACCAAATTGGTCAAAGCGAATTGCTATTTAATAAAATTGAAGACTCAGAAATACAAGCACAATTAGATAAATTAGAAGCCAATAGAAAAGCTAACGAAGCTGCCAACAAAAAAGCAGAACCACAAAAAGACACTATAACTTTTGATGATTTTACAAAGTTAGATTTGCGTGTTGGAACTATAATTGAAGCCGAAAAAATGCCTAAAGCTAAAAAATTACTAGTTTTAAAAGTAGATACTGGCATAGATGTACGCACTATTGTTTCTGGTATTGCCGAGAGTTTTACTGCAGAAGAAGTTGTTGGTAAACAAGTAACTGTTTTAGTTAACCTAGCGCCAAGAGCTTTACGTGGTGTAGAAAGTGAAGGTATGATTTTAATGACCGAAAATGCCGAAGGTGATTTAGTATTTGTAAATCCTGATACAACGGTCAAAAACGGGTTGCAGATTAGTTAGGTTATGAGGTACATATTTTGTTTTTTACTTTTTTGTTATAGCATTTCGTTATGGAGTCAAACTGAAGTTTTGACTTTTAAAAATCTTGAAATGTCTAAACGAGTTAGAAAAAATTCTTACACTATTTCTAATTCCATAACCAATGATTTAGCTATAATTTTAGTAGAAAACAAAGATATCTATGCTTACTTAAGTGATTCTAACTTTAAAGTTAATTCTGCACAATTTATTAAAACAAAAAACATAAAATCTAAATACAACAAAGTTTTAGGCTTTAGTATCAAACAAAACAATTACCACGTACTTTACACTAATGATTCTAGAAATAAATTCTCAATTTTAAAATTAGATTTTAATAATTTTTCAGGAGAATCTATTGAGGTTGATCTTAATTTAGATAATGACCTATTTTTAGACGCTATCAACTATAAAAACAAATTATATATTTTATCTGCTAATAGTGATTCTATACTTAATCTTAGAGTTTATAATAATGATGGATTTGATTTATTAAAATCTTTTAAATTAGAAGAAATTAAAGACGAAACTAACTTAATTAGCACAAAATTTCAGTATGGTCTTTTTATGTTTTCTGGTAAAGAAAAAACAAACATTACCAAAATTGAACAAAGAGTCTTTAACTCGATTGAACAAACTTCTGCCAAAAACAAAATGTATCAAAATGATCAATCCATATACTTAACTTTTGATGTTAACGAAGTGGCAACACATTTATATAAAATAGATTTAGAGCAACTAAATTTAGATTACAAAATCTATCCTTATCCAAAATCTAAAAGTCACGAATTTAAAAACTATAACTCGTTTATTTTTGAGAATAACATCTATCAAATAGCTTCATCTAAAGAAACTTTAAAGTTTGTGATTTCAGATTTTGATACTAAAGTCATTAAAGAATTCAATATTTTTAAAGATAAAAAAATACATTTTAAAAATTCTCCAATAATACAAGAAGGTCAAACAGCTTTACCATTTGTTACTACTAGAGAGTTAGAAGAAACCCGAAAATATCTTAGAAAAATAAATAATGGTAATATAGGAATCAATGTTACAAAAAATGATGGCAATTACTATCTAACTTTAGGAGGTTTTCAAGTTATTACCCAACCAAATATGGCATCTGTAAATACTGTAAATGGAAATTTTACAGGTTATAATACTACATACCTTTCATTCAATTCTTATACAACTACAAAATCTACTTATTTTAATTCAATTTTAGATTCTAATTTTAATCATGTAAAAGGTAGTTTTGAATCAACACCTTTTAATAAAATAAAAGACTATAAATCAACATTAAAATACTCTAGTGGTGAAGATGTCTTTTTTCATGAAAACAATTTATACTTTGGCTATTTTAACCAAAAAGAAAGCTCTTATCACTTATTAAAATTTTAAGAATGAAATTATTTGTAAAATTATTTCTGTTAATAGTAAGTTTTCAGATAAACGCACAAAACATTTGGTTTGAAACAGACATTAACACTGAAATTAATATTTTAAAGCCTAAAGATGTCATTCCTGTAATAAACGATGATAATGGAAATATTGCTTTATTTTTTATAAATAGTAAAGTAGCTTTTGGCAAATTACACAACGAGGAAGGTCAATTAATTGGTTCTATTAATAATATTTCAATACCAAAAAAAGGAAAAAAGCTTATTGGTGTTATTTATGAAAAGGATTGGTATACTCTATTTTTTTCTAATAATAACAATAATCATTTAAGCTCTGTTTCTGTAAATTTTAACTCAGGAAATTTTAGTTTTAATGAAGACTTAGATATTGATTTAAAAAATCAAAAAATCATAGATTTTATTATTGAGAAAAATAGAATGTTTGTTTTAACAGTAAGCACAAAAAACAACATTCTATATTCTTATAAAGCAACTAAAAATGAAGTTACAAAAGGTTTTACTTATGATTTAAGCGATAAAAATTTCGCAGATAATAACAATACTAGTTATGAGTTAGATTTATTATTATTTGGAAATTCTGGGTATTCATCTGTTGAAGTCATTGACAATACTGTTCCAAATGGATTAGAAAAAACAAATGCGTTTACCAAGCTTTACTATAAAGAAACAGAAGGTACACTTATTATAACTAACAATGTATTTGATAAATATACCTATTTAATAAATTTAAATTTTAATAATGGAAACTCTTCATTTAAGGTAATTGAAAATTCAGGTTTTAATAAAGATGATTATTACACAAACTCTAATTCCTTTATTTTTAGTGATAAAATTATTACGGTTTATTCTTCAAAAGACCATTTAGATTTAAGCCTTTACAGCTTAAATTCTTTAGAAAAACTGAAAACTTTTAAAATAATAAAAGATGAAGCTATTAATTTTAAAAATACACCAATCATTCAAGAAGGAGGAGAATTTGATAATTATAGAGAACTTGAAAAAACATCTAAATTTTTAAGAAAAATAACAAATTCAAAAATAGGAGTTACAGCATACCAAAAAAAGGATTACATAGTACTTACTTTGGGAGCAAGTACTGAAATTCAAACTAACCCTTATTTAGCAGGAACATTTGGAGCTATCGGTGGTGTGGTATCTGGTGCTTTAATAAGTTCTTTTACCTCGTATTCTAAAACAAAATCCACAAGAATTGAATGTCTTTTTGATGCAGATTTTAATCATACAAAAGGTAGTATCCCAAGTAATGACTACGATAAAATTATAGATTTTAAAAACAATAATTTCAAATCTTATGACTCTTCAATAGAAACATTATTTAAAAACAACAACGATTATATTTTTGGCGTTTTCAACAAAGAGACTGGTTTATATTCACTTTATAAATTCCCTCTTTAAACAACATATATAGTTAACAACTGTTAAAAATAATTTCAGTTAAAAACTCAAAAACCTCAACAAAAATCTACCTTAAGTAGGTGTTTGTTTCGTTTTAGTCATATGATAAACTTGTCTTAATTAGTCGTCTAAAAGGTGATGGTTTTCGTAACTTATTATAGTTACAAACCAAAAACCATTACTATGAAACGACTAATTTTATTATTGGTGACTTTAAGTATTATCTCTTGTGGAACACCAAAAACCGTAAGAGAATCTAAAAAAGTCATTAAAGGCGATTGGGTATTAAACTCAATTACTTACAACCAAACAGGTACTTTTAACGTTACACTTTTTAACGATGCTGCAAAATCTTGTTTTGAGGGTAGTACTTGGCAATTTATTCCAAATAACAATACTGGAGTCTACACAATAAACTCGACTGGATGTATTTCTGGCG